>Ga0265292_1001629_pt1 | contig 18943 bp, 17 predicted proteins | sample Munlanlewell296A_FD_189080 | JGI IMG/M metagenome (GOLD analysis project Ga0265292, IMG submission 189080) | Leachate microbial communities from a municipal landfill in Southern Ontario, Canada - Leachate well 296A | ecosystem: Engineered > Solid waste > Landfill > Unclassified | place: Canada... | reverse complement strand
ATTAAATATCTATAACATTGATAACCAACACATTATAAAAATATGAAAACCAGATCACTAGTAATCATTGCAGCCATCCTTCTCGGAGGTTGTAAAAATAAAACTGACCAGGCAGATGCATTCGGTAACTTTGAAGCTACCGAGGTAATGGTCTCAGCCGAGACCAGTGGTCGCATCCAGCAATTTACCGCAGTTGAAGGTTCAGAAATTAACAAGGGCTCCGAGATTGCCCTGATCGATACTACCCTTTTCCATCTACAGAAAGGGGAGATTGAAGCAGCCATGAAAAGCGTCGGAACGCGAATAAATTCCATCAATGCACAGAATGACATTCTTAACCAGCAGATTGAGAATCTGAATGTTAATGTCAACAGGATTGAAAAGATGCTGAAGGATGATGCTGCTACACAAAAACAGTTCGATGATCTGGCAGGCCAGGTTGCTGTTCTTCAGAAACAGATTGCAGCCAATAATACTCAAAAAGCATCTGTTGCAGCCGAACTCTCTGTTTATGAATCAAAAAAAGCAACTCTTAATGAACAGATTAAAAGGAGCAGTGTAAAAAGTCCTTTGAAGGGGACCATCATTGAAAAATATTCAGAGGCTGGTGAGATAACTGCTGCCGGAAAACCGCTGGTTAAGATAGCCGAGCTGTCGGTCATTAAACTTAAAGTATATGTAAGCGGAGCACAACTGGGAAGCATAAAGACGGGGCAGCAATGCACTGTCAGAATAGATAAAGGTAAAAGAGAATTCAGTTCATTCGCTGGTACTATCAGTTATATTTCAGGGAAAGCTGAGTTTACTCCTAAAATTATCCAGACAAAAGAGGAACGTGTAACACTGGTTTATGCGGTGAACATTGATGTATTGAATGATGGGACACTCAAATCGGGGATGCCCGGAGAAGCAATTTTCTCAGGGGTCAATAACTGATCGATGCAAAATGTAACCGAATCATCCGGTATCAGTAAAAATTTCGGAACAACAAAAGCTCTGAATGATATTTCATTTTCTGTAAATGAATCGGAGATATTTGGTTTCATTGGTCCCGATGGCGCGGGAAAAACCACCCTTTTCAGGATTATTACTACCCTCATGCTTCCCGATGAAGGCGAGATAAAAGTTTTTGGAATGAACTGTACTACTGATTATAAAGAGCTCCGGAAAAACATTGGCTATATGCCGGGACGATTCAGCCTGTATCAGGATTTAACTGTAGAAGAGAACCTGAATTTCTATGCCACCGTGTTTGGTACAACTGTTGAGGAAAACTATGAGCTGATTTCTGATATCTATTCTCATATCGAACCATTTAAAAAAAGAGCGGCAGGCAAACTCTCGGGAGGCATGAAGCAGAAGTTGGCATTATCATGTGCCCTGATACATAAACCTAAACTTCTCGTTCTGGATGAACCCACAACCGGGGTTGACGCGGTATCAAGATCGGAATTCTGGGATATGCTTGGGAAGTTGCGACAACATAACATAACCATAATTGTATCAACACCCTATATGGATGAGGCCATGAGATGCGACAAAGTGGCTTTGATACAGGATGGAAAAATCTTAGCAATTGATGCTCCTCAAAAGATCAGGGATGGATTCAGCAGAAAACTCTTTACAGTAAAGTCTGTTGAAAAATACAAGCTTCTCAATACCCTTAGAAAATATCCCATGACACTTACAGCTTATCCTTTCGGGGACTCTGCACATGTAACATTTATTAATGACATGGTCGATAACTCTCTTTTCGACTACCTTATTAAGGAAGGTATCAGCGATGCTGTTGTTCAAGCTGCTGAAGCCGGAATTGAAGACAGGTTCCTGGAATTAATGAATAAAACAGAATAATGAAAAACCAGGTTATTACTGTGAAGAATCTTGTGAAGAATTTTGGCAGTTTTGTTGCCAACGATAACCTGAATTTTGAGGTTTTTAGAGGTGAGATTTTCGGATTCCTCGGGGCTAACGGTGCCGGAAAAACGACAACTATCCGGATACTTTCAGGTCTTTCCAAACCAACATCAGGAGAGGTTAAAGTTGCCGGATTTGATGCATACAGGCAGACTGAACAGATTAAAAAGAATATCGGGTACATGTGCCAGAAATTCTCACTCTATGAGGACCTCACAGTAAAAGAAAACATTATTTTGTACGGAGGGATTTACGGGATTAGCAAATCACTTATCAAAGAGAGAATTGCCAAACTTCTTGCAAATCTCCGGTTTCAGGAATATGAAAACAGAATAATCGCCGATCTGCCTCTGGGCCTGAGACAGAAACTTGCCTTCTCGGTGGCGGTTTTACACGAACCAAAAATCGTATTTCTTGATGAACCGACAGGCGGTGTGGACCCCATTACCAGGAGACAGTTCTGGGAGATGATATATGAGACGGCATCAAGGGGCATTACAGTATTTGTCACAACACATTATATGGATGAGGCTGAATATTGCGACCGGATTTCAATAATGAATGAAGGGAAAATTGTGGCTCTGGATACTCCGGAAAACCTTAAGAAGCAATATAATGCTGCAACGATTGAAGATGTTTTCATTAAGATCGCGCGTCCGGTAAGCTTGCATCCTCATCCCCCTGCCCCCTTCTCCCAGGAGAGAAGGGGGTAATGCGCAATATATTAATCAAATATGCCCCTCCCACTTGGGGGAGGGGTTGGGGAGATGTAAAAAAAAGTAAGGAAAGTGTAAAAACAGAGTAAAAAAAGAAAGATAACTAACGTAGAATGAAGAGATTCCTGGGGTTTGTTAAAAAAGAGTTCCTGCATATTTTCAGGGATTACAGGACACTTTTTATCTTATTCGGTATACCGGCTGCCCAGATCCTGATCTTTGGTTATGCAGTAAGTATGGATATTAAAAATGCCGGGATTGCTATTCTTGATTTATCTCATGATGAAATAACTCAGAAATTAACAGATAAAATAATCTCCTCAGGATTTTTCAAAAGAACCGAAAACCTGTTGCATTACTACGATATCGACAGGGTCTTTAAGAAGGGAAAAACCAAGGCTGTTATCATATTTGAAGCAGATTTCGGTAAAAAGCTGGCAAGAGAAGGAAAAGCTTCACTCAGCATAATTGCTGATGGTTCAGAACCGAATACCGCTACTCTTGTAACAAATTATACAACGGCAATTGTTAATGATTTCACAATGGAATTGGCAGGACCGGCATTCAATAATTCAATCCGGATTCAACCAGAAGTTAAAATGTTCTATAACCCGAATCTGAAAAGCCATTTTATGTTTGTACCGGGGGTAATTACTCTTATCCTCATACTCATTTGTGCGTTGATGACCTCTGTTACAATTACTCGTGAAAAAGAATTCGGGACTATGGAGGTTTTGCTGGTCTCTCCTCTCCGGCCCATCCAGATAATACTCGGAAAGGTGATGCCCTACTTTATACTTTCTTTTTTCAATGCCCTTCTCATCCTTGCATTATCGTGGTTAGTATTCGGGCTCCCGGTGAAAGGAAGCATTATGCTCCTGCTTGCTGAATGCATGCTTTATATTTTAATGAGCTTAACCCTTGGGATTTTAATCTCAACTGTATCGAAGAACATGCAGCAGGCTATCTTTATCTCGCTTATAGGACTGATGTTACCGACCATTCTGCTGTCGGGGTTTATCTTCCCGATTGAAAACATGCCAAAAGTTTATGATTATGTAAGTATGATATTGCCACCAAGGTACTTTATAGTAATAATTAAAAACATTATGATAAAGGGGACAGGGTTGATGTATATATGGAAAGAGACACTTATTCTGATAATTATGACACTATTTTTTATCGGGTTGAGCGTTCGGAAGTTTAAAATCAGACTTGAATAAAATGAAGAAGAGAAGGAAAGGACACACGACACAAGACACTCGACACAAGGAAGAAAAGAATTGGATTTCCCCTGGGCCGAGAGTCGTGAGTCGTGAGCCTTATAATAAAAGTTAAAAGGTTAAAGGAGAAATTGTGAAATGAGGACAATATTATACCTTATAAGGAAAGAGTTCATTCAGATATTCCGTAATAAATTTATTTCGAAAGCAATTTTTGCTGTTCCGATTGTTCAGATGCTGATACTGGTCCCGGCAATAACATTTGAAATAAAGAATGTAAAACTTGCCATTATTGATAAAGACATGACCTCTGAATCGAGAGGGCTGATAAGCAAGCTTGAAGGTTCTACATTTTTCAAAGTATCTTTTTCGACATTTTCCGAAGATGATGCCAACAACCTGCTTCATCGCAATAAATGCAGTGTAATACTTCAGATTCCGTCAGGCTTTGGAAGGGATATAGGAAACGCGAACCCCGCAAAACTCCTGGCAACCATTGATGCAATAAATGCTTCAACTGCTCAGCTTTCATGGGCTTATATTAATGGAATTATCCGCGATTATAATATGGATCTCATCACAGAAAATATCAGCACCAATCCATTGGTTCCACTGCCACAGATACAGATTACCAACAGGTACTGGTATAATGAGATGCTAAACTATAAATATTACATGCTCCCGGGAATACTTGTGATACTTGTTACAGCGATAGGGTTCCTTCTTGCCGGATTAAATATGGTAAGGGAAAAAGAGATAGGAACAATTGAGCAGATAAACGTTACCCCGGTCAGAAAATATCATTTTATAATTGCCAAGATGGTACCGTTTCTGTTAATCGGACTGATAGATCTTGCACTTGGTTTAATGATCGGCAAACTGGCTTTTAACATCCCTTTTGAAGGAAGTATCTTACTTATGTTTTTTGGTGCATCACTTTTTCTGATCGCCGTACTCGGATTGGCTCTTTTCATTTCAACATTTTCAGGAACACAGCAGCAATACATGTTTATCGCTTTCTTCTTCATGATAATCTTTATCCTGATGAGCGGAATCTTCACCCCTTATGAAAGTATGCCTGTGTGGGCACAGGACTTCAACCTGATCAATCCTGTCGCCTACCTGATGCGGATAAACAGGATGGTAATGCTGAAAGGATCTACAATTCATGACATCAGCAGGGAGCTGTATTCTCTGGCAGTAATTGCAATTTGTTTTTCAGCACTTGCAGTAAGACGTTACCGGAAGACAGCTTAATTATCCTTTATTAATATTGTAGACTTTACTGGCCAATGGTCGGAGATGAAAATCCCTTTTTCCTTTTTAATTACAGTGCTGTGATCCAGTACTTTTATGCCGTTCCTGACGAAAATATAATCTATTCTTCCTGTACCCGGTTTATCAGAAAAACCATTGAATGTATAAGTGGGACCTAATGGTCTTTTTTGAGAAATAACATAGGAATCCTTTAATAATGGAACGCTCTCATCAGGTCCTGTTAATATCGCATAGCCTTTGCTGGAAGGCTGCATGTTGAAATCGCCGGTAATTATGAACGGGGATTCGTTTGATATCTTATCAACCTCTTTCATGAGTATTTTTGAACTCATTATCCTTGCAGAATCAGAATCATGCGCAAAATGTGTATTAAAATAGAAAAAATGCTCATGGCTGTTCTTATCTACAAGCTCCATCCATGTTACAATACGCGGAAGTGAAGCTCTCCAGCCCTTCGATCCCGGGACTTCAGGTGTGTCGGAGAGCCAGAAGGTTATTGTTCTTACCATATCAAACCTCTCCTTTCTGAAAAACACCGGGTTCATCTCTCCTGCCCTTGCTCCATCATCACGACCTACTCCAGTTGATGAATAATCTGTCAGAACAGAATCGAGAACCTCATACTGACGCCATAAAACTTCCTGCATACCAAGAATATCGGGCTTCTCATTTGAAATGAAATTACAAACCTGCGATGCCCTGTTGGGCCAGGCATTGATACTGTCCCTTGGATTATCATACCTGACATTTAATGTCATAATTTTAATCGCATCTTTTTCTGACTTGTGTGAACAACCTGTCAGAACAAAGAAAAATATGACGATAATATAGATAAGCAGCTTTTGCATTATACCATAATTTTTATCAAAGATACTCATCTGAATTTTAATAATCATTATAGTCCTGATATAGAAAGGCACAATTGATTCAGAAAGGCCATGTACCAATTATTTATATATTTGTGCAATAAATCCATTTGATGCCTGATGTAATAAAACTTTTGCCCGACTCGGTAGCCAACCAGATTGCTGCAGGAGAAGTTATTCAAAGGCCGGCTTCTGTGGTAAAAGAACTGATGGAAAATTCTGTTGATGCCGGGGGAAAAAACATAAGGGTAATTATTAAAGACTCAGGCAAGACATTAATCCAGGTAATTGATGATGGAGCCGGCATGTCTGAGACCGATGCAAGACTGTCATTTGAGAGACATGCCACATCAAAGATCACAACAGCCCAGGATCTTTTTGCCATTACAACAAAAGGCTTCAGGGGAGAGGCCCTTGCTTCTGTTGCTGCTGTCGCAATGGTTGAGCTTAAAACACGCAGGGAAGAGAGCGATACCGGAATACTTGTAGTAATAAATGGTTCAAAAGTTGAAACACAGGAGCCCTGTAGCTGTCCGGTGGGTTCAAGCTTTTCGGTTAAAAACCTTTTTTTTAATATCCCTGCACGACGTAAATTCCTTAAATCGGATAATACCGAAATCAGACATATAGTAAATGAATTTCAGAAGATAGTAATAGCTCATCCCGATATCAGGTTTTCTCTTCATCACAACGATAGTGAGATTTACAACCTTGTGGCAGGCAACTTAAGACAACGGATAATCGGTGTATTCGGAAAACAGATCAACCAGGATCTCATTACTCTCGAGACAGAGACGAGCCTTATCAGCATAAAAGGATTTATCGGGAAACCCGAGAATGCACGAAGGACATACGGTGAACAGTTCTTCTTTGTGAATAACCGCTTTATGAAACACCCCTATTTCCATAAGGCAGTTGTTGAAGCTTACCAGAATATACTTCCAGTTGAAGCTATACCCTCATATTTCATTTTCATGGAGGCTGATCCGGCCTCGATTGATATAAATATTCATCCTACAAAAACCGAGATCAAGTTTGAGGACGAAAGATCAATATGGCAGATACTTATGGCATCTGTGCGGGAAGCTCTTGGCCGGTTCAATATTGTTCCGTCACTCGATTTTGAAAATGAAGCCCTGATAGATATCCCTGTAAGGAGTTCCTCGAACTACATACCCGAACCACCTAAGATTGAGATCAATACTCAGTATAATCCATTTGAAGGCGAAGAGCGGATGCCTGATAGGTCCGGATTCGTTGAGCGGTTTGAGAGAGAAAACACTGCAAACTGGGAAAAACTCTATTCAACACTTGAAAAAGAAAATGATAATCCGGAACAATTTGAAAAGATAAGGGAGTCACAAAGGAAGTTCTTCCAGATAAAAAATAAATATATTGTCTGTCCTGTCAAATCGGGTCTCATGCTGATTGACCAGAAGAGGGCTCACGAAAGGGTCCTGTACGAGAGGTTTCTCGAATGTCTCAGTAATAACCGTGCTGTAAGTCAGGTCGATATGTTCCCTGTAACTGCAGAATTAAATCCTGCCGATTACTATATTCTAAAAGAAATCGAAGGAGAACTGGAGTTGCTTGGGTTCAGCATTCAACATTCCGGTAAAAATAAAATTACTATCAACGGACGGCCCTCCGGCAGTGACTCTTCCACCCCCCTTGAGATACTTGAGATTTTAATCGAGGACTATAAAAATACCCAGGCCGATCCTTCAACTGGAGCTAAAGAAAAGGTTGCATCTGCCATGGCAGGAGCATCAGCTATTCTTTATGGAAAGGTGCTGAGTCAGAGTGAAATGGCAGATCTTTTCGATACTCTTTTCGCATGCCAGGCACCAAACTATTCACCAAAGGGGAAACCTGTGATAAGCATTATTACACTTGAAGAAATTGATAAAAGATTTAAATAGAATTTAGTGACAAAAACTGTTTTAAAAACATACAGATGAACGGATTCGGCAGAGGCTTTTTCGGGTTACCCCCGGTGGTGAAGAATATCATTATGATCAATGTATTAATGCTTTTAGCTTATTTTGCAGCACAGAGCGTTTTTGAAATTGATCTCAATAGTATACTGGGACTTTATTTCCCAAAATCAGAACAGTTCATGCCTGTGCAGATAGTCACCCACATGTTTATGCATGGCGGTTTTTGGCATCTGTTCTTCAATATGTATGCTCTGTATATATTCGGGCAGGTACTTGAAAATGTATGGGGCCCGAAACGATTTTTCATTTACTATATAGTTTGTGGGCTGGGTGCAGCCTTGATACATGAATCGGTTATTGCATTCCAATATAACCACTTTGCACAGAGCCTAAGTTCTGAAAATCTGCAGCTTGTACTTAATGAAGGGACAGCATATTTCAACCAGGGAAAAGTTTTTAGCGACGAAACAATGAAGAGCCTTCAGATATTGCTTAATACCCCCACGGTTGGAGCTTCCGGGGCAATATTTGGCGTTCTGCTTGCTTTCGGAGTCCTTTTTCCAAACACTCAGCTTATGCTCCTCTTTCCGCCGATACCAATCAGGGCCAAATATTTCGTGATGATCTATGGTGCTATTGAGCTTTATCTTGCTGTAACACAACCTGGCAGTAATATTGCACATGCTGCCCACCTGGGAGGTATGTTATTCGGCTATCTTCTGCTAAGGTACTGGAGAAAAACCACTAACACTTTGTATTGATGGGAATCTGGGACGACATTAAGAAAACTTTCAGGAATGGAAGTAATCTTACCAGGCTTATATATATCAACATTGCTGTATTCATTCTTATTACTATTGTAGCCGTTATTAGCTTCCTGCTTAATAACCCGGAAGTTTCCGGGAAAGCTCTTAACCTTTTTTCTGTTCCATCTTCATTTAAAGTTTTGCTTGTAAGGCCATGGACAATAATCACATACATGTTCGTACATAAAGATATCTGGCATATCCTGTTCAATATGTTATGGTTGTACTGGTTTGGCAGGATCTTCCTTGAATATCTTGATCAGAGAAAGCTTGTGGCAGTATATCTTCTCGGGGGGATAAGCGGTGCTCTTGTTTACATTCTGTCATTTAATATTTTCCCGGCATTTACAGGTGTTGTCGCCGAATCAGTTGCAATCGGAGCCTCAGCATCAGTTATGGCCATTGTTATTGCGATTGCTGCCTATGTCCCGGACTATACCGTTCAACTCTTTTTATTTGGAAGGATTAAGATCAAGTACATGGCTCTGGCAATTTTTGTTCTGACTTCAATTATGGATTTTTCAGTTAATTCCGGCGGAAAACTTGCCCATATCGGAGGAGCCTTCTTCGGATATTTTTATACCATTAACTTAAGACAGGGTCGTGATATTGGCAAGGGATTCAACAGGGTAATTGATTTTTTTGTGACGCTTTTTAAACCACGAAAAAAACTCAAAGTCACCCACAAAAAGGCAGCTACCGAGTATGAGTATAACAAGATCAAAACAGAGCACCAGACCAGGATAAACAGCATCCTGGATAAAATATCCAAGGGGGGATATGACAGCCTCACAAAGGAAGAAAAAGAGACCCTCTTCAAAGAAAGTCAGAAGAAAAATTGATCTTCAGATTCAGTACATTAATATAATCTATGCATAAGATTGTAAAATTTCATAATCACATTACGGTTTTTCTCCCGATTACTGGTAAATTCGTAATATAATTATTAGTGTTAAGTTTTGTATGATTTAATATTACCTCATCAAAATCATTTCTGTTTACATGACAGATTCATGTTTTTTTTCAATATACCCCCTTTCCTGTTTCCCCCAAGGGGGAAATGAAAAGAATGACTTCTTCCCCCTTGGGGGAAGGCCGGGAAGGGGGTCATTAGATATATTTAATGAATTGAAATTTAAGCCAATTACATACTACTGTATTTGAGAAAAGTCCTTTATAAAATTCTATTAGCTGTAAATGCATTTTTTGCTTTTACACTGCTGATGTCATATCTGGCGGTACATATCAATCCCGATGATTTTGCTCTTCCTGCCATTTTTGGTCTTGCCTATCCTTATCTTCTGTTAATCAACATCATATTTGCAATCATCTGGGCGATGTTATTAAAATATGAGGCGCTGATATCGGTAGTAGTAATTGCCATTGGATTTACCCATTTTTCGAACTATATAAAGCTCATAAAGCCTGCCAGAGATAAAACAAACACTTTTAAAGTCTTAAGTTACAACGTACGTCTGTTCAATTACTTTGAGAATAAGAATAGCATCAGTTCCGAAAAAAAAGTTCTTGAATTCCTTAAAGCTCAGAAACCGGATATTTTATGTCTGCAGGAGTTCTTTGTATTGGATAATCCTGCTCAGAAAGAGAGTGCTGTCAAAACAGCACTCGGGGGTAAGTATTATTCCCATATGAAAGTTCTGGGAAGCGGTAAAAACAGGTTCTATGGGATTGCAACATTCAGCAGATATCCGATTATCAGGAAAAGAGAAATAATCCATCCCGGTTCTTCAAGTCTTTCAATTTATACTGATGTGCTGATTCAGAAAGACACTTTCAGGATCTATAACAACCATCTTCAATCCTTCAGACTTAAGAGGATGGAACGTTCATTCATCGAGGAGATGACAGCTTCGGACAATAAAGAGACCATGGATGAGGTTAAGAATTTATCAATAAGTCTGAAAAAAGGATTTGTCAGGAGAGCCCTGCAGGCACAGGTTTTAAAGAATCATATTAACAAGTCGCCATTTCCGGTGATTGTTGCAGGGGATTTTAACGATACTCCGGTATCCTATGTTTACAGAAAGATCCGTAAAGGGCTAAATGATTCTTTCGTCAATTCAGGATATGGTGCCGGATTTACATATAAAGGGAACTACCCTCCCAACAGGATAGACTACATCCTGTATGATAATGCTCTTATTAACAGCTATTTTGAAATAATAAGGGTCAAGTATTCCGATCACTATCCGATCGTTGCATATTTCAGGAAGAAGTATTAAAAAGGCAGCTTTCTGAAATCAACATTACCCCCTGATATTATCAATCCTATTTTCTTACCCCTGAAAACACCAGGGTTTTCTTTTATAATGGCAAGTACAGTTGCTGATGATGGCTCAATAATAATTTTCATCCTTTCCCATACCAGAAGCATGCAATCAATTATTGAGTCTTCTTTTGCTGTAAGAATCTTATCAACTTTCCTCCTTATTACTGAAAAAGTGAGTTCACTGAGTGATGTGAGCAGACCGTCGGCTACTGTTAACGGATTAACAGAAGGAGTCAGTTTCCCCGTGGTGAAGGATATAAATGCATCATTTGCATTAAGCGGTTCCGCACCAATCACCTGAATACCTTTACTAATACCTTTTACACATGTTGAAGTGCCACTCATCAGTCCCCCGCCTCCGATTGGTGCAATAACAATCGCCAGATCACTTTTTTCCTGAAGCAGTTCCAATGCGGCAGTTCCCTGTCCGCAGATAACATTAAAATTGTCATAAGGATGGATAAGTGTTGCACCTGTTTTTTCCATTATCATCCGGGTAGTTTCCTCGCGGGCCTGTAAAGTGGGTTTGCAGAAAGTGATCTCAGCTCCATATCCGGCAACAGCGTTCTTCTTTACAACAGGCGCATTATCGGGCATTACGATATTTGCTTTAACTCCGCTCATCCTTGCTGCAAGGGCAAGTGCAGCCGCGTGATTACCTGATGAATGGGTAACAACGCCCCTGCTTTTCTCCTCAGCAGTCAGTGACAGAACAGCGTTGGTGGCTCCCCTGAATTTGAATGCCCCTACTTTCTGAAAGTTCTCACATTTAAAGAACAGGTCACAGTCAAAAAGTCCGTTTAACTGCTGCGAACTCATTACCGGAGTCTGGTGAATGAATGGCTTTATCCTTGAATGGGCGGCTTGAATATCGGCAAGTTCGGGTATTCTCATTTCAAATGTTTTCTCAAAAATAACAAATTATTTGCCTCTCCCCAACCCTCTCCTGAAGGAGAGGGAGCTAATATATTAATATACTGGATTTTACACCCCTTCTCTTTCAGGAGAAGGGGCTGGGGGATGAGGTAAATTAATAAAAACAGGGACACACTATTTTGCTGTTTTGTTTTGAAGTCCATTTTCTTTTAATCCGGGCGGGACGGGCTGGAAGGCTTTTTTACAGCTTTAGGCTAAAGGTTGGACGGCGCTGAGTTGCAAACCGGGTCCGGTGCCGGATTAAATTCCCCTTCCCAGCGTGCGATTACTGCAGTGGCAAGACAATTACCCAGTACATTCACTGAGGTTCGGGCCATATCCATCAATTCATCAATGCCAAGTATAATATAAATCGGCCATGTCGGAAGCCCGAAACTTGCCGCCGTTCCCAGCAGGATTACCAGTGACGCTCTTGGTACGCCTGCAACTCCCTTACTTGTCAGCATTAGAGTAAATACGATAAGGAGTTGTTTTTCCAGGGGCAGGTGAATACCGCTTATCTGTGCAACAAAAATAGTGGCAAGTGAAAGGTACAGAGTTGTGCCATCCAGGTTAAAGCTATAACCTGTAGGCATTACAAAAGCAACTATTTTACGCGGAACGCCGAACTCCTCCATACGCTCCATGGCAATTGGCAGGGCCGATTCGGAACTGGTTGTAGCGAATGCTATCACAACAGGTTCGGAGACAGCATTTATAAACCTTCGCAAAGGAATTTTGAATAACAGTGCGACCGGGAGTAATACGGTTAGCAGGAAAATGATTAATGCAACGTAAAGGGTGGCAAGGAGTTTAAAAAGATTGAAGAGTATATCGAGGCCCATGTGTCCTATGCTGTAAGCAATTGCTGCAAACACAGCAAAAGGTGCAAAGTACATAATCAACTGGGTAAATTTAAACATTGTCTCTGCCAGTGATTCGGTAAACCTGAGCATCGGTTTTTTATACTTGTCATTAATCATGGCAACAGCAATACCGAAAATAATGCTGAATACTACGATCTGTAAAACCTGGCCTTCGTAAATTGACTTTGCAATATTCTCAGGAAAAATATGGAGGATCATATCAGTCCCGGTAGTTGCGGGTACAGAAGGAATATTCGCTTGATTTACAATTTCCGGAACTTTCACTCCAACACCGGCCTTGCTGATATTAATAGCCAGTAATCCTATGATCAGGGCAATAGTAGAAACAATTTCGAAATATACTAACGATTTCCAACCCATACGTCCAACCTGTTTCAGGTTTGAATGTCCTGCTATCCCAACTACCAGGGTTGCAAAAATGAGAGGAGCAATAATAGTCTTTATCAGACGCAGGAATATCATACTTACCACCTGCATTTTAATAGCTATCTGTGGTAAGTCATGACCGAATTCAGCACCCAGTATCATGCTGATCAGGATCCATGTTGTGAGAGATCTTTTATAAATAGCATACCCAACGATAAGTACAATGGCAACCCATCTGAAGACCATTAAAACAGTTTTGCTGATACTGAAGATATCATAGTGGTTAACTATGGTTAGAAATGAAACAACGAATAAAGTTAGAAGTAAAAAGAGCAGGTAGCGTCGGGGAACCTTACTGACTTTTGTCTTGTTTTTAGCGGCACCTGGCGAGGTCGGGGGCGTTATGGGCATAAAATGATATTATTATTACCAGTTCTGCAAACATAATCAAATAAATTGATTGGTTTAAACAGGATTAATTCGCAACAAACATTTTCATAAATCAGTAGATTATATTTATTTCTTAACAATTGATTTATGGGATATGATTAAACAAAAATAGCTTTGGTTGGTTAGAATAATTATAAAGGTGATCTTTGTAATTAATATCTTTCATTCATAATCATTCAAACAAATCAGCATGATCTATCATCGCAGTTCGTTTGTTCTTCTTTTCAGTAGGTATTGTGCCTTTTGCAGTAAGCACATATCTTTAACCCAATAGCTATTATTAAATCCGCAGTTCGATATTCTAATCTTTCAGGAGGTATGTTCTAACCTGCAGTTGACAGGCATGACAACCGCAGTTTATATAATCATAAAAGATGTAGGCTAATTATAAATCTGACCAGACTACTTACAATTATGCCTTTATAGTTCTGAATTCCAAATTTGATGCCTGTTTAAATAGGGGACTGGTTGCACCATAAAGCGATTTAATATATGACTTTGCGTCCAATGCTATATCAACAAGGCCGGTATTTTCTTTATAAAGAATTACATTTCGTGAAATACGGGCGATGCTTAATGGTGTGCTGGCCGTTACAACATCGCTGTTTTTTATTTTTAGATCATTGTACACTGTTGTCAGAGTGGCAACAGTCAGTTCTGCTTCGTTTGGTATGTAAAGTGCAACACTCGACAATAGTTTTATAAGTTTATCAAAGTTGTCGAGACGACTATTGTAACTCATCTGAGATGAGGATATTTCTGTTGCTTCTTTTCCCTCTGCAGAAAGTGAATTCTTTTCTTCTTCCGTCATTTTTGCAGACGCCCTTCTGCCCTGAATCTTTCTCACAAGGGTTCTTGCACTATCGTCAACCTGCTCCGAGCTGTCGGTTGCTTTAAGGGCATTTATTACACGAGTAATCAGTTTGTTCAGCGGAGCAAATGCAACTTCTCTGGCTGCAACGGCATTGGTGTATGCAGGAAGGGCAGCATTTACTGCATCGATTGCATTTTTTGCCCGGGTTGAAATGTTTTGTAACTCAGGTAAACATAGGGAAGCTTTTGTAGGATTGTAAGCTGTTCCATAACCTTTAACGAATGAGATTAACTCATCGAAGTTGGCCACATTTTTTGAATGGCCGGTTTCTGAAGTACTTGCCATAATTTAAAAATTTTAGGTTAATAATCTGTAACATTTGTATGTTAGCGATAACATATATTGCTACATGTCAAATACAGCACTTTTGTGACACAGATTTTAAGACTTTTTTTAAACAAACATGATTTTTTTGCAGGGACAGGCCATGGCGTGCCCCTGCAATAATCCCAATGTGTATAAGGGGGAGCCCCAGGGAGAAGTGTTTTAGAGGTGAAGTTGTAAAATTATCTGATAAATCGTACCGATCTGTATTTGTAATTACCGCTTAAATAAGGCTTCATGTTGGGTACTGCGTGCCACATGAATTTCTGTTTATTAGGTATAGTTGCTGGTTACTTGCTGATTGCTTTTAGAATCCAATCCTCACTTATCAAAACATCTTTCATTAGCAATTGATAAGGAAACTGCTTATGCCGAGTGTTTTTAAATCCGTTAAGAATATTTGCTAAAGTCTGAGCAGTTATCAGCGATAGGTTTAATTCAAATTCTTCTCGGCAATCTTTCTCAAAATCCTCGCTGAATTCTGGAGCAATCAATAAGCTTTTTATCACACGATAACCTTTAAACTTAGCAATATCAATGTAGGCCTTAATTTGTCTGGAAATGGAAGAGAATTTATTATAACCTGAATCTTTTACGGTTTTACATTCGACAAGAATTAACTCATTATTACCTAAGTTAATTACAATATCTATTTTATTTTTAGCATTATTGAGAGATTTTCGAAGCTTATCATCAACCGGTAAACCCAATTTTCCGAAAATAGATTTTGTAACATCCTCAAATTTTATTCCCATGTCACCTTCCTTAATAATAAGGCCATTTGATTTCAGTCCATTAATATCTCTAAAAGCGATCAGATTATAATTCTCAATGTATAGGTTTTCAGCGTCCTTGTATTTTTCTAAGACGTTAAAGGCTAAGTTGCCACGAGCTTTTATCGCCATTTTTTCGCAAAATTCTTTGATTTTTTGGTCAGGGATTAAATCCAGGATATCCTTTGGTTTAATATTATAATCTAGAAGATATGCGCTATTTAGAATATTGTCGTCCTGCAAATCGAACTCTTGTTTGATATAAGACTTTGTCTCAGGAATAAATGTATCAAGATCAACCAAAAGCTTATCGTAGCCATCAATTGAAATGTTGATCTTGTCATTTTTATCAACTTGTTCGAAATAGTTTACCAGGTTCTGCACTTTTTCCTCAATAGTAGAACCCTTTATTTGAAAAATACAGAGATCTTTCTCAATCAGTTCGTTAACTATAAGTTTTTTCTCAGAAAGCTTTGTATTTTCCTTATGTATTCCGTCAATTAGGATAGATTTAAAACTTATACCTTCGTTAATAATTGCTTTTATCTTTTCATCTATAGGCTTTCTCCAGTCAATATTATGTTTTCTGCAGAGGTAGTTTAGTTGTGGTTCTTTTAGTTGGTTAAGAACCCGGCGGAAATATTTATTTGCAACTTCTTTGCCTCTGATTTTTCTAAGCATTCCTACGATTTCATCTGGGATATAGACCTTTAAAGTTTTTTTTGAGTAAAAAATAATTCCAAAATTTTTCAATTCGTTGATATTCTGTTCAATGTCTTGTTTATTGATGCCTAAAACTGAATAATTAATAAGCTTTATCTCTTCTTGCGATAGTCCTAGAGATTCAGATAGCGACCACAAGATTGTTTGTTCGTCAGTAGAGATTTTTAAATCCAGGTTTCGATTTTGATCGTTTGTATATGCGGTTTTAACACATTTATTATAAATTTTGTAATCCCTAATTCTAGCTAAATCAAACGAGGGTTTTTCCGATTTTATTTCAGCTTGAAATTCCTGAATCTTTAATTTGAGTGATTTAATTTCTTCTTCGTACAGTTTATTAAACCAATCCCTTGACATTATGCAATTTCCATCCCTAATTAGAATATCAATAAGAATATCAAGTTGAGAATCAATTTCACTAAACTTAGAACTGATATCTTTAGCGAATTCGTCTTCAATTAAATGAAAAACAGTGACTATGCTTAAATTGTCTGCCTTTTTTAAGTCTCTGTCGCTATCAATCATTATTTTATCAATCTCATCAGATTTTTTAGGTGGGGTCTCAATAATACCAGTAATTACTTTTAGAAATTGATTCTTTTCAAAAGAATTTAATTGACCTAAAATCTTTTCGAGTTTCATAGCGGTAATTTTATTATTAAGGTAAAGTTAGTTATTAATTTTATATCACGTTGTTATATAGTAGTCCCGGGTTGGCAAAAAAGCATCCCGAAGTTCCGATAGCTATCGGAACTGGACAAGTTGTGTTTTGGGGTCCTATTCTTTTTTCAGTCTGGCGATTTTTCCCAGATGTTCTTCATGAACTTTTAGTCTTCGTTCCAACGCTTCCGGATCAGTACCATTATAAGCTATCAGTAAAAGAAGCGGATTGCACGGCGCTTTCCCTTCAGAATACACCAACCCTGGGAGCGAATTATAGACCTTTGGATACATACTTCTACAGCAATGGCTATATGCGCTGTTGTAGTGCGTGTAATGATTTGTCTGTTTTTAATAATCCATTAATTGATAAGTCTTCATCCAACAACTTCCAGTGTATTCCGTAACCAGAAGGTGAAATTTTATAATCTTTTCTTTCCTGGTCAGTTGCTTTGGCTAGTTTATCGGAAATGTCTGCCAGTTTTAATTTAATTAAATGATTATCAACTTTTACTATGAGATAATCATTTTCAAATCTTATGTCAGTTATATTATATGCCTTTTCCATAATTTTTACTTTTAAAAATATTTATTCCATTCAGATACTATATAATCAAAATGCTCATAAATAATCTTTTTAATCTCACGTTTTGCCTGAGGTGTCAGGTTGTATTCTAATGCAATAGTTATCTCAAAGTTACAAAAAATCAGAGAATTCTATTTCAAAAGTCCCATTACTTGTCTTCGGAGTACTTTTTAACATGCCTAACTTAATAGTGTTTTAGAAAAATCTTCTGAAAAAGCGGCAAAATAATTCCATGTTCCGGGGAATTACAATTGCACCTCCAGAATATATAAATATTTCATGAGCTATCATATTGCAGTCCTTGATTGGCAAAAAAGCATCCAGAATTGTTGGTACGAGTTGTGTTTGGCATCCGGATTGATGGCTGCGGGATAAGACTGAGCGGGGCAGGCTGTGATTTATTCCTGGGCTAAAGTTTCAATTTTCTTGAGGAATCCTTCGACTTTTGGAATCAATGTGGTAATATGTTGTTCTTCAAAGTCAAAAAAGTCACCATAATCACCCTTCTGTCTGAGATCAAACAAGTCTCCATATAGCATTCCAAACTCGATACCTAGTTTTCCCGTCTTGACAAAATGAAGAGATAACTGAGTCTTAGCTCCAGAATGAGTATGGCTATTTATTTTATTTTTTGAGAATAATGCAAGTACGGCATAGAAGCAAGCATAATACAACCGATTCATTGATGAGTTCCAGCTTTTAAGGCTTGCTAGTGATTTTGCATCTTCGAATGTTTTCCAGGCTCTTTCAAATCTGTACTTTATATAATCGTCTTGAGTATTCTTCATAGTCAGATTCTTAATCCTTCTTTTGCAATATTTTGATAAAGTGGAGTCATCCAGAATTTTGATCTCCATTCATTTTTATTATAGACGGAAACAGAAAAGGCCTCTCCCAATTCAAGTTCAATTTCATAAAGTTTATGACGGAAAACCCTTTCATAATCTAAATCTGTTTTGGAATTAACAAGAATTAATATATCCCAATCCGAGTTTGAATGTTCATCTCCTCTCGCTCTGGAGCCATAGAGTATGACATTTGCAGTTGGATCAATTTCTCTTACAAAAGTCTTGATTCTGGAAAGCACTTCTGATTTATTTGTTTTCATTAAACAAAGATATTAAAACTTTAGAAATGCTCATGCGTTAAAAATTGAGCATCTCGAAGTTCCGATAGCTATCGGAACGGGACAAGTTGTTGTTGGCAGCCGGGGTGAGGTGACAAATCGAGTAGGTAGGGGGATTGCTCCCCCGCCCTCTCACACCACCGGGCATACTTTCGTACACGGCGGTTTCTTTAAATTGGTTAACCGTTCATAATTCAATGTAAGATTGTACAAGCCTTGCTCT
>Ga0265292_1001628_pt1 | contig 18944 bp, 18 predicted proteins | sample Munlanlewell296A_FD_189080 | JGI IMG/M metagenome (GOLD analysis project Ga0265292, IMG submission 189080) | Leachate microbial communities from a municipal landfill in Southern Ontario, Canada - Leachate well 296A | ecosystem: Engineered > Solid waste > Landfill > Unclassified | place: Canada... | reverse complement strand
CACGTCGATATTCATGTATTCTATTTTCTACAAATTCTTTTGAAAGAACTGGCAAACTTGCGGTTGTGATACTTTGCTGAATAATTTGTGTTACAGCATCGGTAATTCTTTGTGCAAATAAATAACTAGAGAGCGCGCCTGGCCCTAGTGTGGTTGCAAAAGCTGTAAAGAAAATAGTACGTAACTGTGTGAGAACATTTACACCTGTGCGCGGAAATGAAAGTTTAAAAAGTTCTTTTATATGTTTAAAAGAAAAATAAGGAAGTACTTCTAACATTTTTGTTCCTCGTAATGACCACAATTGAATAGAGAAAGAAATAACAGCACCAATAATTACACCATAAATTAATCCACGAACTCCATAAACTGGGTAAAGATAAATAATTCCAAAAATAATCCCAATGGAGTATCCAAGTGGGGCTATGCCATAAATAATAAAATGATTTCTCATTTGAGCAAAGCAAGAAATTAAAGAAGTTATACCTAGCAAAATTGGTTGAACCATTAATAATCTTGTAACACTAATAAAAATTACAGTCTGTTCCGCTGTAAATCCAGGAACAATAAAATGTGCATAGAATGGAATAGTAATAGCGATTATTATTCCAAAAAGTGAAGCAACTCCAGCGAAGAAAAGTGATATAGAAGAAAGTCTATGTCGTGAATCAATAACATTCCCTGATTTATTTTCAATTGTTAAAAATGGAACGACTGTCCCTGCCGTAACAAAAGCAAGAGACATAGCATAAAGAAAATCAGGAAGTCGAAATGATGCATTATAAATATCTAGAATTGGACCAACGCCAACATGAGTAGACAAAAGTCTGTCACGGACAATACCCAACAATACCGAAAGTATGGAAAATATAGCGAGAAGTACTGAGTTCTTTAAAATCATATTTTAATATTAACAAAAAAAGCTTACAAAAGCACGTAAAGAAAAGAAAAAGTGATTCCTTTCGGAATCACTTTTTCATGTTTTGTTCTACCTATAAGCCGAATTCTGTCCCCCCACACCAATTTTGCCTTCCAATATTTTGTAACAAAATAAAATATATTCACTACATTTATTTCCTTCACAAATTACTGAATTTCAAAATTGGTGTGGGGTGTGTAATCATTTATCTGGGATAATTGTTACCAATTACCTCAAGCGACACCCCTTCGATGCGAAGCATCGAAAATTTAAATGTTTAAATATTTAAATGTCCGGTGCTTCGCACCTCAGGTACGGTCTTGCACACACGTAAGGATTTAGCCGTTTCAATTTTGCCTTTCGACAAACATATTCCCGAAGGAACCCTAGCCTTTCGGCATTGGCGTCACTGCTCGCACCTCTATGGTTACCCATGACGGGTATTACCCGCTACGATTACTAATTTAAAAGTTGAGTGTTCGGACTTTCCTCCCTCGATACATTAAAATGTATAAAGAGCGATTACCCAGTAGAACTAAATTACAATACAACACATTTAAACAAAAAGCAAACTATATTAAAATAAATGATCACCCATCACGTAAGTGGCAATTAAGATAAAAACAACTAAAGAAATAAAAATTCCACTAAGAATTAAAGTAATTAATAGTTTTACAATCACAGGCGATAACGAATAACCGACCTTAGTTTCAGTGCTTAAAATTTTATTTTCCTTTTTTATATTTTGTTCCATATTTATAAAGTATATACTTCTTACACTAAAGAAAAAACAGGCCTATTTATCAATATTAACTTTACTTCCTAAAAACAATCCATTTTCACTGGCTTTGTTCGCTCCAATTTCAAGTACATAAGATGCTGACGGTTTATTAATATATGTCTTTGGATAATCTTCTGGCAATGCATTTTCTACAATATTCACAATAATTCCATTACTATTAATCCAAATTATATCAATTGGAAATTGCATATCTTTCATCCAAAAACCAAATCTTCCAGGAATACCAAAATCAAAAAGCATTCCCTCTCCTTCACTTAAACCAAGTCTTCTAGAAAGACCATCTTCACGAGATTCTTTTGTATCTGCAACTAATGCCTCTATCTTTCCATTTGGAAAAGTAATAACTGCTTTATCGCGAACTATATTTTCTAAAAACATTGGACGACAAACTTTTGTAGAATTACATTTATACAAAGACAGAGCTACAAAACATAATGCTATCACCAGTAAAAAATAAACTACTCCACGTTTTTCTTTACTAGTTAATTTGTGTTTATACATAATCAAGATAGTATAGCAGAAATACAATTTTTAATTTTTAGTTTTTAGTTTTTAATGAAATACAAACCTGGATTCCCGTCTTCACGGGAATGATATGGCTTATAAAATAATCTATAAAGAAAGTCAGAAATTACTCCAGCCTCTATATGTACTAAACGAAGTAAATGACCCGAGATGCGAGGCGTGAAGAATTTTTATGACTAAAATGTACGAATAGTACTTTGCAGGAATAAAAATTCTCCACAACAAAGCAGATTGGGTTAGTTACTTTGTTTAGCGATTTATTACTTTCTTCCGGCCTTGGCGCGATCGCTTTCGGTGAGCAACTGTTTACGTAGTCTTACTGACTTTGGTGTAACTTCCAAATATTCATCAGCATTCATAATTTCAAGACCACGTTCAATACTAATTTCCCATGCAGGAACAAGATTGATGGCTTCATCCGCACCGGATGAACGCATGTTTGAAAGTTGCTTTCCTTTTGTTGGGTTCACCATCATTTCTTCACCTTTTGAAGTGTTACCAACAACTAGTCCTTCATATACTTCTGTGTTTGGAAGAATATAAATTACGCCTCTGTCTTGCAAATTCCAAAGTGAAAAAGCAAGAGCCTTTCCACTTGCCATTGAAGTCATAGAACCAACAAGACGACGAGTAATTTCTCCAGCATATGGACCGAAACTACTAAAACGAGCAGACAATATTCCAAGACCTTTTGTATCAATCACGAATTCTCCACGATAACCAAGTAATCCACGTGTAGGAATTGTAGCCTTGATACGATTCACTCCATGCTTTTCTGTCATATCCAAAATCTGTGCTTTTCTACGTCCCAATTTTTCCATTACAACTCCACATGATTCTACTGGCACATCAATAACAAGCTCTTCATATGGTTCTTCTTTCACTCCATCTTTTTCATGGAAAATAACTTGTGGTTGTGATACTTGAAGTTCATAACCTTCGCGACGCATTGTTTCAAGTAAAACAGCAATGTGAAGTTCTCCACGACCATAAACTAAATATTTATCCATTTCAAAATCAACATGAAGCCCAACATTTATTTCAAGTTCTTTTTCTAGTCGGTCACGAATTTGTCGTCCTGTTACGAATTTTCCTTCTTTACCTGCAAATGGTGAGTCATTAACCAAAAAGTTAAGCGCAATAGTTGGCTCATCAATATGAATAGCAGGAAGAGCCTCTTGTGACTCATTCTTCAAAAAAGTTTCTCCAATAAAAATATCTGGGAAGCCAGCAACCATGACGATGTCCCCAGCTTCTGCGGTTTGTGCATCAATTCTTGCAATACCATTAAACGTAAACATTTTTGTTATGCGTCCTTTTCGAGATTCTCCTGTTGCTTTCTTAACAATAATTTCTTCACCGACACGTGCCACTCCATCATAAACACGACAAACGGCCATACGTCCTAAGAAATTATCATAAGCTAAATTAAATACCTGTGCGGTGAATGGATTATTTATATCTCCTGTTGCCTTTGGAACTTTTTCAAGAATGACATCAAGTAATGGAATTAAATCTTTTCTTTCATCATCCATACTTCTCATTGCAATACCTTCACGTCCAATTGCATAAACAGTTGTGAAGTCTAATTGTTCATCATTTGCACCAAGCTCCATAAATAATTCAAAAACTTCGTCGTGAACTTTTTTTGCATCAGCTGCGGGCTTATCAATTTTATTTATAACAACGATTGGCTTAATGCCAAGCTCAAGAGACTTTTTAAGTACGAAACGTGTCTGAGGCATAGGACCTTCCTGTGCATCAACTACTAAGAGCACGCAGTCAATAGAACGAAGTACACGTTCCACTTCAGAACCGAAGTCAGCATGTCCTGGAGTATCCAAAATATTTATTTTCACACCTTTATATGGAACAGAAGTATTCTTCGCAGTAATCGTAATACCGCGCTCCTTTTCCATTGGATTAGAATCCATTGTTTGACCTTCAACACCAACACCACACTGCTTCATAAGTCCGTCAGTGAGTGTAGTCTTGCCGTGGTCAACGTGGGCGATAATAGCGATGTTACGAATTTCTTGTTGCATGATGAAAATAGTTATTAGTAATTAGTTATTCGTTATTAGTTTAAATACAGATAATTACGAATGTAAAAGCGACGAAGTCCATGACTTCACCGCTTTTACCAATGTCAGCTATGATAACACATTTTTACTAAATACGCTAGTGCTTTGCAAAAAATATTACAAGGTGTAATCTATAAATAGAAGCTCTTGCCGGCATCACGACCAACGACAAGTGGGGTAAGGTCAATCAACCTATCCTAATTATACTAATGCCCGATATCCAGACTTAAGGGATTGGGATAATAAAAGTTTCTAGAAACCACCCCTGACCACGGGGTGTTTTACTTTTTATACGAACTACTTTATCCCTATTTCCTTCAAAAATGCCTTCTGATTAGGTGCTCGGCCGAGGAAATTTTTTACTAGTTTCATCTCATCATCACTACTTCCCTTTTCCAAAACTTCACGGCGCCACTTCATTCCAACCTCAGTATTTGTCATTACATTTTTATTTCCTTTTGTTTTGAACGATTCGAAAGCGTCACAGGCATAAACAAGCGCCCAGAGGTAAGAATAATATCCTGCGTCATATCCAACTAAATGTCCGAAGCCTGCTGGGAATAATGTCTCCTTTTCTGGAAGGTCAATATTAAAATAGAATTTATTCATTCTGCGATATGCCAAGCGTGCATCTTTTACTTTGCCAGTATGTAAATCAAGATCGAGTTTTCCTTGTATGAGTTGTCTTGTATAAAAGTAAGCACTCTGAAAAATTTTTCCTTTAATAATTCTATCTATCATTTCTTTTGGCATATGCTTCCCAGTTTGATAATGCTGTGATAACTTTTCCATAACTTCTTTATCCCATACCCAATTTTCCATAATCTGAGATGGTGCCTCAACGAAATCCCATGCAACGTTCGCTCCTGCTTGTGATTCTAATCTTGCGCGAGTAAGTGTCATATGAAGAAGATGTCCGAATTCATGAAAAATTGTCTCCACTTCACCTAATGAAAGTAATGATGGAGCTTTCTTGGTTGGAACTGGGAAATTACAAACCATACTAGAATATGGTGCTACATATTCTTCTGTTTTATATCCATGCTCGTGGGAAACAACAACATCAAACATTGCTGCATGACTATACTTCCCTTCTCGTGGAAACAAGTCCATTGAAAAATATCCAATGAGTGTGCCATCGTTATTGTTTATCTGATACATTTTTACATCTTTATGCCATAGCGTTGTTGGATATTCTGCAATCACAATTCCAAATAAGTTTTCACAAAGATTAAACAATTCTCGCTTTACGTGTTCAAGTGGAAAATATCCTCTCATTGTCTCTGGATCAAGATCATATAGCTTCTTCTTTAAATTAGTAGCAACATAACCAATATCATAGTGTTCAATTTTATTAATTCCGAGAGTTTTTGCGTGTACGCTTATGGCCTCACCTTCTTTTTTTGCAAGTGGAGCAAGTGTTTTTAAAAGTGAATTTTGAAAATCCTCTGCTGTTTTTGCAGTCTTTACCATACGAGTCTCAAGTCTAAAATCAGCATGATGTTTATATCCTAAAATATGTGCAATTTCATGACGGAGTTTTACTATCTCCTCAATAGTTTTAAGATTCTTCATCCCCCCTTTTTTCAAATTTTTAAGTGCTAATTCTTCACGTTTTTTTCTATTCTCAGCCTCTACCATAAAAGGAACAATGTGAGGATATTGAAGTGAAACAATATATTTACCATTAGGATGCTTTGGAAGTGTAGAAATAAATCTCTCTGATAATCCAGCTAGTTCTTCCTTGTTACACAAAATATAATCTTGATAATCATTAATATTTTGCCTAAAAGCAATTGATAATTTACCAACTTTTTTCATCAAGATTTTTAATTTCTTTTGCATAGCTGGAGGTAAATCAAATCCCATACGACGATATTCACGAAGTGTTTCTTCTAAAAGTTTAATGTCTTCTTTGCGAAGTTTTTTCTTTTCATATTCAAAATTACCTTCGTAGTATTCACAAAGTGAAATAAATAAATCTCTATCATATTCTATATCGACAAGTTTTTGTGACATCTCTGTTGCTACAGCGTGTGAGGCATCTCGAACTTCTTTTTTTGGAGAAACTTCAGACAATAGCCCCATCTTATTGAAAAAGCTTTCAAAAGAATCGTCGCATCTTTCAAGTGCATACAATGTATTTAAAAATGTTCTATTTTCTGGAAGAATACTTTTAATTTCAGCATATACTTTTTTCTTATTAAGAATATAAGCGTCTGCTTGTTTCTTCATAAGTGCCGGGGTCATTTTTACCCAATTAAAATCTTTTGCTGTATAAGGAATTGTTTTCATAGTACTTTATTCTATCATAAAAAAAAACAAGCTGGACTCGCGAGAGTCCAGCACTTTCTGTGAGGTTTTGCCTTGTGTCGCCTAGGTCAGTACGACGGCCTTCTCACTTAGTGGCCACCTAGTTGTTGATCACTATACGCATAGGCATGCCTCCGGTTGGTTACTGAAATTTGCGAATGTCTCCATTCACTCTATTAGTCTAACATAAAAACAGAAACCCCAGGACGAATCCTGGGGTACTCACGGATAGGCTCCGTGGGGCCGCGTTACAACCCTGCTTTAACCAGCAGAGAGGAGATATTTAATGCCCTCCATCCATAGACAAGCCTTTCAAAACGCACGCAAGTGTGCAAAGTTATTCTAGCACTATTTAGAAAAATTAACAGGCCACAAAAAACTAGAAAAACGCCTCGGTGTAAATTGAGATTTCTGGAATACCACCCTCTTTTAAGCCTCGCCAATAATCACGAACAAAAGCGATTGACCCACATAAGAAAAATTCTGGGTCGGAAAGAGTTTTTGATTGCTCTATAATATCTACAATGGGAATACGCCCGCTTTTACTTTTGTCATCAACTTCTTCTTGGGTAATATAATGATTTACTTTAAAAGTTTCTGGGTATTTTTCGGTTAATTGCTCCCATTCATTTTTGAAAATAATGTCATTTGATGTTTTGTTTGAATAAAAAAGTATTATTTTACGATTTGGGGTTTTTAAAAGAGACTCTTGTATCATTGCTTTAAATGGTGCAATACCTATTCCACCAGAAATTAAAACAAGTGGACTAGTTTCGGATTCTGTATAAAAATATCCATAAGGCAATGATGCGGATAATGTGTCTCCCGCTTTCATGCTTATTAGTTTATTTGAAAATACTCCTATGCCTTTTACTGTAATAGTAAAAGAATTCGGTGAAATAATATTTGAAATACTATATGACTTGCCTTCGACATGTCCTGTTTCTGGGAAAAATACTGTGATGAATTGCCCTGCTTTAAAGTTTGGTAATTTTCCATCATATGACAATGTTAAAGTAAAAACATTTGCGGTTTCTTTTTTAATATCTTGTATTGTGTAAGTAATATTATTTTCCATAAATTCTTTGGTGTCATTCCAGCGAAAGCTGGGATCCAGTGTCCTCTTCTAAATTCAGACACTGGATCCCAGGTCAAGCCTGGGATGACAGCGGAGAATTATTCGTTTCAAAATCCTCTACGGCTTTGCGTAAAGCCTCATGCCCCAAAACTGAGCAATGATATTTTCTATCTGGAAGTCCACCTAATCTATCAATAATCGACTCTGGTGTCATGCGTTTTGCTACGGCAATTGTCATGCCACCATTTTCTGTAGCCATTACTGACATCATTGAAGTTGATGCGATAGCAGAAGCACAACCAAATGTGCGCCATTTACATTCTGTTATTTTCTTTGTCTCATTATCTACATTTATCCAAACAACCATCATATCTCCACAAAGTGGACTACCAGCAACGCCGAGTCCGTCAGCCTTATAGTCTTTATCATCAAGTAAAAGATTTCTCGGATTGAAAAAGTGATCTTTTACAATATCACTGTAAAGCCAATCTGAGACATCGCAAGTTGTAGGAGGTATTTTATTCATGGTTTTTAATAGGAGAAATAGTCCTTAACTTTTGTACTATACTAAAAAGTGACGAAATTACATAATCACAATCCTCCGTGGTCGTCGTCTCACCCAAAGAAAAGCGAAGACTGCCATGCATTAAAGAAACATCTTGCTTGATGGCTACAAGCACGTGTGAGACCTGCAAATCTGACGCAGAACAGGCAGAACCGGTCGATACCTGTATACCTAGCTCATCTAGCATAAGCAACATTGATTCGCCTTCTATGCCTGGAATAGAAATATGTATATTATTTGGCAAACGAGATGTTGGATGACCATTTAAAACTAAATCTGGAATATTTTTTCTTAATCCTTCAATAAAATAATCACGAATTTCTGTGAGGCGTGCAAATTCTTTTCCCCTTCTTTCTTCAACACGAGAGAGTGCGAAATCAAATCCAACGATAACGGGAAGATTCTCTGTACCACTTCGCAATCCACGCTCTTGTCCACCACCAAAAATAATCGGCTCTATTTTTACATTTTTATTTTTATACAAAATACCTATTCCTTTTGGACCATAAATTTTTGAACCATTAAGAGTGAGGGCATCGACGCCGAGAGATTTTATATCAAGCGGTAAATAGCCCACTGCTTGGCAAGCATCGGAATGGAGAATGGGGAAGTTTGTAGTGGGTAGTGGGTAGTGGGTAGTGGGGGAAGGTTCGCGAAGCGAATCCCCCCCCATTCTTGCTTCTTGCTTCTTGTATCTTGTATCCTCTCCCTTACTTCTTGCTTCTTTCAAAAATTTACTAATTTTTGAAATTGGCTCTACAGTTCCAATTTCATTATTCGCATACATTACAGAAATTAAAATAGTTTTTTCTGTAATACGAGACAGAACATCTTCTACATCTATCATTCCAAAATTATCTACCGAGATATACTCAACATTAAATCCTTCTTTTTCTAATTGCTTAGCTGGCTCAATAACTGCTTTATGCTCAATAGAAGAAATTAAAATATGATTACCATATTCACGATTTGCTCGAGCAATTCCCAAAATTGCCATATTATCCGACTCGGTCCCCGAACCTGTAAAAATTATTTCATCTTTTTCTACTCCTAAAATATTTGCAATATTCTGTCGTGATTTTTCTATAATGGCGTGCGATTTTCTACCAGAAGAATATAAAGACGAAGGATTACCATATTCTTCGCTGAAATATGGGAGCATTCTATTAAGCACCTCTAGATGTGTGGGTGTTGTTGCTGCGTGATCCAGATAAATTTTCTTTAGATTTTTCATACATATTTATCTAATTCCACAATAAGAAACATATTTTTCCATAATCTTTTTTAGAGAATCAAATTCTTCATCACTATAAGTAACTTTTTTTAGAAATTGTGGATTAACTGTTTTTGTCGGAATAAATTTTTGAAGATAATAATTCTTGGCACCTTTTATTTCTCTTCCAATTTGTTCTATATCTTCAAATGAAAGCATTGATTTTACAATAGTTGTACGAAATTCATAAGAAACACCACTACTTTTTATAATTTCTATACTTTTCTTTATGGCCTCAGTATCCACCGGCCTCGTAACTGTCTCTGTATATTTTGCAAGTGGAGATTTTATATCCATAGCAATATAATCCACCAACTTTTCATCAATGACACGTTGTAACACTGCTGAGTCAGTACCATTTGAATCAAGCTTAACCAAAAAGCCAAGTTTTTTAACCTCTCGCATAAATGAAATTAAATTTTCACCATGCATGGTTGGCTCTCCTCCTGTTATAACCAAAGCGTCTAGCATCCCAGTTCTCGTTTTTAAAAAATCTAAAATTTCTTTTTCATCAATTCTCGTTTCAACTGTCTCATCAACCAATTCTGGATTATGGCAATATGGACAACGAAAATTACAGCCTATTGTATAGACCATACACGCTATCTTTTCTGGATAGTCTATCAATGTAAACTTTTCAAAGCCTCCGAACTGCATGCGTCTACGCACTTACCTCCGCCATTTTTCCTGCCTCGACACAGACAGTAGCGACCTCTGGTAGATAAACTTTTCTGACATCATATTCTGCTTGCTTGCCTTCATTCCATTGACTCACTGGACGCAAATATCCAACGATACGTGAATACACTTCACATGAAGTCTCACATGTAGGACATTTGAAATGTTCCCCTGGTACATAACCATGAGTAGCACATACAGAGAATGTTGGAGTAATAGTAAAATAAGGCAACTTATAATTCTCACAAATCTTCTTTACCAAATTTGGTACAGAACGATAATCAGCCACTCTCTCTCCTAAGAAAAGATGTATAACTGTTCCACCTGTATATTTAGTTTGAAGTCCATCTTGAATATCTAATGTCTCAACAATATCTTGCGTATAATTAACTGGCAAATGTGATGAGTTTGTATAAAATGGCTTACTTCCCTTTTTATATTCTGCCTCGTTAGCCACGATAATTTCTGGATACATTTTTTTATCACGAAGTGCCATACGGAATGATGTGCCTTCAGCTGGTGTAGCTTCCAAATTATAAAGATTACCAGTCTCTTGTTGATAACCAATTAATCGATGACGCATATGGTCTAGAACTTCACCTGCAAAAGCACGTCCCACTGTAGAACCAATATTTTCACCGAAAAGATTCATCATGACTTCATTCATACCAATAAGTCCAATAGTAGAGAAGTGATTTTTCCAATATTCACCAAATCCTTTTTTAATATTTCTCAAATAGAACTTTGTATATGGATACAAATTTGCATCAGTTAATTTTTCAATCAATTTTCTTTTAATTTCTAAACTTTCTCTTGCTATATCCATTTGTGCGTCTAGTTTCTCAAAGAAATGAGCCTTTGCTTTTTCAATTGAATCTTTGTTCTTTAATTTAGCAACATAAGCAATACGTGGAAGATTAATTGTAACAACACCAACTGAACCAGTTAGAGCATTCGCACCGAATAGTCCACCACCACGTCTATCTAGTTCTTCTAAATCAAGACGAAGACGACAACACATAGAACGAGTATCTTCTGGCTTCATGTCTGAATTAACGAAATTACTGAAATATGGAATACCATATTTTGCAGTAATTTCCCAAAGACCCTTTAGGTTTTCATTTTCCCAATTAAAATCTTTTGTAATATTAACCGTTGGAATTGGGAAAGAAAATACTCTACCTGCTTTATCCCCTTCTGCCATAACTGCAAAGAAAGCTTCATTTAACATATCCATTTCTACTTGGAAGTCGCTATATGTTTCTGTCATTTCTTTTCCACCAATAACAACTTTTGTATCTTTAAAGTTAACAGATGGATTAAGGTCAAGAGTAATGTTAGAAAATGGTGTCTGGAAACCAACACGTGTTGGTACATTCATATTAAAGACGAATTCTTGTATAGCTTGTTTAACTTCTGCTTTAGTTAATTTATCATAACGAATAAACGGTGCGAGCAATGTGTCGAAATTTGAAAATGCAATTGCTCCAGCTGCTTCACCTTGAAGTGTGTACATGAAGTTAACAACTTGTCCGAGAGCTGAGCGCAAATGTTTTGGTGCGCCTGATTCAACTTTGTCTGGTACTCCTCTAAATCCTTCTTTCAATAAATCCATCAAGTCCCACCCCACACAATAAATAGCGAGTGTTCCTAAATCATGAATATGAAGATCGCCATTTTCATATGCTGTACGAATTTCTTTTGGATAAATTTTATTTAACCAATATGTTTTACTAACTTCAGAAAAAATATAATTATTCAATCCTTGAAGTGAGTAACCCATATTACTATTTTCTTTCACTTGCCAGTCTAACTTTCCTAAATAATTATCAACCAAACCAAGAGATGACATCGTCGCGAAGGAACGCATCTCAGCATGTTGCTCTCGATAAAGAATATATGCTTTTGCTGTTACCTTAAAACGAGATGTCATTAGAACATGTTCTACCTCATCTTGTACTTGCTCAATTAAAATAACACCATCCTCTGCTTTTGTTTCCAAAAAAGAAATTACTTTTTCAGTAAGTATCACAGCCTCATTCTCATCATATTCTTTTGTGGCGAGGCCTGCCTTTGTAAGGGCTTTAGTAATTTTTATTTTTTCAAAAGGCTTTCTCTCACCAGTTCTTTTAACAATTGTTTTAAGCATAGTAGTACAAGAATAACGATATTAATAATGTCCCCCAGATATCTTATTATTGCCCCGGTTTGCCTTATCTGCAACAGCAAAACTGGGGACATAAAATACCTTGAGAAATATGCTCCGTTTAAGAAAGAACTTTACAAAAACAGGGCTTCGGGTTGATGTGCTGGGGCAGTAATTAGTTATTGGTTATTAGTAATTAGTAATACAAAAAGATACTTAAATTGAATTGTATTTCTGCCAACCTTAAACTAAAACCCGGCCGGCCGAGGCAGGATGGAAATTTGAAACTAATTTAATTAATATATCCTGCTAAAATTTTTGCACGATGAACTGGATGATGTCTTTCAATTGCATAACGTAATGTTGTGCGTGGCATAGCACTTCCATTTTTTTCTAAAAAAATATTTAAAGTTTCAACACCGCAAAATTTTCCAACTTCACGGAGCATCCAACCGCAAGCTTTATGTAATAAATCTTCTTTATCATTAATAAGTAATTCACATAATGCAAATGTATCTTTATAATCACCCTTTCTTATAAAATACCAAGTAGAAACAATAGCTATTCTTCTTTCCCAAAGATTTTTTGACTTTGCCAATTTAAAAAGAATTTTTCTGTCTCTATTAAATAAATAATTTCCTACTATATCTTTAGAAGACACGTCTACCAAATCCCAATTATTTATTTTATTTGTATTTTTTAAATATATTTTATAAATTGTTTCTTTTGCTTTTTCATTTTTTTCTTTTTCAGATTTTTTAAATAACTCAACTAAGAAAATACAACCCGCTAATCTTTCTTCATGATATTTTGATTGCAATAAAGAAACCGCGTCTTCTAATTTTGTTTCTTCTAAAAAACTTTTTACAACTTTTCTAACATTTGGTACTGTTACCCCAATAAAAATATCTCCTTCACCATATTCCCCCTTTCCAGTTTTAAAAAACCAAGCATTGGATTTTGTCCTCTCTTTAGAGCTTAACTTTTTTAATTCTTTTTTTATAGAAGAAACAACCATAATTAAAAATCTGCTGTACTACCTTCAATAATATCTACAAATTGTATACCGACTTTTTCGAGTATATTTTTTGGAATAATTCTAGTAAAAGCACGTCTATCTTCTTTTAACATTCCATCATGGACTGGAAAAACAATTTTTGGTTTAATAACTTTTGCATATTCAATAGCTTCTTCTATTTTCATCCATGGCGCAATTACGGGGAGCGCGAGTATTTCAATATCTTTTTTAGGATTATAAAAAGAATCCCCTGGATAGAAAAATTTATTTGCAATATAAAATCCGGTATTTTGTACTATAGCTATATCATTATGAATACAAGCATGTTTTGTGCCAAAACTTTCTATATTTACTCCTTTAATTATTACTTCTTCACCATCTCTAATAAGAACGCAAGAAATATTTTCTGCATCTAATAATTTCTTTACTCCCTCATGTGTGTAAATCACCGTCTTTTCATTTGATTTCAAAATTGTTTTTAGACTCTCTATATGAATATGGTCAGCATGTTCATGGCTAAGTAAAATAACATCAAGATTTTCTACATTCGGTGTCTCATTCCAACTTCCTGGGTCAGTTAATATACGAATATCTTTCTCTTCTATTAATAAACAGCAATGTCCAAATTTTGTAATTTTCATATTCCTATCTCTTGGCAACTTTAAGAAAATCTTTTTTATCTATTTTTGCTAACTCAAGAATGCCCAAAAGGGTTCCAGCTTGAATCTCTTTATGATTTGGAACAACTGTAATTATTTTTTCACCGTCTAAAACCTTTTCTAATTTTATATGACTTCCCTTTTGGGAAACTTGTATAAAACCAAAATATTTCTCAAGAATCTTAATAACTATTTTCCCTGAGAATGTCTTTGACATAAATACTATACAATAACTTCAAATGAAGAAACATAATTATAAGAAGTAAAATCTGACTTCTTCACTTTTGTATTTTCAAGATAAAGCTCTACTGCTTCTTTTAAATTAAAATTTGCCTCATCAAGAGTTTTTCCCTGACTAACAACACCAAGTTCAATACATCTAGCGATGAAATATTCTCCTTCTTTTTTAATTGTTGATGTAAATTTTAAGCTCATGTATTAATACTACTATTTAGTAATAAAAAAGCAAGATTTTCTTATATTTTATACACCCAATATACGATAAACCGCGATTCCAAACGCAATAGTTACATTTAGTGATTCTTTTGTGCCGAGCATTGGGATTTCGGCAATCACATCACAAAGTGCTAAATTTTCTTTTGACATACCGTCTACTTCAGGGCCAATAATAAAAACTATATCTTCTTTTTCTTCTATTTTTATATTTTTATAATCCACTGATTTTTCATCTTGCTCGATTGCAATAATATAATAATTTTCATTTTTTAATTCTTGTATCGTGCTTCTTATATCTTCTTTATATTCCCACGCAACTACATCTTCCGCACCAAGGGCAACTTTTGCAAAATCACTTCTTTTATCACCGTACTTATCAAGCGGAGTTGGTGTGGTACCACAAAGAATAATCTTATCTATACCGACGGCGTTTGCTGTACGAAAAATAGACCCAACATTATAGACCGAACGAAGATTATCTATTACTACAATTTTCATTTTTTAATACTAACACAATTTAACTTAGAAATGCTTATACACAAAATTAACTATAATTTTTTTAATATTTTTTTATAGTAATTTAAATCAAGATTACCTGGTGAACCTAATGATTTTTTTGATATAATATTTTTCTCCAAGCTAAAATCTTTTACCTCGTCAAGTGCCTGCCCTACTTTTACATAAGCATCTCTAAATGAAATACCGTCTTTTTCTACCATCTCATTTACCATATCAGCCGCAAAAATATCTTTCTTAATAGCTATCTTAACCGCGTCTTTATCAATTTCAATTCCTTTAATAAACTCATGAACCACTTCAAGTGAACTTTGAACGATATTCAAACTCTCAATTAATGGCTTCTTTATTAACTGCAAATCTCTATTGTATCCAGATATAACTCCTTTTGGAATATTTTTAATAGCTAATTGATTTGAAAATATAATTGAAGTATTGCCTCTTATAAGTTCCATAGAATCAAGATTCTTTTTCTGAGGCATTATACTTGAGCCTGTTGTTAAACTTTCAGAGACTTTTACAAAACCTGTTTCTCTAGCTGTAAAAAATAACATGTCCGTTGCAAAACGAGATAAAGTTAACATTATTTGAGAAAGGGCTTCTAAAGTTAAAGACTCAAACTTACCGCGAGATGCTTGAGCAAATAAACTATTAATTATATTTTTATCGAAATTTAATTTTTTCCTCGTATATTCTCTATCTAATGGGAAAGATACACCAAAACCAGCAGCCGTTCCTAGAGGGTTTTGATTATTGATTTCGATTGCCTTATTTAGAATTTCCTGATCATTAATTAATCCTTCGGCAAATGACAAACTCCAATGTCCAAAGCTAGAAAGCATAGCTTGCTGTGTGTGAGTGTAACCAGGTAGCGGACTATTTTTATTTTTCTCAGCAAATAAAACTATTACTTTTATTAAATCTTTATTTAAGGTTGCAATACTCTGTAATTTATTTACAGTATATAATCTAACAGCAGTCAAAACTTGATCGTTTCTACTTCTACCTGTATGAATTTTCTTCCCAACATTTCCAAGTTTTTTAATTAATAAATTTTCTATAACCGTATGACAATCTTCATCTTCCACTCTTATTTTAATTTTTCCATCATTAAAACTTTTTAAAATATTATTTAGCTCCAACACCAAACTTTTAACTTCTTCTTTATTTAAGATACCAATAATACCGAGCATTTCGGCATGTGCGATTGAAGCGAGTATGTCGAAAGGGAAAATTTCCATATCCATCAAAAAATCATCCCCAGTATTATATTTCTCGATAATTGTATTACTTTTCGATTTTGATTTTTGCCAAATTTTAGTCATATATTTTTGTATTATAAGTAAAGTCAGCCTCTCCAAATTTAAGTGGATCATCTCCATTTAAAAATGGAACACTATACGCGATTTTGGTTACATTATTATTTGGATCTCTTTTTAATATGGCAATCACAGTTCCTTTATAATTTTTACCACATAACTCTATTACAACTTCACCCCCAATAGTAACGCTTGGGGAATCTTGAAATAGGCAAGCTTTTACTTTTCCCCCTATACCTAAATCCCTTTTAAACTCCAAAACCTTTGATTCTGCTGGATTAATATTCTCACCAACAATACCCGGTGTTTCCGGCATTGTTGGCTTTTGAATTGTTGGAAATTTTATTAATTCACTCATATCTTCACTATAACACACATTTGTAATAAGTACATATTAAAAAATCTAAGAGCGTAATTTCCAGCCTGTTGTAAATATCCAAACACAAATCAATAAGACTAAAGCTGAAAGTGCGGATAATACTCCAACTCCAAGCAAAAGAGAAACTTCATGATAACCGGTTAATGCGTAACGTATCCCATCTATTGCATAAAACATCGGATTGAAATGTATAATAAATTGCCACTTCTCTGGAAGCATATAAACAGAATAGAAAGCACCTCCCAAGAAAGTAAGCGGGGTAAGAATAAAGTTAGTAACAAATCCAAACTTTTCAAAACTATTATCTGCCCAAATACCAGCAACTACTCCTAACAATCCAAAGAAAATACTAACTAATAAAACATAACCAAGCAAAATAATTGGATGTGCTAAATCATTTACTCCAAAAGTTAAAGCAACTGCCGATAGCGCAATCATAATAGCGAAAGCTCTGACAATGCCACCCACAATTAAAGAAATTACAAGTTCAGTATAAGATATTGGAAGTGTAAGCATATCTTCTATTGTCTTTTGAAACTTCATAAAATAAATAGAGAACGAAGTTGCAGAAAAAACTGCCATGATTAAATTCATTGCAAATATTCCTGGGAAAACAAAACTTATATATTTTATTCCTTCTATCAATTGAATTTTACTTCCAACAACAAATCCGAAAACGAAAATATAAAGTGAGGCCGTTACAAGTGGTGCAATAATCGCCTGCCCTAATACACGTCTAGTACGACCCACTTCACGACGTATCAGAGTATAGAATCCAATCCAGTTAAATTTATTTATCTTTTTCATACTTTTATATTTTATGATCTACAGCTTCTAAATAAATTTTTTCTAGACTCATATCTTTTGTTAAATTTTCTACAGTATCGTCCATGATAATATTCCCATCTTTTATAATTGCCACACGATCACAAAGTGCTTCAACTTCTTCCAAATAATGTGAGGTTAAAATTATTGTTTTTCCCTCTTCTTTTAATTTACGTAAAAACTTCCACAAGGAATGTCTTGTCTCTACATCGACTCCGGCTGTTGGCTCATCTAAAATTAATACATCAGGATTATGCATCATTGCTTTTGCAAGTGTGGCACGACGCTTTAATCCACCAGAAAGAAATTGAAACTTTTTATCTCGATGAGGAATTAAATTAAAAGCTATCAGCATTTCTTCGCGTCGTGCTTTCATTTCTTTTCCGATAATTCCAAAAAATCCAGCTTGATAATCTAATATTTCATCGACAGTTTGAAAAGTATCTATTGTGAACTCTTGCGGGGATACTCCAACGGAGGCACGAGACTCTCTATAATCTTTTACCACGTCATGTCCCATAACTGTAATACTACCTTCGGTTGGAGTTGATACTCCTGTTATACAACTAATGGTTGTCGTTTTTCCTGCACCATTTGGACCAAGCAGTCCAAAAAATTGCCCCTTGGGGATAGTTAAATTAACTCCGTGCAAAGTTTCAGTTTTTGCATTTCTATATGTCTTTTTTAAATCTTTTATAATAATGGCGTCTTTCATATGGTTTATATACTTAGCATGCTAAGTATAACATAAAAAGTAAAATCCCCAAGGCCTTGCCTTGGGGATTTTACTTTTTAATACCATTTCCAATTAACCTATCCGAATTCTGTCATTCCCGCGAAAGCGGGAATCCAGTGTCCAGAACCTGGATTCCAAATCAAGTTTGGAATGACACAAACTCGATTGATTAATTTAATTAGATTTGGTATAAAATAATTTTAAAAAATTACTTTGTTTTCTTTACAGCTTTTTTGACAGCAGTCTTTGCTACTTTATTTACTGAAACTTTTGCAACAGTCTTTTTAATTACCACCTTTTTTGCTTTCACAACTGCAACTGGTGCAACTTTAACTTGTGCCTTAATAGGAACTTCCATTTGAACTGGATTTTCTTTTTTTGTTACAGACATTTTTTCAATTGCATTTATAAGTTTATCTAATTTAAAACTAATATCAGCTAATTGTTTCTTTGTAGAGTCGTCAACTCCAGCTGATTTAAATTCTGGACGAACAAAATCTGCTCTTGGTGCAGGTCTATCTATTGGTCTATCATTTGAAAATCTTTTTGGCTCACGATTAAAAGAACCAGATTTATATTCTTTATCATCACGCTCTCTTTTAGCACTGAAACAAGAACTACAATATACTGGCTTATCATTTGCTGGACGAAAAGGT
>Ga0265292_1001627_pt1 | contig 18946 bp, 16 predicted proteins | sample Munlanlewell296A_FD_189080 | JGI IMG/M metagenome (GOLD analysis project Ga0265292, IMG submission 189080) | Leachate microbial communities from a municipal landfill in Southern Ontario, Canada - Leachate well 296A | ecosystem: Engineered > Solid waste > Landfill > Unclassified | place: Canada... | reverse complement strand
GTGTATGAAAATGCGCTGGCAAACCGGCTAAGAAAAACCGGACTCGACGTAAAGCAACAACATCCTCTCACGGTCTATGATGAGGATGGCACGGTGTTAGGCGATTATTTCGCCGATTTACTGATAGCTGACAGTCTTATCGTCGAACTGAAGGCATGTCGTGCGTTTGCGGACGAACATATATCTCAATTGCTGGGTTATCTCAAATCGGCCCGAATTGAGCACGGACTTTTAATCAACTTCGGAAGCTACAAATATCAGATTAAGAAATACGCATTAAGCAAAGACAACAATAAACCAAAGCCGCTTAAGAACGTATTTGCATGAATTTCAGGATTTTCTTTGAGTTCTTGGAGCTTGCCCTCGAAATGTGTTATCGGGGGTCTTTCGCGGCCAACCTGAAGTGTGAGGGGGATTTGCCGGTGAAAAGAATTGTTATCGCTAACCGGTGAAATATATGCATAAAGCGATCATCCTCATGTATCACAATATCGACATTCCTCCGAAGGGCGCCAGAATCCCTAATTTGTACGTGACGCCGCGGATGTTCCGATTCCAGATGTGGTATTTGAGACTGGCCGGTTATCAGGTTCTGTCGATCCAGGAACTGGTCGCCGCTGTCGAAGCAGGGGATACCCGTCATAACATGGTCGCTCTTACCTTTGATGACGGATATGAGGATTTCTATAAGAACGCCTATCCGGTTCTGAAGCACTATGGCTATCCATCTACGGTTTATGTAGTGTCCAAACTTGTGGGGAAAAACAATGTCTGGGATTCCCGTAATGAAAATTTTGCAAAACCGTTGATGGATTGGGATACGATCAGGGAAATCAGCAAGAACGGCGTTCAGATAGGATCTCATACGAAGACGCACCCGGAACTGACCCGTATTCAGTCAGATGAGCTCAACAAAGAAATCGCAGGCTCAAAAAATGAAATAGAAGACCATTTGGACCGAACGATTGACGCGTTCTGTTACCCGGGCGGCAATCAAAACAAAGAGGTGCAGGAGGCCGTCAAAAAAGCCGGATATCGCCATGCAGTCACCACGCAAAGAGGACATGTGGATAAGGGATACGATCCCTTTGCGTTGCGCAGGATCCCGATCAAACTGATAACGAATCCGTTATCATTCCTGTACAAGATTCACACGAACTCGGAAAAAAGAAAAGGGAAGCAGTCGTAATGACAGTGTCATAATAACGTCGAGCATGGATGAACGATGTGAAACCATTGATGCTTTCGTAAAAGTATGTCATTCCCGAAGGTTTCATCGGGAATATGGTTCTGTCTATTTGAATAAAAAACCATATCCCCGATAGAGGCGATCGGGGATGACGAAGAGGCCCATACTATGAATAAACCAGCGATCTATCTCTTGTATGCGTTCGCCGTAGCAACGGTGCTCCCCATGTCGGCGACAACGATCGTACTCGCGCTCCTGATCATCGTGCTGGCCAGGGACTTGGTCAGGAAGACCGTGAACAAAGGCGATTTCAAGAAAGATTCCCTGCTCTATGTTGCCCTGTTCGCGTGGAAAGCCTTCACCCGGGCGCTTGCCACTTCGGTGAGGGAAATCCCGCAGATCAAGGGCGTATGGGACCGGGTGCCGTATATCGTCATCGGATTCTACAAAATTAACCGCGAAAGCTTACTCAGGATATTGCATATCCTTTTCATCGCAAATGCCATCATCGTCGTTTATGCACTTGGTCAGCATTTTTTCGGAATTCCTTCTTTGTATAAGCCGCTTTTTTATGAAGATTCAGGACGCATGAGCGGATATTTCGGGCATCCGAATCAATATGCCGGTTGTATTGCCATTGTCCTTATTGTGAATCTGTGTCTTGCATTGTATCAGGACAGGCGTTTTTTCGCCTATGCGCCTTTTCTGATCGCCGGTCTTGTATTCGCCGGTTCACGAAGCTATTTTCTGGGAGTATTTGCCGGTTTTATCGTTCTTCTGCTACTCTCAAAATCCGCGAAAACGATCGCGATGTATTCAGCGGGAGCAATGGTTATTATTGCTCTTATTCTGATCACGGTGCCTTCGTTCTCTCAGCGGGTAGCATCCATATTCTCCCTTGAACAGAATGTTTACCGGTTGAACAATTGGAGAATATCATGGAATATATTTCTCGAACATCCTTTGACCGGGGTGGGGAGCGGCATGCTTCCGGGATATCTGGAACCATTTAAGGAGAAAGGGCTGATCGACTTCACTTCACACGCCCACAACATGTATATCCATGAACTCGCCGAGAACGGGGTCCCCGGTTTCATCCTCGTGATCGGGACCCAGGTGTATTTCTGCATAAAATATTTCAGGATTCACATCAGCGCTTCAGAGCCGCTGATGAAGGCGATCAGTCTCGGCGTCGCGTTATCCTTGCTGAACCTTCTCGTGGCGGGCATTTTCGAGCATAATTTCGGCGCGGCAATTGTTGCGATGAACATCAACTTTTTGATGGGAGTTTTGGAAGGATACCGGTTGACGAATTCAGCAGATCATAGTTCATAGTTCATCGTTCTTAGTTTATGGGTCGTAGTTCATTATGTATTACCTATCATCTATGAACTATGAGCTATCAACTACGAACTGTTTAATACGCCCCTTCTTTTTTCAGCACGACCCTGAAGGTTTTGAACAAAATAACGATGTCAAGCCAGAGGGACCAGTTCAGCACATACCACGCATCAAGCCGAAGGCGGGCGTCGAACGTGAGTTTGTTCCTGCCCGACACCTGCCAGAGTCCGGTAATGCCGGGCGGGGTCAGCAGGATCGTGTCGATATGGTACTTCATATCGCTTTCCTCACGCGGCAGATAGGGCCGGGAGCCGACGAGGCTCATCTCGCCGGTCAGAACATTGAATATCTGCGGCAGTTCGTCAAGTGATGTCCTTCTCAGGAACATTCCAACCCTCGTTACCCGTGGATCGTATCCCTTGAGTTTTTTGTATTTCTGCCACTCCGCATCAAGATCGGGATGAGCCCTGAGATATTCTTTCAACAGCGTATCGTTGCGCAGAAACATGGTCCTGAATTTGATGCATTTGAAGATCGACTTGTTTTTCCCGAACCGGTCCTCTATATGAAAGACAGGCCCCCGGGAGTCAAGTTTGATAAGCAGGCTGATAAGAGAAATGACGGGCAGGACAAAGGGCAGCAGGACAATGGAAAGGGACAGATCAAAGATCCTTTTTACGGACCGGTTTAAGGGAGATTTCAGGTTATTCTTGATCTTGAGCAGAAAAAGCTGTTCCATGAACAGGTGGTAGAGTTCGGTATTGGTGAGCGCAATTCCTTTGACATCAGGGACAAGGAGAACGGATTTCGTGTACTTTTGGATATCATTGGTCAGTTCCGACAGTTTTTCCACGGAAAGGGAAGGCATCGCGATAATGACCGTGCTGATATTGAGATGCTTCACGAATTTTCTGAAGTGCCGTATCTTTCCAAAAACCTTGTAGGTGTCGCCGTCAATGGTAACTTCCTTACCGATCGTATCGTCATCGTCCAGAAATCCTATTACGTGATAGCCCAGGTGGATGTCCGCGTTGATGCCTCTTGCGGTTTCAATGCCGGCCGAGCCCGCACCAATGATGATCACCTGTTCCGTCCAGAGTCCCAGGGCATGAAGGGCCTTCTTGCCGAAGAAACGGAACAGGGGGAAGAAGAACAGACCGGAGAACCAAAGAAACAGGATGGTCAACCGGGATATTTTGCCCGCCATGTTCCCGAGTGTTATAATGGAAAGGATCGCGATCGTTGAAGCGGAGATCGCCTTCAGAAGTTCCTTTGTTTCATCCCAGAAAGGGAGCTTCCTGATATAGAGGCGTTCATAGGTGATAAAGGAGATGAAGATCACCGGCAGCCACCAGATATGTAAAAAATAGGAAAGAGACAGTTGCGGCGGGAGATGCGGGAAGAACAGGTTTAATGCTTTTCTTGCATAAAATGCGAGGAGAAAGGAACAGTAAAAAGCCGAGATATCCAGCAAAAAAAGAGCAATGATCTTAAAACTATTTCTTAAAATCCTGAGCAAGAAGGGACTCCCTCTATAACGGGAAAATGATTTTTTATGGTTTTGAGTACATTCACCGGGAATGGCAATTCCGTACATAACACCGAGCTTGAGCCAATGAACAAGTACTCGTGATGATAAAAGATATTATAATTCATGTTTAAATGCAAGGTTAAATGTTCGCAGCTCTGCTTGATCACAGGGGCATCTAAAAATATTGTCTTTACATGATTGAGAATATGCCTTATTATTAGGCACTTGCACGAGTGGAGAGGCGAATACCATCCATGCCATTATTTACGATGGACTTGTTAAAGCATGAGGCTGTGACCACGTGAAGGGCGGTCTCTTTAACATCGCCCGCAATACCGGCGCAACCGTCATTATCCGGGGAGGGAGTGGGATCGCGAGGATCCTCCTCCTTCTGCTTATCGCGAAGAGGTTTGGCCCCGAAGATTTTGGCCGTTTGTCGCTTGTTCTTTCCGTGGTTGAAATAGTCAGGGTCATTGCAGACTTTGGTTTGGATATCGTCACCATACGGCGTTTCTCGGTAAACAGGCTTCTTTCAGAAAGACTCCTGGGCAATGCCCTTTCCCTGAAGCTGATAAGCGCCACTCTCGGATACATCGCATCGATCGCTGTTTACCAGCTGCTGTATCATGATGGTGAAGGCGTTAAACTTGCCTTCATTGTCGGCACCTCGCTCTATACGTCACTTCTTCTCAACGCATTTGTATCGTACTTTCAGGCAAATCTCAACATGTCCAGTATCATCATCAGCAGTCTGGTAAGCGCGGTCTCTTATGTTTTTCTTACCTTTCTGGGTCTGTATAGTCACTGGTCTCTCGCGTCCTTTGCGCTTATTATACCAGCAAGCGAGCTGATAAACCTTCTGATCACTTCATCGATCTACGGAAGAATCTCCTCCGTGAGGCTTCGATTGAACAGAAAGATCGCTCTCAGCCTTATGCGGGAAAGTGTTCCTGTTGCGATCAGCGCGATTGCCATTGTTCTCTATCTCAGGCTGGACAATCTACTGGTGGGATGGTTTCTGAATGAAGCGAGTGTCGGGGTCTACTCGGCGGGTTATCGGTTCACCGAGCCATTCATGCTGGTTTTTTCATCCCTTTCACTCTCGATTTATGCTTCCCTTTCCCAGAAGGGGAAAGCCGACCTGTCAAATAAAGTAAGCCGGACCCTGTTCCGGATAATCGCAACCGTTGTCGGGTTGAGCGCGATTGGCGCGCTTCTGCTTTCAATCTTTGCCGAACGGCTGCTGGGAATGATCTCACCCGAATACCATAACGCCGTAACGGTCCTGCGGATTCTGAGCCTTTCGGTTGTATTTAAAGCGCTCAATGCCCAACTTACGGCAATGATAAATTCGAGAGGCAGGTTCAGTTTAATCACCGTCATTGCGATCATTAACCTGACGATCAATATTGCCCTTAATTTGCTAATGATCCCCAAATATGGTATTATCGGCGCTGCAATAGCGGTTACTGCTACCGAGGGAGTAAACACCATCATGCAAATGGTTTGCATAAAATATTATGTGAAGGGTTTATTTCGGGAGGCCATGCCGTAAATGTGCGCTGACAATAAATCGTACCTGGACACTGGTTTGCTCTATGCCTGGAGTGACGACGATCTCAGGGAGCAGCACCAGAAACGATATCTGAAACACCTGAGAAATGCGCCGGGAAAGGTCCTGGAAATAGGCTCGGGACGGGGTGTGATGCTGCGTCTGATGAAGGAGGCGGGAATCCCGGCATATGGTCTTGATTCTTTCGAAGACACTGTCGTGTATTGCAAAGGAAAAGGGCTTGATGTTGTTCTCGGCGATGCCTTGAGTCATCTTGCCACGCTTCCCGCCGCGTCACTCGGCGGGATATTCTGCGCACATGTGATAGAACATATGCAGCCGGAGCAGGCCATAGAGTTGATCAGAGAGAGTCACCGGGTGCTGAAGCCGGGGTCCCGAATGGTCATCATTACGCCCAACCCGAAAGACCTGAGAACGGGCGAGCGTTTCTGGCTGGACATCACTCATGTGCGGCCCTATCCGGAAAAGCTGCTTGTTGTTCTCATGAAAAGAGAGGGTTTTTCCGATATAAAATCCTATGAAGATGGGGAGCCTGCGAGGAACATTTTTGAAAAATGCGCAAAGGCTTTCCTGAAAATATGGTTCATGGGTTTCATGTTCAGAGGTGATCTGGTGGTTGTGGCTAATCGGTAATGGCAGGGACCGAATCTTGGATACTGTATTAAGGTAGGATGCATGAAGCCTGATTATATTGTAATAAATACGTTGTCTCTTTTATCGAAACTCACCGGAATCGGCAAATATACGTTTGAGGTTTGCAAAAGAATCACCAAATTGGGTGTTAATGCCGAAATTGATTATTTTTACGGTTATTACAGCAAAAAATTATACATGATGAACATCCCTCCTTCCGGCAAGATCGTCAAAAAGATCAAGGGGTATTTAAGCAAGTTCTATCTGGTAAAAAAAATGACCCGGGAAAGCCTTTTATTCGTTTCAAGATTTTCCCACAGGTCCTTTGATTTGTACTGGGAGCCCAACATCGTGCCGCTCGAACATCTCCGGAGCAAACATCTGATTACGACCATTCACGATTTCTCTTTTCAACATTATCCGGAATGTCTCCCGAAAGAGAACAAGGAATATTTACAGCGTTATTTCTGGAAAAACATCAATAAATCCGACCGGATCATAACCGGTTCACATTATATCAAGAACGAGATCATCGACCAGTTGCATTATGATCCTGCCAGGATCAAGGTCATTTATCACGGGGTAGATCACGATAATTTCAAAATGTATGATCATTCGCTGTTGCAGGAATTTAAAATTGCGCATAAACTCCCGGAGAAATTCATATTGTTTGTCGGCAGCATAGAACCCAGAAAAAACTTGAAAAATGTGCTGATGGGGTACAATGCACTGCCGGAAGCCTTCAAAAAGGAATGCAAATACGTGCTTGCCGGATTCAGCGGATGGAAAAACAAGGAGATCATGTCCATCATAAAGCGGGAAGGGAAAAATATCGTGTATCTGGGGTATCTGTCCAACCTGGAACTGGCATATTTATACAACCTCGCGAGCGCTTTTATTTATGCGTCGCTGTATGAAGGATTCGGCATTCCGCCTCTTGAAGCGATGGCCTGCGGAACTCCGGTCATCGTGTCGAGAAGTTCCTCGCTGCCCGAAGTGTGCGGCGATGCCGCGTATTACGTCGATCCCCTTCGCGTTGACAGCATCTCGGAAGGTATGTATAAGGTCTCTAATGATAGCGCGTTGAGGGAAGGTTTGGCGCGTCGGGGTATTGTCCATGCAAAATCGTTCAGCTGGGATGAATCAGCGCGGAGCCATCTTTCGCTTTTTAACGAAGTACTCCATCAGTGAGAACGGCCATGATCTTTAATCGGCTCGTAACAGATGCAGGCGCCGAATTGACATTAGAACATTCTGCTTAAAGTCCATTTGTCTCGCAAATACATAGTGCATAGTGCAGAAGACCTGTTCCCCGAATAGAGATGCCCATATAGCACTTTTATTTTTCACGATATCATCACCTCGCCACCCCGTCGATAGGTCGGGCAAAATTAACAGCCGGAGGTCCCCTTCTGCCTGCAGTGCGGGGAGGTTCATGTTTGACTAAAGTCCAATTACGTGGTATAAAAACGCATGGTTTATTCGTATTGGCAGCTACTACTTGACCGGCAAAAGGCCGTCTCGCTGTTAATCGCAGATTGATCGCAACAGGACAATATCTCATGAATCCGCACACATCCCAACCAACCTCACTTTCGGCAATGGCCGGCAGCCTATGGCGCAACCGCGGCCTTATAACGCAAATGACTACGCGTGAAGTCGTCGGTCGCTACAAAGGCTCGGTCATGGGCCTGGCGTGGTCGTTCTTCAACCCGATCTTCATGCTTGCCGTTTATACCTTCGTCTTCAGCGGGGTATTCAAGTCGCGCTGGGGCGGCGCGGGCGGCGATGAAAGCAAGACACAGTTTGCTGTCGTGCTCTTTGTCGGAATGATCGTGCATGGCCTGTTTGCCGAAGTACTCAACCGCGCGCCAAGCCTGATCCTGGGTAATGTCAATTACGTCAAGAAAGTTGTTTTCCCGCTTGAGATACTGTCGGTCGTTTCCTTGGGTGCAGCGCTCTTCCACAGCGTGATCAGCCTTATTGTATTATTGTCCGCCTTTGTCCTGTTCAACGGCTATGTTCATTGGACGGCCTTGTTTGCGCCTGTTGTGCTGCTCCCCCTCCTTGTTGCCATCCTTGGCTTCGCTTGGATGCTCGCCTCATTAGGCGTGTTTATTCGTGACGTGGGCCAGACCATCGGCATCATTACCACCGTCATGATGTTTCTATCTCCGATCTTCTATCCCATTACTGCCGTACCGGAAAAATACCGGATATGGATTATGGCTAACCCGCTGACTTTTATTATCGAACAAGCGCGTGAGGTGCTTATTTGGGGACATATGCCCAACTGGACTGGATTGGCCCTCTATCTGATTGCAGCACTAGTCGTATCATGGATGGGGTTTGCGTGGTTCCAAAAAACAAGAAAAGGGTTTGCCGATGTCCTCTGAAAACATAGCCATCCGAGTCTCCAACCTGGGCAAGTGCTATCAGATTTACAACAATTCGCAAGACCGGCTCAAACAATTCGTCGTTCCCCGGTTGCAACGGATGGCAGGCCAGGCACCGAAGCAGTATTTCCGCGAATTCTGGGCGCTGAAGGATATCTCATTCGAAGTCAAAAAGGGCGAGACAGTCGGCATCATTGGACGCAACGGGTCGGGGAAATCTACATTGCTCCAACTTATTTGCGGAACACTCACACCAACTTGCGGTACGGTGGAAATGCATGGCCGTGTTGCCGCGCTGCTTGAACTCGGATCCGGATTCAACCCGGAGTTCACCGGGCGTGAGAACGTCTACATAAACGGCGCAATACTTGGTTTGAAAAGAGAGGAAATAGAGGATCGTTTCGACGATATCGCCGCGTTTGCCGACATCGGCGATTTCATCAATCAACCGGTAAAGACCTACTCCAGTGGCATGTTTGTGAGGCTTGCTTTCGCGGTGAATATCATGTCAACGCCGGAGATAATGATTGTGGACGAAGCGTTGTCGGTAGGCGATATGGCTTTTCAAGCCAAGTGCATGACCGCACTCACCCGGATACAAGATCGAGGCGCAACGGTATTGTTTGTCAGTCACGACCTTGGCGCGCTGAAAAGCCTGTGCTCTCGGGGTATTTATCTTGAGTACGGCACGGTTCAGGCAATCGGACCCGCCGGCGATGTCGCAGAACAATATATGCGAAAGATGCGCGTGGAAATGAATGCAGAGTACGCCTCCACAATGCCCTCCGCAGTCGCGAAGGCGGAAGCAACGACCATGTTGAAAAGTCAACGATCATCGGATCTCTCCGAATTTAAATATAGCGAGGAGTTCGAACAGCGGGTCGCCCATTTTAGATATGGTGATGGCGGCGCAAAAATTAGATTAGCAGAGTTGCTTGATGAGAATTTACACCCGATAAACGAAGTCAGTTTCAACCAATCTGTGTTTGTCAAAATTTATTTTGAAACCTCAATAGATGATGAGATTGGATGTAACTACTATGTGCTGGACGATAAGAGGAATCTCATTCTTGGCGCAGCTCTGAACCTGGTAGACCAGCCGATGATGCGAGTCAAAGACGGCGGTAGATATGTTGTGACCTACAAAACCCGCCTGCCTCTTCATGAGGGAAATCATAGTGTTCAATTGCAGATTGTAAAAGCGACCGGACAAGAAAATACGGCAATATTTCTCGATGTGATAGACAATGCGCTCGTTTTTAAGATGTCTCGCAGGGAAGAGGCCCGTATATGGGCAAAAGCTTTTGTTGAAAATGAAGTGGAGATTACATCGTGCTCATAAGGCTGATTCGAAGCCTATTTGGTGTGAGGCAGCCGGTCCGGCAGCCTTTATGGTGTCCCGTATGCGGCAGCGAACAGGCTTCATTCGCGCAACTTCCAGAATTATACCGCGACAAATCTCGACTCCATGGCTTTGTGCATTTTGGAAAAGGGGAAATGATTTCACTGGAAACGTATACTTGCACCCACTGCGGCGCTTCAGATCGCGAGCGCATATACGCGTTATGGATTGATCAACAAATCGAGAAGAAACTTTTTCCCAAGGGCACGCGCGCAATCCACTTTGCCCCTGAGTCCGCTTTGTCGAAAAAACTCAAAGGCATGGATTTATTCGACTACAAGACCGCCGATCTTCTCATGGTTGATGTTGACTACAAGGTCAACATGATGGACATGCCGTTTGATGATGAGCATTTTGACTTTTTTATCTGCAGCCACGTGCTGGAGCATGTCGAAAGAGATGATCAAGCTATTAAAGAGTTATACCGAATTACTAGGCCGGGTGGCTGTGGAATTCTCGTGGCGCCGATTATCCTTGGGCTGGAGAAGACGGTGGAAGACCCAAGCGTAAAAGATGAGGCTGGTCACTGGAGGCTTTACGGTCAGAACGATCATGTCAGGCTCTATGCTCACGACGATTATGTCAATAAAATCCGCCGTCACGGATTCCGTGTCGAAGAGCTCGGGGAAAGATATTTTGGCGAGGAAGTTTTTCGTTCGCTGGGACTTAAGCCCACCAGTATTCTTTATGTGGTGAGGAAATGATCCCCGTTGTGTCCGAAGAATGGTTAAATAATGAATTCAAATAAGCCCATCTATGTTACGCAGCCGGCACTGCCGCCGCTGGAAGAATTTATGCCCTACTTGCAACAAATTTGGGACAGCAAGATTCTTACCAATGGCGGCCCTTTTCATCAGCAGCTGGAGCAGGCGTTGTGCGATTATTTGGGCGTCAAGTACCTTGCCCTGTTCACCAATGGGACGATTGCCTTGGTAACGGCTTTGCAAGCGCTGCGCATCACGGGCGAAGTAATCACCACACCCTATTCGTTTGTGGCCACCGCCCACTCCTTGTTGTGGAATGGCATCAAACCGAAGTTTGTGGACATTGATCCGGTTACGCTGAACCTCGATCCGGACAAAATCGAGGCCGCCATCACGCCGCAAACCACCGCCGTCATGCCGGTGCATTGCTACGGACACCCTTGCGATGTGGCGCGCATCCGGAAAATTGCCGACACCTATGGGCTGAAGGTCATTTACGATGCCGCCCACGCTTTTGGTGTGCAATTACATTCCGGCAGCGTCCTCAACCATGGTGACCTGTCAGTGCTGAGCTTTCACGCCACCAAAGTGTTTAATACCTTTGAAGGCGGCGCCATCGTCTGTCCCGATGCCAAGACCAAACTGCACATCGACCACTTGAAAAACTTTGGATTTGTGAACGAAGTAACGGTGGTCACTTCCGGCATCAACGGCAAGATGAGCGAATTCAACGCCGCATTGGGTCTGCTGCAACTCAAGAGCATCGATGTAGACCTGCAAAAACGCAAAGTTATCGATGCACGATACCGTAAAGAACTATCCGGCGTGAAAGGTATTCACTGTCTGCCGGACGCGGGAGAAAAGGTTGCCAACTACGCCTACTTCCCGATTCTGGTGCGGTCTGAGTATTCGCTGAGTCGTGAAGAGTTGTATCAGAAGCTACGAGATAACGGCATATATGCGCGCCGATACTTCTATCCTCTGATCAGCGATTTTTCAATGTACCGGGATTTGCCTTCAGCGGCTCATTCGAATTTGCCGGTGGCTGGCAAAGCGGCGAGTGAAGTGATTTGCTTGCCGATTTATCCGGGTCTATCCAATGAGCAGGTTGACACCGTTATTAAGCTAATCGTGGGATAAGTTGGCGAATGAAAACAATAGCCATCATGCAGCCTTATTTTCTTCCCTATATGGGTTATTTCCAGTTGTTGGCTGCGGTGAATACCTTTGTAGTTTTGGATGATGCACATTATATTAATCGAGGCTGGGTGAATCGGAATCGGCTGTTGCTTAATGGAGCAGCACATACGTTCACCGTGCCGTTACGTGGCGCCAGCCAGAATAGACTTATTTGTGACATTGAATTGCTGGGCGAGCGGACTTGGCGAGACAAACTGATACGCACCGTCCTGCAGGCATATGGGCAAGCACCTTGTTATGCGCAAGTCTCTGCTTTGTTTGAGTGTCTCGTTAATTATCCTTCACCGCGGCTTGACGAGTTTTTACTCAATAGTCTCCGTGAAATCGTGCGTTATCTGTCGCTTGAGGTGGAGTTCGTGAGTACCTCGCGTGTTTATAAGAACGCACATTTGAAAGGGCAGGAGCGTATTCTGGATATTTGCAGGCAAGAGCGAGCTGACATCTACATAAACCCGATTGGCGGTATAGGTTTATACGACCGGGATAGTTTTCTGGAACAAGACATACAGTTATATTTTTTGCGCACACGGCCGGTTAGCTACCCTCAGGGGAAAGGTGAACACGTACCCTGGCTGTCGATCCTGGACGTGCTCATGTTCAATGAGCCGCCTGCTGTACGGCAATTACTCGCTGAAATGGATTTGGTATGAAAGATCATAAACACCGGAAGATTATAAACCACTATGAAGCCTGCCTGGCCCGGCATGGTGATTCCAATTTGGGGGTAGACTGGCCCAATATGCAGGATGCGGAAAAACGTTATTGCATAATGTTGGAGGTCGTACGAGAAAACAGCGTAGGGCTGACACTGCTTGATTTCGGATGCGGAGCGTCGCACTTGTATCCATATTTGCAACACAGTCGGTTTGCCGGCCTTGAGTATCATGGGCTTGATGCATCGCCTGCTTTTTGCGCAGTGTCCCATGACAAATACCCGCAAAATGACTATATTTGTTTAGACGTCATAATAGAGCCTGAGAGATTGGGCGAGTTTGATTATGTTGTAATGAACGGCGTTTTTACCGAAAAATGTGATTTATCATTCGAGGAAATGTTTGAATATTTCAAACAGGTGATGCGTGTGGTTTTTCCAAAAGTCCGACGTGGACTATCGTTCAATGTCATGTCCAAAGCTGTTGATTGGGAGAGAGTCGATCTGTTCCATGTGCCGACCGATGCCCTGATTTCCTTTTTGGTCAAGGAGTTGTCCCGCCATTTTGTTATCCGTAACGATTACGGTTTATACGAATATACAGTCTATGTTTATAAGGAACCATACCCATGTCCAAGATAGTGCTTTTTGGCATAAAAGATTTTTCTGAACTTGCTCATTATTACCTTGAGCACGACTCACCTCATGAGGTGATTGCCTTTAGCGTTAATCGCGATTACCTGCCGGAGGGCGCAGTATTCCGAGGTTTACCAGTAGTGGCGTTTGAAGAAGTCCAGAAGGTATATCCGCCCGGTGACTATATGTTCTTTGCGCCCATGTCGCCCAAGAACATGAATCGCGACCGAGAGAAAATTTACAATGCAATCAAGGGTAAGGGTTATGACTGCGTCAGTTACGTGAGCAGTAGAGCTACGGTATTTGGCAATGAAATTGGCGATAACTGTTTCATCCTGGAAGACAATACCATCCAGCCGTTTACGAAAATTGGAAATAATGTCGTGTTATGGAGTGGTAATCACATCGGTCATCACAGCGTAATTCATGATCACGTGACTTTCACCTCTCACGTTGTGATGTCGGGACACTGTGATATTGGTTCCTATAGCTTTTTGGGGGTGAATTCAACCCTTCGCGATGGGCTGCATATCGCCGAGGGTACTTTTGTTGCGATGGCGGCAGCTATTGTTCATGATACCGAAGCATGGGGAGCATACAAAGGCAACCCCGCAACCAAATTACCTGTACCCAGTACAAAGATAAAATTGTAGCGAAAATTAGGCCCTGCCGGCTAAAAATGCTAAAAAGCCGAGTAACGTCCTGGATTTATAACAATTACCATAGCAACGGGAGTCAACCTGTTATGAGGTGGATCAAGAAGGGTTTGATATTCAAACCAGACCACAATTTCCCTTGGATGATTTCCCACGCGTCGATCCCCGTGGTTGATTCCATGGGTAACGGAAAGCTAAGAATTTACTTTTCTTCTCGCGACATGCAGGGTCGATCACGTCCGACTTATATTGAAGTCGATGATAGCAATCCAAGTCGAATCGTTTACTTTAATGATAGGCCGATACTTCCTTTGGGCGAGTTGGGGACTTTTGATGACAACGGCATTATGCCTTCTTGGATTGTAAATCATGGCGAAACGAAGTATCTCTACTATATTGCATGGAATCCACAGGTTACCGTCTCATACCGGCTTGCTATCGGACTGGCTATCAGCATCGATGGAGGGAAAACCTTTAAGAAATACTCTGACGGCCCGATATGCGACAGGGATGTTTCAGAACCTTATTTTAACACTGCTCCCTGTGTTCTTAAGGATGGAGATAGATGGAGAATGTGGTATGTATCATGCACAGGATGGAAGCTAATCAACGACAGGCAGGAGCCTCTCTACCATATTAAATATGCTGAGTCGAAAAATGGTATTGATTGGACGAGGACAGGCCACATCTGTATTGACTATGATGATTTCACTGAGGCCATCGGGCGTCCATGCGTATATTTCAAGAATGATAAGTTCAGGATGCTGTATTCATATAGATCTGCAAGCAATTATCGCTCAGATCCAGAAAAAAGCTATAGACTTGGTTATGCTGAATCCTCAGATGGACTGCAATGGAATAGATTAGACGAACAAGTCGGTATCAAAAGATCGCCCCAAGGGTGGGACTCTGAGATGATTGAGTATTGCTACTTACACAATCAGGGGAATTCAACTTATTTATTCTATAACGGAAATGGGTTCGGAATGTCTGGCGTTGGCTATGCACTCCTCGACACCTAAGCGCCAAAGCCATAAAGCAATAGGGTCACAGGGTGCAGCTTGCCAAATACCAAAAACGTATCGATGAAAGTGAAAATGCCTAAAGTAACTGTAATACTCACATCGTTTAATCACGCAAAGTACATTCGCGAAGCGATTGAAAGCACGCTTCATCAGACCTTCGCCGATTTTGAACTGATAATATTGGATGACTGCTCTTCTGACAATTCGTGGGATTTAATAAATCAATACACCGATCCGAGAGTCAAGGCGTTTCGTAGTGAAGGGCAGGGTGAGGTTGTATATCGCCTCAATAGCGCCATCTCTGATTTGGCTACCGGTGAATACATCGCCATCCATCACTCTGACGATGTTTGGGAGCTCGATAAGCTGGAAAAGCAGGTTGCCTTCCTGGATGCGCACCTTAATATTGGCGCTGTCTTTACCTGGGTGCAAATAATCGACGAACACGGTGGCACGTTGACAGGAGATTGGTTTGATCAGGAAAATAAAACCCAATGGAAGTGGCTTAATCAGCTTTTTCTTGAACAAAATCATCTGAACCACCCAAGTGTGCTGATCAGAAAGCAGTGCTACCAAGCTGTGGGGTTATTTCGCTATGGCTTGCATCAGACGGGTGATGCTGAAATGTGGAGCAGAGTTATAAGAAGATTCCCGATACATATTATTCAAGAGAAACTAACAAAACATCGATTACCGGCGGACAAATCGAACACCAGCGGCCCCAGAATTGAAGTTGCAATTAGAATGAGTAACGAATGGAATGTGTTGCGGGAGAATTATCTTTCGATTACTAACTTTGAAGATATTGTAGAGATGTTTCCCAGTCTCGAGCGCTTTAGAAATCTGAAAGGTTCTGACAATAAATTCTTATTGGCCATGGCATGCTTATACGATTGCAAACAGAGAAATGCTTGGCAATTAGGCCTAAAATGGCTGTTCGATTTGCTTAATGACAAGACCCGTTACAAATCAATAAGAGAGCTTTATTCTTTCTCTTATACTGATTTCATCAGATTGACCGCTGAGTTTGATGTTTATGAGCAGCGTTCATTGGCCGCGTTGGAAGGGCAGGCCGCCAATCTCAAACAAGCCATGACCGAGCGTGACAAGCAGATTGAAGCCTACAGGCTTCAGACGGAGCAGTTTGCTCTTCAATTGCGGACCGCTCATGGGCAGGCCGCCAATCTGAAACAAGCCATGGCCGAGCGTGATAAGCAGATTGAAGCCTATAGGCTTCAGGCGGAGCAGTTTGCTCTTCAATTGCGGGCTGCTCAGGGGCAGATCGCCAATATCAACCAAGCTGTGTCCGAACGCGACGGGCAGATTACCGGGCTGAAGATTGTCGTGACAGGCTTTGAAAAGGAGATTGCTGCTTTTGGAAACTCCCTCAGTTGGCGGATAACGAAACCCTTACGGTTCGTATCCCGACTGTTTAAAGGAAAACGCAATGAACGGCAGTTCTCCGAGCCAAGATCGTTGAAACTGCCGGTCATGCGGTTGAAGCGCACGTATCAGGGGATAACCCAGGATGATAGAGATGAACTTCCGAATGATTTCAACCGGGCTATGTATGCCAAGTTGAATCCGGACGTGGCTGAATCAGGAATGGATCCAACAAACCACTACTTGATTCACGGTCGGCATGAAGGTCGTGTATATATTTTACCGGATATTTGCCCAGATCGTGATTTTAAAGCTGATCGTGATACGATTTTGGTGGTCAGTCATGAAGCGTCGAGGACCGGGGCGCCGGTGCTGAGTCTTAATCTCGTCCAGGCGCTGGTGAAGCGCTATAACGTTGTGGCCTTGTTATTGGATGACGGACCGCTCTCCGATGCGTTTCGGGCAGCGGGTGCGGCGGTGATGACCTCGTCGAAGCTGGGGGAAAACCCCACCCGGGTAAACATGATCGTCGGTCAGTTGTGCGAGCGTTTTCATTTCAAGTTCGCCCTAGTCAACAGTATCGAATCACGCGGTGTGCTGCCTGCATTGGGCAAGCGTTTTGTTCCGGTAATCAGCCTGATCCATGAATTTGCTTCCTATATTCGCCCTCGGGACGCGTTCAGGCACACGTTTATCTGGTCTGGTGAGGTTGTTTTTTCAGCAAAGGTGACCCTCGAAAACGCGCTCGCTGAATATCCTGATCTTGATGGTCGGTCCTCTCATGTTCTTCCTCAAGGTCGATGTCTCGTGCCTTTGGGAGAATTCAGCGAGGAACAACTTCAAGCCGAAAGAGGGCGCATACGCCGCTTAATTCGCCCCAAGGATATTGCCGAGGATTCCGTGGTGGTGCTTGGGGCCGGGTTCGTGCAGATACGCAAGGGTGTTGATCTCTTTATCGAATGTGCCGCCCGTGTGGTCCGTGCGCCGGGAGGTCGTACGTGTCGTTTTATCTGGATTGGGAAAGGATACGATCCCGATAATGACGTTGGATATTCTGTTTATCTTGCAGACCAGATTCGTCGTGCCGGCCTTCAGGGGCATGTATTCTTCATTGATGAAACCCCCGCCATCGAGGCCGCGTATGAAGAAGCTGATCTGTTCCTGCTGTCGTCACGGTTAGACCCCTTGCCGAATGTCGCGATTGACGCAATGGCGCATGGAGTGCCGGTGCTTTGTTTCAACAAGACAACCGGGATTGCCGACTTCCTGATCGATAGCGGCCTTGGGGATCATTGCGTTGCGGAGTATCTTAACTCGGCTGACATGGCCGATAAAATAGCGGCTTTGGCGGGTTCGCAGGCCTTGCGTGACTCTGTTGCGGATCGATGCCGCAAGGCCTCGATTGCATACTTCAACATGGAGAATTACGTCTCTCGTCTTGAGGTTTTGGCCCGGGGTGTTTGCGATCGTACGCAGCAAGAGAAGGCGGATATACAGGTAATTCTCAGCTCCGGCCTGTTTCGGCAGGACTTCTCGGTCCCTCCCCATCGTCACGGTCAGTCGATTGAAGCGGAAGTTCATGTGTATGTCCGTTCGTGGGCAAGCGGGATTGATCGCCGAAAACCCTTCCCCGGTTTTCACCCCGGTATTTACGTGGAGCGGCATGGAGTTGCGGCCCGGGGAACAGACCCTCTTGCGGACTACGTGCGGGCGGGGAGGCCCGATGGGCCATGGAATTACCCGGTCATTGTCACGGGTGCGACCAAAAAACAGGATTTGCCTGATAATCAACGCGTTGCGTTGCATTTGCATGTTTACTACCCGGAGCTGTTGCCCGAAATAACTTCGCGGCTTTCGCTGAATCGGATTTGCCCGGACTTGTTCGTCAGCATTGCGAATGAAAAAGCCCGTGCGTCGGTTGTTGATGCGCTGAACGATTATCAGGGCAGGGTCGTTGATATTCAGCTTGTGCCGAACCGCGGTCGGGATATCGGACCATTTCTCACGACCTTTGGCCACAGACTCCTGGCTGCCTACGAATATGTCGGGCATATCCATACAAAAAAGACCGCCGACATCAAAGATGCCGCTATCGGCAAGTTGTGGTACCGATTCTTGTTGGAAAATCTGCTCGGTGGTAAGTCGGGGGCTATGGCTGACCGAATCTTGGCTAAAATGAAGGACGATACCTCGATTGGGATGGTTTTTCCCGACGATCCTAACGTAGTGGGTTGGGGCGCTAACCGGGCCTTTGCCGAATCTCTTGCAGTACGTGTCGGCCTTCAGAAATTACCCGATCATTTTGTTTTTCCGGTTGGAACAATGTTTTGGGCCAGGGCTGCGGCATTGACGCCATTGATGAATTTGAAGCTTGATTGGGACGACTACCCTGAAGAGCCGCTTCCCTATGATGGCACCTCTCTTCATGCGATTGAGAGGCTGTTTTCCTTGAGTCTTTCAGTAAACAGCTTGCGAAGCGCCGCAACGAACATAAAGGGTTTGACACGATGAAAATAACGATTTTTGGCGGCGGTGGCTTTATCGGATCTGCAATTGCTGATCGTTTGCTCAAAGATGGTCATGAGCTGCGCATTTTTGAGCGTCCCCGCGTCGTACCCTATCGCC
>Ga0265292_1001626_pt1 | contig 18950 bp, 21 predicted proteins | sample Munlanlewell296A_FD_189080 | JGI IMG/M metagenome (GOLD analysis project Ga0265292, IMG submission 189080) | Leachate microbial communities from a municipal landfill in Southern Ontario, Canada - Leachate well 296A | ecosystem: Engineered > Solid waste > Landfill > Unclassified | place: Canada... | reverse complement strand
GGCATCGGGAGGCATAAGAGGTAAAGAGTCCTGCAGTGGGGTGGTTTTCTATGTGGGTTTTGATCTGATGACCGAAATCAGGATGAAGGAATGCCGTGTCGCCATCCTGGATAACCGCCCAATCCTCCGGCTGGAGCAATTCCATGTAAGCGGCGATTGCATCCAGCAGCTTTAATTCAAAGGAATACGGGGTTAAAAAGTAGATCATTCCGAAAGCTACGGAATGGCGAAAGGGCGAAAAAGGACAAAAAATTAAGGCTCCCGGTATCCCCGGGAGCCTTAATTTATAAACAAAAGACAAACAACTGTCGATGGTATGGTTAGCTATACCGTTTGTTGAGTGTATGTGCTTTTTTTTGCTTTCTTTTTAATCTCAAGTTTCCTCTTAGCAATAAACTCACTAAGTTCTTTCTGTTGTTTCTCAGTCAGGGGTTTACTTTGGATAACAAAATCAACTCCTTCTGGTTCTTTAATTAAGCCCATGGTATCAATAACCATTAAATGTCCACCAAAATGATAGGCTCCAAGAGTTTTTACATAATGGTCAATCAGGTTTGTCTTCGATTCAAAGGATACAAATCCTTCTCCGCCTCTCTGAAATGATAACTTACAGGCAAAAGCCACTAAATTTCCGGGTACACCTTCGTAAAGTTTATTTCTTCCAATGTTGAATGGTGCGCTCTCCAATAAATACATGTAAACATGGTCAGATTTAACGGTCAAACTTACCAATCCTTGAACAATAACAGGATTATCAATAATTGTCAGCTTATAAACTTCTCTATCAGGCTGATTGAATTCAAATTTCCAATCAAATGACCATCCCCTCGATTTTGTAATGATTTTTAAATCAGCCTTGGTTGCCAAAGAAATCTCAGTCCGAAAGCTATCTCCACTTATCCGGTTTAAAATCGAATCGGTCAGGTTATCAATTTCAAAATCCAGTATATATGAATTTGATTTTGTCATATACAAATATACAAAAAATCAAGGAGAAATTTCAATTCTGTGTACTCCGGTATTAAACAGCATCTGAATAATCGGATGGATGGCACACGGAAGCTTAACTGGTAAAGAGTCCACCTGCCTCCGGATGGGCTTCTATATGTCGCTGTATCTGGTGCCCGAAATCCGGCTGCAGGAACATAGTATCGCCATCCATGAGAACTGCCCAATCATCCGGTTGAAGCAGATCCATGCATTCAGCAACGGCATCCAGCAGTTTGAAATCGAAGCTATAAGGGGTGAAAAAGTAGATCATTCCGAAATCTACGGAATGGAGGAAAGGCGAAAAAGGACAGAAAAAGGCTAGCGATGTGATACCGGTAGCCCTTTTTCTATAATAAAAGTATTCAAAGGTTTTAAGCTAAATGCAACACCTTTGATAGCTTTTTAAGCATCCTCACTTTGGCACACTTCCAATGAGTCTTTTGGTTTCGACCTAACAGTCAGAGACTCACTGATTCAATGAAGAACTATGATAGGCCTTGAACTAAACATTTATCTTGTTTAAAACCCTTTATCTGTCTGGTAAGAAAAGACGCTTTTGTAATTATTAGTCTTCTGTCCACAACTTCTAAAAAGGTTTAAAAAACAAATCTCCTGTAATGATGACTTTGCTGCCTGAAGCCAAATAACTCTGAAAATTATTTGGTCGGCTGTGCCGATAGGTTTAATGTCATTTTTTAAGTTCGTCCAATAACCGGACTTATTCAGTCGAAATTCCATTTTTCCACTCTACCACTCCGTCTTAAAACTGATCGATGGGATAATAGGAAACAATGAGAAGGAATAAAGCTTCATAACTCCCTGATTATCTTTATTGAAATACAGATAGTACGGGTTTTTCCGGTTATAGGCATTGTAAATTTCAAAGCTCCAGGTTCGGCTCTTGCGGCCATTGGATTCTTTGTAATGTAACCCGATATCGAGCCGGTGGTATGCCGGCATCCGGTAATTATTCCGCTTATCGTAAATGAATGCCTGATCGGTAAACGGATCGGGTAAATAAATTGTAAAATCCGGCTCGGTGTCCAAAACTGATACCGGATATTTGCTAAGCGCCAGTGTAACAGCCTCCCCGGTGGAATAAACCCAATTCCCTGAAAAACTCCATTTTTCATTAAATTGATGATTGATGACGATGGTAAATACATGCCTTCGGTCAAACCGGTACGGGAACGGCTCGCCCCGGTTCAATTGGTCAAACTGCCTCATGTTTTTCGACCAGGTATATCCAATCCAGCCGGTTGTGTTACCCTCCTTCTTTTGTAGCAAAAACTCGATTCCATAAACCACTCCTTTTCCGTTTTTTACAATCTTTTCCTGCCAGTCCTTTCCGGTTGTAAAAAACGATTCCCCCTCCCCAAATTCAATCAGATTTTTCATCGATTTATAATATCCTTCGACGGTAAGATCCAATAAATGGGCTTTACCAAGATTGCCGGTCCATCCGACAACAAATAAGTCGGACTTTTGCGGCGGGATTCCACCCGTCGAGGGTACCCAGAGATCAGTGGGCAACCCGGTATCACTGTTGGATAAGAGGTGAACATCCTGAACCATACGTGTATAGGATGCCTGAATAGACATCCCTGGCGAAATCCGGAAATCACCGCGCAACCTGGGTTGAAGCGAGGGATACTGTACCCGGTCGACAAGGAAATCCGTCGCATGAACACCGAGATTAAAGGTAAAAGAGCCTGTATGGAATTCATCTTCAGCATATATCTCCGATTCAACCGCCCTGATTATCGGAGACCGGAAAAGTGTATCTATTCCGACCAGACCACCGCCACTCTGACTATACTTCTGAACCGATGGATCATAAGTGTGGTAAGTCAATCCACCTCCAAATTTGATTTGATGTCCGTTACGTGCGGAAAAATCAAAATCCGTTTTTGCCAGAAAATCAAAGATGCCCGAACTGAGTTCCTTGTTGAAATCGCCCGCTTTTTTCAGGGTGTTCTTCTCCGTAAGCACCGCACTCAAAGAGTTTTGATGCGAAAACCGGGTATATCCAAGCGTGGTATTGCTGAATAGCCGGCCCGAGAAGATATGGTTCCACCGTAATGAAATGCATTGATTTCCCCATTGAAGATTCATTTTACTCCGGATATTGTATGCGTGAATGTTTGCCGCGGAATTATCATTCTGCACCGTAAAAACCTTATCCTGACCGGCATACAAGCTGAAAAACAACCTGTCCTTGTCTGTCAGGGTGAAGTTCATTTTGGCATTTCCATCGAGCAGGTAATATCCGGATATCAGCTTGCCTCCATTCAGGTAACCATAGACCCGGGTAAACAGATCGAGCAGGCTTCGTCTCACTGAAAGCAAATAGGATGACCGGCCCTTTTTCAGGGGGCCTTCAAGGGTCAGTTTGCTGGCTACAATTCCTATCGTACAGGAACCTGCGGCTTTCCGGTTGTTGCCGTCCTTCATCCGGACATCGAGCAATGACGAAAGCCGGCCGCCATACCGGGCCGGAAAACCTCCCTTGTATAGTTGAACGGAACTGATGGCATCCGGATTAAATACCGAAACAAAACCGCCCAGGTGGTTGACATTATAAAGCGGGATATCATCCAATAAAATCAGATTCTGATCGGGACTGCCTCCGCGGACAAACATGCCGGATGAACCCTCTTTGCCCGACTGTACCCCGGGCATCAGTTGAAAAGCCCTCATGATATCCTTTTCACCCAGCAATGATGGGATCATTTGCAACTGGGTGGCAGGTATTTCCAAACGGCTGATCGAGGAATTCTTTCGCCTGAAATTGTGGGCTGCCTCAACTTCCACCTCCCTGATCATTAATCCGGGAATCAGCGAAATATCGAGCTGTTTGTTTTTTAAAGGTTGCAATGAAATCATTTGGGTTTGATATCCGGTAAAACTGACTGATATCAAGACAGAATCCGCCGGTTGGAGAGTCAGACTAAAAAATCCGAATGCATTGGTGGTAGTGCCTGATTTACTGAACAAATCAATAACATTGGCAGAAATCAGGGATTCACCGCTGATTTTATCTTTCACTTTGCCGCTTACCGTGATTTGGGCATGCGATAACAGGGGCGCAAAAGAAATCAGACAAATGAATAATCGCCTCATTCCGGTTGCTTCCATTTCTTTACCTCAACCTTTTTAAAGTCCTGATTATATGCTGCAAATATTCCGTAGCCATTTACAACGTTGGAAAAGAGTGGAATCGGATTGCCGATCAAGATGGTTGCCAGAGGCTCTTTATCAAAGGCCCCCCGGTTTTGGGTTCTACGATGCCGGATCCACGACTTCCTGAAGTCGTAATAGGTTTTACTAACCGACCGTAAGATGAAATAAGTTCCATCCTCTCCCTCTATTAAGGGCTCCTTAACCATAATATTGCTTGATCCTCCTATCAACTTCATGGTTAATGTGTATTGCTGACCATTAAACAAATCGTCGGAAAACACAAATGAATTCGGATAATAATCCAGGTCGCCTTCAGCCTGGATTACCGGATCGGCGATTTCAATGATACTCATGTAAGAAATTTGAATCAGTGAATCAAATTGTTGTTGTCTGATAAAGACGAGTTCGTAATAATTCCGACTATCCGGAGGATCTGTAAAAGTGACCGAATAGTCGGAATGTTCGCCTCCGTCAGCGCCATAGGTTTTACCATAAAATCCCTCAGCCCGGTCGATTTTCACCAACTCAGGTATCGAATCAAATGATGTAACCTGCTTTCCATCAGGCAATTTTATGATAATTGTATACCGATGATCTTCCTGCAATAATTGCCCTGGAATATTGATCTGGTTAAGGATGTTATTGGATTCCGTATAAACCTTTACATTACCCTTCCAGATCTCAATATCGGTCCATTCGAGTGTACTACCGGTTTGATTGAGAATAGGCGAAGTCATGCCAAGGTAAATGACTGAATTCCTCCCGGGACTAATTAATCCTGATAAAGCAGGTTCTCCGAGAGTAATTATTGGTTTCAGATCTATTTCCTGCGTACAGGAAGTGAAAAGAATCACGAAAACTATACTTATCCAATAATTAGATGATCTCATTTTATTTGCCGGGAATTACAGAACAGATTACAATCAAAGAATTAACGATTGTAGGGAGGTAATATTGTATAGATAAAACATTTTACCAGGTATAATAGAATGTGTTTCCTGCAAAATTTCCTGAAAAATACCCTTGACTCCAAAAGGCTGAATGAAACCAATATGTTCCTGACCAAATTCCTGTTGGTATTAGATTGACATAAAGATTATTGACTGAAGGCCAACTGTTACTATAAGGAGAATCCATTCCAGAATCATTCACATGCTCACAATAATATATTCCACAACCAAATGTAATATAGGGATCACAAGTGTAATTCTCATATCGATACGACCAGGTTGAACTAACTGAATAACTTGGATTATAGTCACCATAGATCCAAGTCCCCCAGAAGTTTTTCTTCATAGCTTCAGCGCGGAGTACATAAGTACCTCGTATATATTGAGCACAACTTTCTGAATAGCTCCCATATGGTTCTGAGTGTCCATCAATCCATGCTCTTATTCTCTTGATTGGTGTATTGAAAATGTTCCTATCAGTTATTATCCAGTTACTTTCCAAATTCCCAACGGTCCAACTATTTATCATCCCGTACTTTAAGCGAGTATCTGATTTCATTTTCTCGACAATAATCCAACTATCTTCATAATCAGTATTAATCGATTTGAGTTTGTCCACCAGGTTGAAGTCACCATTTTTAATCATTTTTATAGCGGTTGGAGTAAATTGGAAAATCATTGTATCTACCTGTACAAATCCTTCAGCATTCAAAACTGTTGCGAAGGAATTTTGAGATAGGTTTAAATCAAAGTACTCACTTCCGTCCTTTTCCTTAATTATCTTAATTAAACCCTGTGAAAGAGCCATATCATATTTTTCTGAATGTTTTTGAGGTTGTTTTTTCCAATAGTCTTGTTCCTTGACAGGAAGATTAAAGTAATAATTACTTAATGAATCCTCAGAAAATAAAACAGCTCTAAACATTCCGGCAGGAGTCTTTATTCCCATGGATGATTCGAATTTTTTAAGGACCTCGTCATTTGATGCATTTAGCTCATTGGCCTTTTTATTTAATTCCTTAAAAGAATTGAACAAAAGCATACCATTTTTAGTACTGAGTGCGGATTCGCTTTTACTGATTAAGATTTGCGGATCTGATTTTTTATCAGAACTGCCATCCTTGGTACAACTAATCATTGCCGATATAATCAGCAATAGTGAACAAATGCTGGGAAAAAATAGCTTTTTCATGTTGGTAGTTTAATTTAAATTATTATTGTTTAATTAGAGTCTGTCCATAAAATCTAAAATGTTAATAAACATACTGGTTATCAATATATTAGTAGTTTATGATTGTGCATCTTTCGTAAAATTAGCAAGAAATTAATACCAATGAAACTATTTGAAGAATTAGCGATAAAATTCGAAAAGCCAGACTGGTCGCGGAATCCAGAGTTTGGGGTAATAGATACGATATTAGAAAAGCACCCGGACATTATCATGCTGATAAAGCAGGATATTATGGGAGATTCTCCCGAAAGTGAGCTTGGTCGGCGTGATGTTGTCCTGTCGTATTCCATTTTTCAGTTTTTAAAAATTTCGTAACTCGATAAATGCAATCATTTGCAATTATTTATTCCTCAGACGAAACTCGAATATAATGTTATAGCCGTGCAATTTGTTGTCATATAATGTATTGAACCCAAATTATGCATTAGAAATTTGAAATGGGGGTGACAGATTCGATACTTTCGAGAACAGTCCCTCCAAAAATTGCCGCCGTTTTTGTTTGGCGGAGAGCTTCAAGGTCGTTTTCCGACCCGTTTTAACCAGGTAAGATCCTATTGCAATGCATTGGAACCTCATAGTCGATAATACCGGATGGTGCTTTTGGTTGAGCACCTGTAACCGGAACAAACTCATCAGGTTGTGGGCAACCATCGTCCAACGAAAGGCCGCCTCTGTTGCGTAAAAATCATCCATACAGAACCCTTCGATACCGTAATCGTACTTCAACTCACGGATTCGATTCTCACAATCGGCACGCTGGTTATACAGATGCCATACCAACTCCGCTGAAAACTCTACGTTTGTTGCAAAAGCAGCGTACTTATACTGTTCAAACTGTTCAATTTCAGGAAAAAGCAATTTGCCACCGGTGTCAGGATGTTTGCCTGTATCCTTGCGGACAACCACCATCCTGCGCGGCTTTGACCAGCCTTTGCCCTGGTACTCAAAACTGGCAGTCCAATATCCATCATCAATCGGGAACCACTCTCTATGCTCAAAAATCCGTCTGACCAATGGCGCCATCATCCGGGTTGCCATGATATACTTGAGGTTCTCTTTTTCCAGTCTGGACATAATCGTTTCATTACAAAAACCGCTATCAGCGCGGAACAAACCAATCCGATGAGGAGGAGTAATGGTTAATAGCTCGTCAAAGAACTCCGTAAAATCCGTACTGGAGGCACTGTCTCCGGTTCTCATCCAGGCATTGGCAACCATTTTGGATTCCGCCACAAAGGCAATCAACGGATGGTGGGAGCCTCGTCCGTGCCTTTTGGGGTTGTATCCTTTGGCTACTCCATCCTGGCTGCCATGGCGTGTAATCACAGTAGAGTCCAAGTCTATGGTCATTTTGTCCAGCTTCAGTTGGGAGAACCAAAACCGGTTAATGGCCGGGAACAACTTGTCATTTCGTTCCTGATCGAATTTCCTGAAAAACCGGCTGAAGGTGCTTTGGCTAGCCATCCCTTTGCCCCAGTCGAATATGCGTTGGATAACTTCATCATGGCGAAGGGTTCCGGAGTGGGCAAGCCTGGTGGCTCCCAAAATGGTGCTGACCATAAACCCCTCAGCAAGATCGACTGAACTATATCCTCGGTTGGAACCGATAGTAGGCAAATCCGGGCACTGCTCTTCCAAGTATTGCTTCAATCCGCTCCGACGGTATGTCTCCTCGATTAACCGGGGACCGCCCCAGGGAGAGACCTCTTTATCTGTGAAATCGTATGGTAAACCGTTCATCCTTTGGGTGAAATTGCTATTATTACTCAACCCTAAATATAATAAGGGGTTCGGAAGTTTTCAAGTCAGGCTAATGAATTAATTGGGTTGAATAAGTATATTGAATCATTAATGGTGACTTCCTGTAATTCGGAAATTGTTGGGATCATTTTTATTCTTTAATATTAAGAAACTTAAGTAATGTTTGCCTGATTTCAGCTTAACAAACCTCCAATATCGACAACGTATTGCCAAACTCAAAAGCCGGTTTTTATTAACCAGACTTTTCTTCGCCTATCCATGTATACTCATGATATGCAGTATTATGGCTTGAAACTAATCGATACAGGGAATGCCTGACAAATGGTCGGACTGAAAAAATGATTTTGGTTAAGCTTATCATGGATTGTCGATTTTAGTTCTTTGATTGCTCTTGGGAGAAAAATCTCCTGCTCATTTATCCGGTATTGAATGAAAAGGTTACCCCTTTTTTCAGAAAATAATCACCACATCCTCAAATTTAGATACATTCTAAATAACAGGATTTTCTACATCCATGCAACTGATTAATTTACAGTTTATTCCAGAAATTTGACTTCTTCAACGTAACCGAAAAGCTTGGTATAAAGGGTGAGCCTAGGAATTTCAATCAAACAGGTTGCCAGTATTACTGTAAATAACTTTACTTTACTGAAGTACTTATCCAACTTCTCAACAATAACTTATTTTCAAATGGCAAGTTGCTCATTATAACCATTATCTAACAAAGCAAAAGCCCCCTTCTATCGGGGGCTTCCGCAAAAATACAAAACCTATGAAAGAAACCTACGCTTTTCGTTTTATGGGTTTCCTTGACGGTGCGAATGGTTCCACGGTTTTGGTGGGGAGTTTGGCAAGTGGGGGCATTGGATAAAGAGCTTCCATGCCCAGGGGTGTGATCTGAAGGTAAGGGAAATCATCCTCAAACAGAGCCTGTAGTTTTTCCACTGGCAGATTGGGATCGGAAAAATCCAAAGTTCCGAGCCGGGGCGTTACGATACGCCCCGGCTGAACCTTTATGAGGGTGAAATAATCGGTCCAGATCATACAGATCCTACCGCTTCAGTCAGTGGGATATTTCCGGTATATACATATATGTTGGCGGCACGGAATGCGAAGGTCATTCCGAATCCCCGGCGGCCATCGGTGGTTGAACCGGTACCGGATCCGTCACTGGCCGAGAATTTGGCTGACCGGATCTCGCAACCCAGCAGGTAATTTTGACCGGCGCTATCCATCGCAATAAAGACCAGGTCCTCATTTTTTGTAGCGTTCATAAATCCCAGGAGCTTTTTATGCAACCCTGGGGCGAAAATATGCAATAGGAGTTCGTACCCCTTGCCGGCTTCTTCTCCGATCACGTTGATATCGAGTTTGGCGGCATCCTCGGTGGTATAATGTTCGAACATCCGTTTGCCAGCTTTCATTACCAGGTCACCGGTTTGTGTGCCGGCCAGTTCGATGGTTGCCGGACCCGATGGGTCGGTTGGCCAGGCAGCTACATCGTTCCAGAGTCCGAAATAAATCCGGTTGGCGAGCCCACCGAGGTTTTTACCATCGGTGAGCAATTTTCCAATATCTGCAAAATCCATGTTTTTAAAATTTTGAGCGTGAATAATTCAGATTAAACTGAACCGCTACCGGTTTTCGGGAGATTGGTCCATACCGCAGCATTCATCCCGAATCCGAGACCTTCCCACCAGTCAGTTAATCCGTACACGAACATTTCCATGTCGTTTTGAATGGAAGGAATTAGGTTATTTTCGATCAGGTACCTGACCAACGGGTAATCCTTTTTGGTCAGACTGTTCGAATCGAGAAATCCGAGCCAGCTGGCAGTGATGAAATCCGGCTGAATATCCTGGTCTACTTTGAACTGGAACAAGCGAAGCTCGTTCGGCGTGAATGCCGCACTGTTGATCGGGGTCCATCCTTGCTGGAAAGGCTGAACGATTCGGGTCATGTTGATCTGGCTCAAACGGTAGATGGTATCGTCTGTTTTCAGGGGGGTGCAGTGGCAATGGTGCCATCAATGGCATCCAGGGAGGCGACAATGTTGGTGCGGTCGGTAACGGCTGCATCGCGGTTGGCGATGGCAGCATCGCGCTCGGTAACGATCTGTTGATTGGCTTCCAGCGCTTCGTTGATGGCGGCTAGCTGGGCCTCGTTCAGGTAGATCCCTTCATCGATTGCTTCCAGGGAAGGTACCCCGAGTAATTTGTTGAGGAATGCAAGTTGTTTCATGGTAAAGATTGAGTTGATCATTTTCTTGATTGAGGTATTGACGTTCTGCAGGATGCCCGGAACCGGATCCGTGGTGTGTTCCATAGTTCCCGGTATAGGGAGCTCCGAATAATTGAGCATGGTGACCATCTTCTGGTTGGAGAGTAAATTCTCTTTAGTAGCAGGTTCTGTGATTTCGTCAATGAATCCCCAGGCGAGGGCTTCTTCAGCGTTCAACCAGGTTTCCTCCTTCATCAGGGTTAAAATCTCGGAAGTTGGTTTTCCGGTTCTCCTGGAATACATTTTGGCCAGCACCAGGGTAACCTTTTCGAGTTCCTTTTTCTCTTTGGTAAGCGTCAGGATCAAAGCATCGATATCATCCTCGTTCATGTTTCCCCAGGTATCTACCCAGTTCAGTGCTTTATGAATCAGATAGAATCCATTGGAGTTCATCAGTATGCGTTTAGCACCGAGCGTGATCAGGGTTGCTGCGCTGGCATTGAATGCCGACAACTGAATGGTTACGTTACCATGCTCCACGAATTGATCATATATAGATATAGCATGATCAACGTCGCCACCCAGAGAGGATACCCGAACGATCACCGGATTTTTCCCTGCGTCTGCCAGGAAATTCTTTACGAAAGATTTGGAATAACCCCAATTCCCGATAAAGCCGTCAATATCAAGTTGTAATGTGTTCATGTGTCCTTTTTGCCTGGTCATAAAAAAAGCCTGAGCCACCAAATTAGTGGTGGCTCAGACATTAAAAAAGGACAAAAAGGGCTGTAAAGCCTTTGAAATACCGGTGATTAGACCGGTTTCTCGACAAAGACAGCCAGGTTTTGGGATTTTCCGGTGAACGTGAGCTGAATTTCGTAGGAGATTGATTGGTAGATGGGATTTAACTCCCAGCTATCCTCGCCATTCCACTGCTCGGGTGTTTCAAAGAGTCCTGTTTGCTCGTTACGTTGAAGAAAAGAGATCGACCTCGATGGGAGGAGCCACAATTTCGCGACTCCTCCGATGTTGTTTTTGGTAATTGTCCCGGATTTGTACAAGATGGCCAAAACTATTTCCTGGAACTTGACATATACGTCCTTTTCAAATTTGATACTATCCATGGGCAGGTTGCGGTCCAGATCCTTTTTGATTGACTGGAATGGCCAGATTTCCTCCGGATATTCGTATTGAGTTTGAAACCGGCGTATGCTTTGTGCCTGGCTTCCGGACATGGATATATCAATGGCAATACAGGTGCGCATAAAGAGTTTTACTGCTTTTTCGAAAGCGTTATGAAGGTAGGCCATATCGGTAAGCGAGAGTTCCCAGCCAAAGCGGTAGAAGTCGCAATCAGATATCATTATTTCAACGGTACCGGTAAATTTGGGTTGGGTCAATAATTTAGATTCGCGGCGTTTCCAAGGCTTTTCCAAACATCGTTTGAACATCAGAAGATAAGCGTTGTTCACTGAATACAGGTTTACAGGGTATCACGATGGATTTGTAGTTGGAGTTCATGATTTTTTCAGAAATCATATTTTGAGTTTTAGAGGTTTTTTAACTCGTTCAAATGGAAAATGCCCGGAGATGATCAAAGTGCCAAAATCATTTGAGAAGGAAACATTGGTCAGCCACTCCCCTTCAATGAGAAATTTAACCGCAGAAGTGAACTTTTCTGGTTCCCGGAGGCTGCCTATCGGGTACCTGCCTGGTTCCCTGTCCTTTAAGGCTATGTATACTTCGTCGATGTAATCCATGAATAAAAAAAATTCAAATGTTTTTAAAATGCCCACCTTTTGTTACCTGGAGAAAGCCTCCTATTGCATTGAGAGGGTTGCTGTTACCTTTGTTACCATTGTTACCGGGGTTTTTAAGCCTAAAAAAGTTGATCTAAATTTTTTGGCTTGTTGGTATTATTAACAATCGAGGAATCCTCCGATGAGTTTTCAGTATGCAGGCTGACGCCCAAATCATCATAAAGGAAGCAGTAAGCGTGTTCGGTTCTGGACCTCCATTCTCCTGCCGGACCGATGGTGGTATCAATGAAGCGAAAGCGCGTGCGCTTTCGTCCTAAATATCTCTTGTCGTGTTTCAGGTAATAGTCCATCGATTCGGTCGGCAGTATTTTATCACCGGCTTGCCTTCCATGTTTGTGGTATAGCGTAAATACCCGGCTCATCTGAACGAAAATAACCCGGGTCCCCAGAGCAAAGTCTCTTTCGAGCATATCGGTTTTGATATGCAGGAGCAGCTCAATTTTATAATCTACCGTATCCTGAATGAGACTATCAGCGGCCAGGTAAGCAATGATTGACCAAAAGGTGGATACCTCATTGGATTTCTTGGTTTCTTTGTTTTGTACCTTAATTTGAATAGATGAAAGTTGAATTAACTGAGTGTAGGTGAAGGGAACTTGAATTTTGTCTTTTATGGCATGAAAGGCAGCAAGGATCAGTAACCAGTTTCTGAATATGCGATCCTCTATGACCACATCACCGATTTCTGTATTGAGATCTTTGGCTACCTGGTCATAGCTCTTGGAATAATTGGCGATAAAGTGTTTACGAAGAGACAATATCTGATTGGTGATGTGGGTATTGCCTAGCTTTTCAATTTCTTTCAAATCATTAAAACTTTTCTTCGCCTCATCATTATATTCATAAATGCTGAATGTCAGGTAAATCAGCCGGGAGAACAGGGCATTGTCGGCCGTTGGCATTTCCTGACCTGATAGGATTACGGCACAATCCACTGCCGTTGTTTCCTTTTTCTTGTCTTTATCCATGTTCATCCGGGTACGGCCAGTACCATCCCATAGTCCTTTCAGGAATTCAATTTTATCAAAATCGATACTGTTTTTATATTCATCAATATGTACGCAGGCGTTGGCCAACTGCGCCACATGGTCTGCTAGAGCAGCTTTACTAGTGTTATTGATGTTGGGCCCTTTGCCCATTCGACCGAAAAAGCTCATAATACTGACAGCCAATTCCGTTTTTCCGGCTCCTTTTGGACCAAAGAGATCCAGTATTGGAAAAAAACTTGACTTCCGGATGATTACATCGCGGAACAGACTCGCGAAGTAAAAGCAAAGTGCCAGGGAAGCGTTGCTACCGAAAACAGTGATGAGTTTTTGGCTATAATCGTTGAGTGTTATGCTGTTGCCATCACGGTGTAAAAATTGACGTTCCGAAACAAATAGCCCGAATTCCCTCAGATACATCTTTGAAAATGCAGGCAGATAGTAATTGACCTGATCATGGGTTGCGATGCCATAATCATCCACTTTGGTAAACGATTCATTAAAGATGCCGTTGCCCCAGGAGTAAAACCCGTCCTTGTGCCAACCGAGTTGGGTGACTCATGACTTGGTTTCCTGATAGAGATAGCGTTTCAGCTTGTTTAATTCAGTCTCAGAGGCTTCCCACAGGAAGTTGCCTAAACTTTCAATGGATTCTTTAAACTGACCTGGGCTAATCAGGTTGCTCTGCTTCAATTCGATTGGCATGGATACTCCATGCTCATTGGTTATTTGGTAAAGACGCTTTGCATTGTTCTTGGATACTATATGGAACAGGCTTTTTTAGGTTTGATCAGCTTACTGACCTGATCGATATACAGGTCATGAACCGAAGGATCCATTTGATAGATCAATGCAGATACCTCATCGATGGCCCGTCGGGTGATCTCCGGGGATTTAGGCAGCTGACTCCATCGGGAAGCTTTACCTATTATATAGTCCTGTACGTTATCGTGTGCGTATTCTTTAAAATGATCGGCATCGGTGAAAAAAGAATCGGCATCGGATTTTTCCTTAGAGTCTGGTAAATGAATGATATTGCAATTCATGCCTTCCGTAAGAATCATCTTTGCTGATTTATCGCAAGCGGTTTTACCGGCACCATCATTATCGGGAATAATGGTAATTGAATTGCAGATCTTTTTCAGGATCAGGATCTGGTCACGCGTGAGTGCGGTACCACAACTTCCGACTGTATTGGTATAACCCAATTGGTGCATCTTGATTACATCGGCATTGCCTTCGACCAGGTAGGCTGATTCATTGCGTTTTATTTCATGAGCGGCGAAGTTTAATCCGAACAACAGGCTTCCTTTTTTATACAAATCGGTTCCCCGGGAGTTGAAATACTTGGGATCTTCCCCGGTAAGACTTCTGCCTACAAATCCAACGATGCGGTTATGGGCATCGTGTAAAGGAATGATCAGGCCTGTTTTTAAGGTAGTTTCCAATATCATCGGCCAGCTGAGCGGTGCTGTTGTATTCAACATCCCATGATTCTCCATCGATTACAGTTGCCAGTCTTGAATCCTGGTTATTAGTGAGAGCAATCAAATGGGAAAGAAGAGAGCGGTGTATAAGCTTGAGAGACCTCGTGCTTGAGGAAAGATCGATCACCCGTGCCTGAGGATCAATAAGGGTTTTAACCGGATAGCGTGCTTTACTCATCTAACTTTTTATCAAACGATTTATTTTCAACTTTTGCTCCTGTCAGCCGGTAATAAATGCTTCTGGAGCTTCTCTTTGCCAGTTCCGATTTATCGAGTAGTACTAAAGCGCAATCTATGATGTCCTGATTGGATCGTTTTCCCTTCAAAACCATATCGATATACGAATAGGAATATTTTGTCATTTTCTTGATATTTTGCCTGTATCCCTGTGGTAATCGGGATTTCAGCTTCATGAGCTCCTCTTCTGTAAGTATCAGTTTTTCTTTCATTTTACTAAAAATTTTGATGGTGTCTGAATTTAGTGTAATCTTGGTTGGGGAAATGGTTTATTATTTATGATTACAAGTATAATAATAGAAATATCATAAAATTCAATAAAGTTTTAATTACACTAAAGTTATTTTCAACAACCTAACAAATGATTGATAACAAGCGACTAAATACGTTCCTGGAAGAGAGAAAGATTTCAACAAAGGAATTGGCTGACAAACTAGGAATCACGCATTCTGCTGTATCACTGATCAGAAGCGGAAAAAACCAGATGCGGGCAAAGACACTTACTAAGCTTCTTGACTTCTTTCCAGATTTGTGTCCGAAATGGCTGATGACTGGAATAGGGACACCCACATGTACTGTAAATACGCAAGTGGTAAACGTTCCCGACCTCTTAAAAGACAATGAAAATAAGATGCTTAAAGAGCTTCTTGCCTCAAAGGAAATGATTATTGAATTGCTTCTGAAAATGAATCAACAATCTAACAATCTGAAACATGACTAAAAACGAAAAGGGAATTTCTCGGGACACACGGGGAAGTTGCACGTCCGCTAAATCTTTTAAAGGAAAGCTTGGATGCAGTCCTCTGAATGATTCTAAAAGATCAATATATCGATAAGTGATTAGTAACTAATGAATAGTAATTATAGCGCCAAATTTCCGCTAAAATAAGTTAAGTAACAATTGCATACGGAATACTGACTAAACCCTAATAATTAGAATATTATAGAAACAGAAAGGAAATGAGACCCAAATAAGATATCACTGTTATTTCAAGTCACCGCAAAATAAACGCAAAATATAAAAATAGCGAGTTCGTAAACTTTTAATAATCACCACGTCAGAGGTAAACAGCTGCAATCCCAGCTGGATCACAATTCCAAAATAAAAGCCCTCCATGAGGGCTTTTTTTTATCTTTACCAACCTAATTCACTCCTGCATGGACCCGAATCCTCTGATCAATGATCTGCTGAACCGCAAAGCCTCGCTGGCAGTTATCGGCCTGGGGTACGTGGGATTGCCACTGGTGCTGGCATTCGGCAAAAAAATGCCGGTAACCGGTTATGATGTTAACCCGGAACGGGTGGCCCGACTCCGTCAGGGAACCGATCCCAGCGGCGAAAGCGCACCGGAAAAATTCCTGGGAATTCAGGCCGGTTTTACCCATTTGCCAGATTCGCTTAAATCGGCCCGCGTTTTTATCATCGCGGTGCCCACCCCAGTAGATGATCATAATGTTCCGCAGCTGGATGCCCTCATGTCGGCTACGGAAACCGTAGGTAAATCGCTGAAAAATGGCGACCTGGTGATCTATGAATCAACGGTTTATCCCGGGTGCACAGAAGAAGAGTGCGTCCCTGTGCTGGAACGGGTATCGGGTTTAAAATATCTGGTGGATTTCAAGGTGGGATTCAGTCCTGAGCGGATCAACCCGGGCGACCAGGTTCATCAGCTGGAAAATACGGTTAAGATAACAGCCGGCTGCGATGAGGAGTCGTCAGAAATCATTACCAGCCTGTATAGCCTGATTGTCACCGCCGGCGTGCATCCGGTGTCATCGATCAAAGTGGCCGAAACTGCGAAGATTATTGAGAATACCCAGCGCGATCTGAACATTGCCCTGATGAACGAGCTGTCGATCATCTGCAACAAAATGGGAGTAAATACCTATGAAGCCATCGAAGCTGCCGGCACCAAGTGGAATTTCCTGAAATTCTCACCCGGTCTGGTGGGCGGCCATTGCATCGGGGTTGATCCCTACTATCTCACCTACAAAGCCCGGAAGCTGGGCTATCACCCGCATGTGATCCTCGCCGGACGATATGTGAATGACTCGATGGGGTTCTATGTCGCCAAGCAAACCGTGAAACGCATACTCGCCAAAGGTCTCGATATCAGGCAGTCAAAGATCCTGGTTCTTGGATTTACCTTTAAAGAGGATATTTCCGATATACGAAACACCCGCGTGGCCGACCTAGTCCGCGAATTGCAGTCGTACCAGGCAGCGGTCACCGTTACCGATCCCCATGCAGATCCCGCCGAAGTTAAACGTGAATATGGAATCGATATGGCATCGCCCGAATCCGGTTATGATGCCGTTATCGTCGCGGTCGCACACCGTGAGTATCTTGAATTCACTGCTGCCGATTTTGAGAAATGGCTGAAACCCGGAGGGATTGTGGTGGATGTGAAAGGGATATACCGCGGTCAGGTGGGCGACCTGGAGTATTTTTCGCTGTAGGATTTTTTAAGGAGAATAAAGGGCCTCGGAGTAACGTCATGGGGTCCCGGCCTTCGCCGGGATGACAAATGTTGAGATTCGAATTCAGAGTTCCGAATTATGAAGTGCAAGATTCAAGTGGGCATGAAGTATTAGCTATTTATTCAGCCAATGAACCAATCCTTGAATCTGTAATTTCGGAATTCAGAATTCTTAATTGGCCTTCAACTTTCGGGGTCCGGTTACGGGCCATATAGCAAGGTATCAAACTGATAATCAGTGCTGTTGAAAACAGGATCAGGGCCGAGACCATAGCGTTCATGTTCCGCATAATCAATGTCAGGCAAAACAAAATAATACTCATCACGATAATGGTGGAGGATGCCTGCCAATGAGAAAATCCAAGTTCAAGAAAGATATGGTGAAGGTGTGTTTTATCTGCGGAAAAGGGTGATTTACCCCTTAGGATGCGAGTGGTAAAAACACGCATGGTGTCAATGATCGGGATGATCATCACACCCATGACAACGGTGGGCAGTGATCTCATGAAGAGCTTATCCGCAGGTTGTACTTCGCAGCACAATACTTTAATGGCCAGGATAGCAAAGAGGAATCCCAGGAGAAGGGACCCGGTGTCTCCCATGAAGAGTTTATTGTTTTTACCGAACACATTGAATCCATAAAAAGAGATCAGTCCGCCTGCCAGGACAAAAGAGAGTACCGCGAAGTTCAAAAATCCGATCATGAATAGCCAGAATCCGAATATCAGGGAAATCACGATCCCCATGCCGCTTGCCAGACCGTCGATCCCGTCGAGCAGGTTAAAGCAGTTTATCAGGGCAATAAAAACAAAGGTGGAAAAAACGATACTGAACCAGTATGGTAAGGTTCCTACCCCAAGCATACCATGGAAGGTCTCGATACGCACATCGGCCATGATCACCACAAGCAGGGCAGCAAATATCTCAGCGGCCAGTTTCTTGGTCCAGCGAAGGTTGACCAGGTCGTCCTTCAGGCCGATGAAAAAAACGATCATTATGGCTGCAAGGATGTAACGGAACTCTTCAAAACCACTGCTGTCAATAAACAGCGAGGTACCCAACACCACCACCGCAAAAATCGCCACTCCTCCCAAAGAGGGTACGTATCCATTGTGACTCGTCCGACAGTTGGGAACCGCAAACAGCTTTTTCGCAGTTGCCACACGCACGATAGAGGGAATGGCCACGAAGGAAACCACGAGTCCCGTGAGGAATCCTAGTACCATTCTGATTTCGATTGGCATTGATATCAGTTTGAAAAGATTCAGGGATATCAAATATATGAAAACTTAATTTAAGAAATTCAAAGGTTTAGCCTATTTTTTCGTAAAAATATCGTTTTCTGAGTGAAATGTCTTACTGGGAGCGGGATAACGGAGAAGTTTATACCTTTATCTTAATTAAAAGAAAACCGCATCATGAAAAAAAATATTCTCCTGCTATTGTTGCTGGCATTATCGGACCTTGTTTTCGGGCAGGGTTTATATATGTATGGGACGGCCTTTGTGCCGTCCCGGACGATGGCCGATTCATTGAATCACGAATCGGTGCGAAACCTGTATCCGTTCACCCAACCAATTCAACCATTTCAATCAATTCAACCCA
>Ga0265292_1001625_pt1 | contig 18952 bp, 15 predicted proteins | sample Munlanlewell296A_FD_189080 | JGI IMG/M metagenome (GOLD analysis project Ga0265292, IMG submission 189080) | Leachate microbial communities from a municipal landfill in Southern Ontario, Canada - Leachate well 296A | ecosystem: Engineered > Solid waste > Landfill > Unclassified | place: Canada... | reverse complement strand
CTGGCTGTCCCGCCCGTTTCTCGAACTGCCGACGCCTTTTTTATGCGCCATGGTGTCCTGGCCCCTTCTCCGCGGGTCAACCGACCCGGATTTCGGTCACGGAAAGCGTGGTGAACGGCTGGCGATGGCCCTGTTTCTTCGAGAAGCCCTTCCGCCTCTTGTACTTGTAGATGGTGATCTTCTTCCCCTTGCCGTCCCTGACCGCCGTGCAGACCACGGAGGCGCCCTGGACGGTGGGAGTCCCGACGGTGGTTCCCTGGTCGGTCGATACCATCAGTACGTCCGTGAGTTCAACGGTCGCGCCGGGCTCGACCGAAAGCTTCTCCACGTTGACGACATCGCCCAGGGAGACGCGGAGCTGCTTCCCCCCGGTGCGGACAACAGCGTACATAGGACATTGCCCTCCATGCGGTTCGATAAGAACAAATCACTATAGGGAAAGAGGTTTCCCCTGTCAACTTCGAAAATCGCCCCGTGAAAAGCGACCGCGCCGTGGAACAACCGGAAGTTTAAGGAGATATACTACACCCGATCGGGACGCGTGGGAATGTCGGCGGGAGAGGCGGGCATCGTGGAAGACGTCGTTATCGTCGGAGGGGGGCCGGCCGGAATCCTCCTGGCGCACCACTTCCGGGAGCACGGGATCCCGCACAAGGTCCTCGAACGGGGGAAGATCGGACAGTCGTGGCGCGACATGCGCCCCGGAATGGTTCTTCTCTCCCCCGGGGTCCCCGGCACCGACTGGACCTCCCTGACCCTGGAGCGGCCGATCTGGTCCTTCCCCGGTGTGCGGCGGCCCTTCCCGACCCGAGAGGATTTCCTGTGCTACGTGGATGCCTTCGCGCGCGATCAGCGCGTCGAGGTCACCGAGCGCACCGAGGTCGTCGGCGCGCGGCGGACGCCGGGGGGGTTCGCCGTCGGGGTGAGCGGGGGCGTCGAGATCTCCTGCCGGTTCCTCGTGATCGCCACGGGAAGCGCCTCCGTGCCCCGCTATCCGGAGATCCCGGGGATCGCCGGGAACCCGCGCGTGCTGCACTCGGGCGACTTCCTCAACTGCATGGGGTACGACCGGAAGCGGGTCCTCGTGATCGGCGGCGGGAACTCCGCCGCGGAGCTTTGCATCGAGCTCGCCGGGACCGCGCGTACGACGATGTGCATCCGCGGTCCGCTGCGCTACTTCAGCGGGTCGGGGGAGCTGGATCATATCCGCGGCACGTCGGAGAGCGTCCTGAAGGAGCTGTTCCGCTTCGGGATCCTCTCCCTGCGCGAGGCGGACCCGGTCGTCTCCCTGTCGGACGGGACGGCGGCGTTCGCCTCCGGGGCGCGGGAGTCGTTCGACTGGATCGTGTGCGCCACGGGGTATCGCCCCCGATGGATCCCCGTCGAGGGCGGCACGGTCGACGTCGGGGAGAAGGGGTACCCCCGCATCTCCCCGGTCGGGGAGTCGAGCGTACCGGGCCTCTACTTCTGCGGATCGCTCGCGATGTTCCACCCCCGCTGCGCCTTCATCCACGGCTTCCGCAACTACGTCGAAAAAGTGTTCTGGGACATCGCCGACCGGCTCTAACCCGGCCCGCCGATTCCGGTCCCCGACAGGCGGTACTGGAGGGCTTCCGCGACGTGGGGGAGCCCTGCCCGGCGCTCGGCGGCGAGGTCGGCGATCGTCCGCGCCACGCGGCACGCCTTCCCGATCGCCCTTCCCGACAGGGAGAGCCGTTCCGCCGCCCGCGTGAGGAACACGGCCGCCTCCGGCGTGAGCTCCCGCAACAGTTCCGCGGTCCCGGAGCGGACGGTCCCGTTCGTCCGGGAAACGCGCCCCGCGTACCGCGCCTCCTGAACCGCCCGGCAGGCGTCGACCCGGCGCCGGACCGCCGCGGACGATTCGCCGCACGCCTCGCCGGACCACGCCTCGACCGCGACCGGAAGCACGGAGACCGCGAGGTCGATCCGGTCGAGGAGGGGCCCCGAAAACTTTCTCGAGAACCGGTCGAGGAGCGGCGGGGAGCACCGGCAGACCTTCCGGGGGTGGCCCGCGTTGCCGCACGGGCACGGGTTGGTCGCCGCCAGCAGCAGGAACCGGCACGGGAACCGGTACCGGTGGCCGGATCGCGAGATCCGGATCTCTCCCGATTCGACCGGCTGCCGGAGCGCCTCCCGGACCTCGGCGCGGAATTCGGAGAATTCGTCGAGGAAAAGCACACCGCAGTGAGCGAAGGAGATCTCGCCCGGCCGGGGCGGGTTTCCTCCGCCCAGCAAACCGGCCGCGGTGATCGACGGGTGAGGCGCCCGGAACGGCCGGCGGAGGAGAGGGCGGGGCCAGGGCGGTTCCCCGGCCGCTCCGTAGATGCGCGTCGCGTCGAGGGCCTCCGACGCCGAGAGGTCGGGGAGGATTCCGGGCAGGCGCTCGGCGAGCATCGTCTTTCCGCACCCCGGCGGCCCCACGAGGAGCATCGCGTGGCACCCCGCCGCCGCGACCTCGAGGGCCCGGCGCGCCATCGGTTGACCGACCACGTCCGAGAGATCGGGAGCGCGCTCGGGAGCGGGGGCGCCGGAGTCCTTCGCCGGGCCGTCCCCGGAATCGGCGTCTGCGCCATCGCCGGGAGGTTCCTCGCCCATGAGGGCGGCCGCCGCCTCGCGGAGGGAACGGACCGCGACCACCCGGATCCCGGGCACCAGGCGCGCCTCGTCCCCGTTGTCGAAGGGAGTGATGACCCCCGGAATCCGAAGGTTCCGCGCGAGGATCGCCTGGGAGAGGGCCCCGCGGATCGGACGAACCGTGCCGTCGAGAGAGAGTTCCCCCGCGATGACCCACCCGGCCAGCGCCTCTCCCGGCAGGACGCCCTCCGCGGACAGCACCGACAGGGCGATCGGCAGGTCGAGAAGGGAACCGTCCTTCCGCAGATCGGCCGGCGCAAGGTTGACGGTGACCTTCCGGCCGGGGAAGGGGAGTCCGGAATTGCGCACGGCGGCACGGATCCGGTCGTCGCTTTCCCGGACCGCGCCTCCGGGGAGCCCCACGACGGTGTAGGAGGGCAACCCGTGGGTGATGTCGGTCTCGACTTCCACGGGAACCGCGTCGATCCCGAGCACGGCGAAGGACAGGGCGCGAACGAGCACGCGAGAGGACCTCCTTGACGGTGTCCAATCCGGTCCGGTGGATCGGATTGACCGCGAAGGAGACAGCAACCGGCGTGCCGGGGGGATCCCTCACCGGTCGTCGATCGAGTACGCGAATCCGTCCGGACGCACCTTGAAGCCGAGCTTCTCCAGCGCCTGGCGGGAAAACTCCCGAATTCCCCGTGCGGGATCTTTAAGAAGCGTCTCGAGTCGCACGACGTCGGTCGAGGTTCGGGAGAACCGGGTCCCGGGAGGCATCGTCGCGAGACGGGAGGTCCATGCCCGGAGGGCGGAAAAGCGTATGGAGACGTCCGCGTCCCGCAACCCCTCCTCGATCCAGCGGATTCCCTCCGCCGAGCGCAGAAGTCCCCGGTACGCCTCGAGTCGCAGTTCCGGATCGGTAGCTTCCTTCCAGAGGTCCCGGAAGAGAGGAAGCGATGAACCGGGAGCGACCTCCGCGAGCGCGCGGACGGCCTGGACCCGAACCATCGGGGACCGGTCCTGCCGCGCGGAGGTCGTCAGGATCGCCTCGGCCTCGGCCGCCCGCAGGCGGGAGAGCGCCTCCGCCGCCAGGGAGCGCACCTCCGGCGACGGATCGATCGCCACCGCGTACATCAGGATCCCGACGGCGGCGCGGGAGCCCAGTTTTCCCAAGGCCCGGGCGCACTCCGCCCGGACCATCGGATCCGTGTCTTTCTGCAGCGGTCCGGAGAGACGGTCGATCCGGTCCGGCGGGATGCCGAGCGTCCCGATGGCGTCCGCCGCCGCCCTCCGGACGCGCGGCGAGGGGTCCGAGGAGAGCCGTTCCAGGTACACCATCCGCGCCCCGGTGTCCCGCAGCAGCGTCAGCGCTCCGAGAGCACGGGCCCGAACCTTCTCGTCCGCGTCCTTCGACGCCTGTTCCCGAAGGGCCGGGATCGATTGCGCATCCCGCTCCCACATGATCCGCTCGATCCCCGAAAGGCGCTCTGCCAGGGAGACCTCCCCTCCGGCGGCGGGCTGCGCCGCCGGGGCGGCGAACGCGGGTCCGGCGGCCGGAAACGCCAGGAGGAAGGCCAGGGTAGGGAGGATTCTCACCGCGGATTACATCTCGGGGTGGAAGACGAACGGGAAGACGACGCGGACGGGCCCCCCCGTGCCGCTGGCGAACTTCCAGTGCTGCATCCTCTTCTTCACCGCATCGTCGAGGGGAGGCCAGTTGAGCGTGCTCTGGCGGACTTCGACCGCCTCGACGGAACCGTCGGCGCGGATCACGAAGGAGACGAGCATGTTTCCGCTCAGGTTCGGGTTCGCGAGCAGTTCCCGGTTGTACGCATATTTGATGCCGCCCTGGTACTGTTTCACGGTGGCGGCGATCGACTGGAAGGAGCGGGAAGGTTCGCCGGAGGCGCCGGCGATCTCCGCCTCCAGCCCGGTGTCGGTCTTGAAGGTCCGGGAGGTCATCTCCTTGGAGGCCCTGGCGGTTGCCGCGAGTTCCCGATCGATCCCCGGGTTCTTCGCCTTCCCGCCTTCGGAAGCGGTTCGGGGCGCGTAGTCCGCCGGGTTGGGGGTTGCACGGGGAGGAGCGGGGCGGAGGTCCCCGGGGACCCGGATCTCCGGAAGCAGGTCCGCGTCCCCCTTGCCGCCGAACATCTTCAGGAGACCCCGCGACGCGACTTTCTCCCGGATCGCCTCCCGGGTCGGTGCGGTCGACGCCTCCGGGGGGACGGCATCCTTCATCGAGGAGGTCGGGCGCGGTGGCGGAGGGGGAACCGCCTCCGGGGCATGTATGGGGACTTCCGGAATCTGCGGCGCCTCCTCCTTCGGCATCTCCGCGATATCGATCTCGACGATCCGTTCTCCGGTGGTGACCCGGCTCTGCCAGTATGGGCTGGTGAGCAGCATCAGGAGGTGGAGCAGGACCGACAGGGCGACCGCGGCCCGGAGGAACCGCGGTACCCGATGCTCCTGGAGGAGGAGGATCCCGTCCGGGAGGAGATCGAAATTCACCGGGCAGGCGCCCCCTTCTCCCGATCTTCCGCCGGGAGCGGATCCTTCCCGTCCCCCTCGGTCCGAAGCGGCAGCAGGTGGAACCGGGCCCGGGGGAGAAAGAAGAGCACGCCGGGATGCTCCGGACTGCCGGTGATCCTTACCTCCTCGAGACGGACAGCCCCTTTCCCGTTCCTCACCGAGGGAGAAGCCGTCGTCGCCGAGCCCGGCTTCGATGACGCCGCGACGGGAGGCGGATCGGCGGCGACCCCCGCCGCGGGGAGGAGGATCAACGCGGCGAGGACGATTTTTTCAACCGATCGGCCCACTTGGAAACCTCGTCTTTTCTTCCACCCTCTAATTTACCATACCTCTCATAGCAAGAGAGCGCTCCCGGGACATCCCCGAGGTACATCTCCCGGAACATGCCGAGGTTCAGCCAACCTTCCGGGAGGGCCGGCGCTTCGGCGACCGTCCGCTCCAGCAAGGTTTTCGCCTCCTTCCACCGGCCCGCTTCGGCGAGGACGATCCCAAGGTTGTTCAGGTACTCCCCCGGGGGGGATATCCCGGATGCGCCGCCGGCGAGAAGGGCGGCGGACCGATCGAGGTCCCCTCTTTTCCATGCGTCGTAGGCGGCGAGGTTCCGGGAAAGGAGCAGGTACCGCGGTTCGCCGGACGTCTTCCCGTCGAGGGGGGGAACCTTCGCCGTTTCGCGCTCCCACGCGGTCCGGGAGGCGACCACCGGCCAGAGGGCGGCCACGGGCGGCGGGAGGATCGAGGAGAATTGCCGGGCGCCCGCGAGGTCCCCCTTGCGATAGGCGAGCAAGGCGCGGCTCCACGGGAGCGCCGCGGTCGTGCTTCCCGTTTTCAGAACCGATCGGTACAAGGTTTCCGCCTCGTCGAACCGCGAAAGATCGACGAGGGCGGCCACGAGGTTCGCCGAGAGTTCCGGCAGCCGCTCCCCGGTGCGTGCCGCGTCCGTCCGTCCGGCGGCGTCGACGAGATTCCGCAACGTTTCCCGGTTTCCCCGGAGCAGGGCGATCCCCAGCAGGTTGGCCGCGGCCGGTTGGGAAAGCAGCGGCGGCGCGGCGGCGCGGCGGTACAGTTCCTCGGCCCGGTCGACGTCCCCCGAAAGTTGGAGGAGGACCCCCTGGTTGAATACGGCTTCCGCGGCGAAGGGTGTCCCTTCGAGGGCGACCCAGAGCGGGATCGCCCTGCGCCCTTCCCCCTTGGCCAGCAGTTCCCGGGTCCGCGCCACGGCGTCCCGATAGAGGTTCGCGGGACCGGGACCCGGCGCCGAAGCCGGGGAGGGCGGCGCCCCTCCCGGGGCCTTCGCCGGGGCGGCCTTCGCGATCTCCGCCGGTGGCGCGGGGAGAAGAACGGCGGCGCGGGGGGCGCACCCCGCGAGGAAGGCGGCTCCGAGGACGATCATCAGGAGGGGGGCCCGGCGCCTCACGGGGTCGTCCTTTCGGTGATTCCGACGAAGTCGGGCACGGGGACCACGGGGAACGCGAACTCCGGTTTTTTCGCGAACAGGGCGGGCCGGAGGGCCCGCAGCCGTTCCCGGCTCTTCGCGACGAAGGTGTCGAAGTGGTCTCCTGCCACCGCCAGCCGAAGGTTGTTCCGGTAGCTCTCCACGGCGCGTTCCTCGATCGGTGCGGCGCGTTCTTCGAGGAGAAACAGGTACTCCTCCTTCTCCTCGGCGGAGAGATCCGGCGGAGGGGGCGAGGCGAGGATCGCGGCCCGGAAATTCTCGAGCCCCTCCCCGAGGCGGTGGAAGGACGCCGACACCGTCCCGGCGTCACCGACCCGGATCGCTTCCGCGAAAAGATCCGCGCACCGCGCAAGGGCCCGCTGCTTCCCGGCGAACGACGGCTCCAGCGGCGGGACGATCCGCAGCGGGAGGTAGGCGCGGTAGCGGATCTCCGCACGTTGGAAGAGGGCGCGGCCCGCGACCTCGGGGGCGGCGCCTCCCTTCTCGCGGTGGAGCCGGACGGCGCTCTCGTACAACGTTTCCGCCTCGTCTTCCCTTCCCTCCGCGAGGGCGCTTTCCCCCGCGCGGAAGAGGGCGAGGATCCGCATCTCCGCGGGGGCGGAAGGCAGGGCGGAAACATCGACGTACGACCGGCGCGACCGCACACCGTCCTTTCCCTTCCCGTACAGTTCCGCCGCGCGGAAGAGGTGCCGGCCCCTTCCCTCGTCATTCTTCTCCAGCGTGGAGAGCCGCGCGAGTCGCTCCGCCGCCGCCAGCGGATTCCCCGATCTCTCGTACAGCGTCGCCAGGCGACGCGTGGCATCGGGGACAAGGGGTGAAGAAGCGTGTTCGCTCTCCACCGCGAGGAACGCCCCGATCGCCTCGACGTCCTTTCCTGCGTCGGCGTAGGCGGCGCCGGCCCGGAACCGGGCCTCGGCGACGATCGGGAGGTGCGGGAATTCGCTCGCGATCCGCAGGAAGAGGGGACCCGCATCGAAGCCACGGGAAGCGGGAAGCCGCTCGGCAGCGCGGAACATCGAGAAGGCCACCCATTTCTCGATATCCGGTCGCTCTTCCGGCGCAGGTCCCGCGCCGAGGACGCCCCGGAACGCCGTCTCCGCCTCGGTGTAACGGCCCGCCTCGAAGAACGCCTCCCCGGCGATGCGGTGCGCGGTCCGCAGATCCGCGGGGGTGCGGGCGCCGCGTCCCGCCCGGGTCGCCGATACCGCCGCCTCGTCCCACTCTTTCCGGAGGAAGTGCGCCCTCGCACGATCGAGCCGAACGAGGAACAGGCGCTCCCCGCCGGGGAAGGCCCGCTCGTACTCCCGCGCCAGGCGGGTGACCTCCGCCTGCGGTTCCGGATTCTGCGGCGAGGAGAGGTCCTTGGCGCACTGCACGGCCATGTACCAGGCGGCTTCTCCCCGCGATCCCGCCGGGCGTCGCGCCACCGATTCGAAGGCGTGCAGCGCTTCCGATTTCCGGCCGTCCTCGTAAAGGAGCCATGCGCGCTGGTAGGCGGCTTCCTCCGCTTTCGGGGAGGAGGGAAACTTCACCAGAAGCCCGTCGTACAGAGCGAGGACGCGACGGCGGTCCCCGGGGGGGGTCGCGCGGGCCGCCGCGTGGAAGTGGAACCCGGCGGCGGCCAGCCCCTCCATGGCCATCGCGTCCCCCCGGGCGATCTCCCCGGGGGTTCGCCCGGCCGTGGACCGCCAGGCGGTCCCCGGGCCGAACAGGCTTTCGAGCATCCCCCGTCGGGCCATGCTCTCGTCGTCTTTCTTCGCCTTCCGTAGGGCGACGGCGGCGGTCTCCTCGGCATCCAGGCGCTCCGCGGCCGTCGGATACGCGGCGCCGAGACGCGTGGCGACCGCGGCCGCCTCCTCGTACCGGTTCTGGGCGTCGAGGAGGCCCTCGATCGCGAGGAGGACCGCCGGGCCTTCGGACTCTCCTCTTCGTTGCCTCAGGAAGGCTTCCGCTTCCCGCTCCGTCCCGGCTTCCACGATGGATCGGGCCGTCATCCTGCGAGCCTCCCCCCGCAGGCCGCCAGCGCCCGATCCCCCCGAGGAGAGGAGCGCGGCGTCGAGGAACGCCGGCGCCGCTTCCCGCGGGCGGCTTTGGAGGAAGAGGGACCAGCCGAGCTTGAAGCGGGCGGTCGTCCGGAGTTCCGCCGGCGCGGCGTCGCGTACCTTCCTGTACGCGGTCTCCGACCCGGGGAAGTCGTACCGGTCGAACCGGTGCTCTCCGATCCGGAGGTTCGCCTCGTCCGCGTACCGCGTGGAGGGATGCCGGACAAGGAGCTCCTCGAGGACGAGGACCGCGTTGTCTTCCGCCCCCGACTCCTGCAGGCACGAGGCGAGCGCGTAGCGGGCGTGCTCTTCGTAGCGGCCGTTCGGGAATTCGCTCACCAGCCGCCGGAACAGGGCCGTCGGGACCGCCAGATCGGGAGCGTCCTTCCGATCGCCCTGTTTCCCCCCGTAATATCGCTGGAAGGCTTCCTCGAACCGGAGCGCCCCCAATGCGTAGAGCGACTCGTCCGTGTGCGGGGCCCATTCCCCCGGGGGGGGGAGGGACGCCTCGAGATGACGGATCGCCTCGGGCAGGAGCCCCGGCGGAGGAGGCGAGGCATCTCCGGTCTGCGCCGCTTTCCCCTCGAGGATCCACTCGGCGGCGGCACGGCCGGCGAGGTGACGGAGCGCCCGCTCCTTCCGGGCCAACCCGCCAAGGACCAACCGGCGGGCGCGGGAGAACGCCTCGTCGGCCGGGGCGCGCAGCTCCGCGTGGCGGGATCGGAGAAGGGCGGCGGTCCTGGACATCCGTCCGCCCATTCCGGCGAGGCCCCCTTCCCACTCCGAGAGCCGCCCGATCTCGCTCCGAAGGGCGTCCGCCGCTTTCGCCGCCCGGGCGGACCCCGCCTCCCCCCGCGGGACCGCGTTCGAAGCGTCGTCGAGGAGCCGGTTCGTGCGCGAGACGTACGCCTCCTTCCACCGGTTCCAGGCGCGCGCCCGCAGCAGCGCGAGCTTCGCGTCGAGGGACGCCGCCCTCTCCTCCGCCCGTGCGAGGCGGTCCATGGCGAAGTAGACCATCCGTCGGTCTTCCGGCGGGAGGGCCCGCGTGTCCTGCCACTCGACGACCGCCCGGGCGGCGGACTGGAGCGTGGAAACCGCCGCGGCAAAACGCGACAGATTCTCGGACGCTTCCTCGAGCAGGGCGGCCGTCTTCGGGTCCGTGCGTTCCCCGAAATCCCGGATGGGGGTGTCGTCCGCCGCGCGGAATATGCGTCGCGGGATCCCGGCGGAACGCCGGGCGTCGTCGCGGAACCTGCCCCCGATCTGTTCCGCACGCGCCCGGCGAGCGGAGAGCTCCGCCCCGCGTGTGCCGGCGGCCGCGGACAGCTGCCGCGATTTCCGCTCCAGGGAGAGCGATCGTTCTTCCGCATCGAGGAGACGTTGCCTCAGCGAGGACAGGGACAGAAAGGTTTGCCCCGCGGGAACGAGGAGGGAGGTGTCTTCTCCCCGCGGGAAAAGGGCGAACAACGCGTCAAGGGACCGCTGGGCGTCCGGGTGGGTCCCGTCCCACGGGGGAAGCGTCCCGAGGGCGATTTTCCATCGGTCGACCGCCGCGATCCCTTCCCGCGCCGCATCGAGCGCCTTCGAACGGTCGCCCGCGAGGAGTCGCGCCGTGGACACGGTGGACAGCGACTTCACGACGTCGGGTAGACCGTTCGCGGTGTTGTCGGTCCTTGCCGGGAATTCCCGCGCCGCCGCGACCCCCGGCAGAAGGAAGATCGCCAGGGCGAGGGGGAGAAGGAGGCGGATCCGCCGCACCTAGTGTACCGTCTCGTAAATAGCTTGAAGCACCGAGAACGTCGATGCGCCGCGCCCGGCGAGGCGCACGACCGAGGCGTACTTGAAAGTACGGCGAGGGAGTGCAACGAAGCCGGAGCGGATGCAGCGGCGTTCGAATGCCAAGGTATTTGCGAGACGGTGCACTAGTTCTCCGGAGAAGCGACGAGTACCGCCCCGGTCTTCTCCTTGGCGAAACCGAGCGTCAGACGGAGGAGAAACGTTTCTCCTGTCTTCAGGGAAGGGCGGAATTCGAAGGAGGGGGATTGCTTCGCGTACGGATGGGAGAGAACGAGACGTGCCTCGTACAGGCCCGGCAGCACCGGGATATTCCACACGATCATGCCGGAGTCCGAGTGGAATGCGTCTCTTTCCTCCTTGGAGAACTCGCGCTCCGCTTCGGTTTTTCCCGAGAGGAGCAGTTTCGCCGAGGCGGGAGGCGCGATTTCCCCGACCCCCCGAATCTCGATCCGCAACGAGGTCGCTTTCGGGACGGCGACGATCTCTTCGATCCGGCCGAGCTCCGACGAGAGGGCGTCCATCTCCCGGAGGACGGAGAGCAGTTCCTTCTCGATCGCGTCGGTGGCGTCCTCCGCCGCCCGCCCGGCTCGGGGGAAGGCCGCGAGTCCCAGGAAGGGGAGGATCAGGAGGAGCGCGGTGAGGCGGCACGGGTTCTTCATCGCTGGATCCTTTCTGCGGTGGCTCCGGTCAACTCCCGGACGATTCCGGACGGGAGGGAGACACGGAGGATCGGCGCGGCGGGCTCCCGCGGGGAGAGCGTCACCGGTCCATAGATGCGGACGAGTTTCCGGGACGGCGTTCCGGCGAACAGGACGAGGGTGAGGAAGGCGCGGCACGGTTTTTTCCCTCGGTAATACTCCGCGGAGAGGGTGTACTCCCCCGGGGCGTCTCTCTCGATCGAGAACACCTCGGGCCCGTATCCCTTCCGGTTATCGATCCAGAGTTTTCCCTCGGGGATGGCGCCCGGCGCGTCCAGCGGATCCGCCGCATCGAACCAGGTGTGGTTTCCCGAACGGTCGGTCACATGGAGGTCGAGGTCCACGTCGTCCTCGTCCCAGTGGAGGATCGCCATCAGGGGCCGGTCCGGGACCCCGCGGGCCGGAGCGGGGCGCACCGCGCTGATCCCGGCCTGTCCGGCCGTGTCCAGCGCCTCGACCTGGAAGGTGTCCTCCTCCGTCATGAGGATCGCGGGCTGTTCGAAGCTCCCGTCCTCGCGGATCCGGATGTTCCGGGGGATGGCGTTCTGGATCAGGAACCCCTCCCGCAGCGGAGTCTTGCTGCGGATCGAACCCCGGACGACGACCACGGGAGACCGCGTGATGTCGGTGACGGCCCCCGCCTCGGGGGAGACGATTTCGATCGTCGGGCGGGGAGGAAGGTAGCGGACGGTCCTTGCCGCGCGCACGGCCCGGCCGAACGGGTCGAGGCCGGTCACGACGATCGGGTTTTCCCCCGCCCGAAGGGAGATCGGAGCCTCGAACACGCCGTCGCGGACCGTCATGGTGCGTGCGTCCTCCCCGATGGTGACGGAGACGACGCGGATCGAGGACTCCGTCTTCCCCCGGAGCATGTGGTTCGATCGGTCGGTCGTCTCCCCGGACGGTTCGAGGAGGACGATCTCCGCCGGGTGCGGGAGATCGACCTCCCGTTTCATCTCGGGGGGCGGTCGGCGGCGCAGCCAGCCGCTGCCGAGGAACCCGGTGATCTCGACCTTCTGATGACGCGAGAACCCCGAGAGACGCCGCCCCTCGAGGGAGCGGGGCTCCTCCCGGCCCGGCAGGAGCAGGATCCGGTCGGCGGGGATCCCCGAGGCCCGAAGCCGCAGCGCGACGGCCTGCGCGACGTCGTTGGCGAGGGTTTCGTTCTCCTCCGTTCGTCCGATCGCGTCGAGAGAGACCTGGAGCAGCAGGAAGATCTCGTCGCGCTTCCGCATCTGCTCGCGGAACCAGGCGATCTCGCCACCCTGCCGTTCGGTCCACTCTTCTATCTGCAGTTCGTCGAGAGGGAATGCGGCCTTGAAGACGATGTCGGCGTGGGGAAGGGAAAATCCGGGGGGAAAGTCCGCGACCGGGATTTTCCAGGCCCGGGCCGGCCGGGCCGACGGGAGAAGCGCGAGCGCCGCGGCGACCGCGAGGGCGCGCAAGAGATGGAGGGGGAAGCGCATCGGGCCTCTTGGCGGAGTGGTGTCTAAAAATTTGATGCTATCACGAGGAGACCCCTCTTCGAAGCCGGTCCGCCAGGCGGAACGCCTCTTCCCGCGCCTCCGGGGGGAGCGGCGCCGAGCCGAAGCGGTCCCGGTGATACAGGCCGAGGAAGCGGGCGGCGTCATCCGAAAGGTCGGGACGCGACCGCACCGCGGCGGTCAGCGTCTCTTCGAGGGTCTCCCCCGGGTGACGCCGGAACCGGTTTCGATCGAGGCGCCGGACGAGGCGCGTGTACGGGCCGGGGAGCGGCGAGATACCGGGCGGGGATCCTTTTCCCGCGGAGTTCCACCGCTTCCGTAGAAGCCGGTAGAGCAGATAGAGCGCCGGACCGGCGAGGAGCGCCCATCCCGCGGCGCGCCGCGCGGTCCTGCCGATCCCGTCCCACCCCCGGAACCGGAAGGCCGTGCCGGTCCGGCGGACCGCGCGCACGCCTTCCTTCACCGCGTCGGCCTGCATTCGCATGGAGTAGTTGACCACGTATTTGTCCCATCGCTGGCGGAGCCAGTCCGCGTACAGCCCGATCGTCCCCGTTCGCGTCCTGAAGGGAGAGGAGTCCCCGGGGGGCGGGGTCGCGTCGAGCGTCACCCAACGCCCGTCGATCCAGGCCTCTACCCACGCGTGCGCATCCGATTGGCGGACGATCAGGTACTTCCCCACCCCGTTCCATTCACCGCCGAGATAGCCGGCCGCGACGCGGGAAGGTATCCCCGCGCCGCGGAGAAGCAGCGAAAGCCCCGCCGCAAAATGCTCGCAGTAGCCGTCCCGCTTCCGGAACAGGAACTCCCGGATCGACGAGGCGGGGTCGGAGACGGTGTAGCGGAAACCCGACAGGAAGAAGCGCATGATCCGCTCCGCGCGTTCGTCATCGGTCCCCGTGCCGCCGGCGATCTCCTGCGCGAGGATCCGCACGTCCTCGTACCCCTCGGGGAAAGCGAGATCCTCTGTTCCCGTGCGGCGTCCGATTCGGGGTCGCCGGGGGAGGTCCGCGGCGAAGCGGACCCGGTATCGAAGCGTCGGGTGGCCGGAACGCGAAAGGGAGAGGTTCCCCTCCCCGTCGGAGAGGACGGGGGCGAACGCGCCCTCGATCAGCGTCGGCTGCCCGTAGGTGAAGAGGGTGGGGTGGTCCGCCGCCTCGAGGGTGATGTCCGCCGTGGAATCCGGGGCGGCCGCATCTCCCACGAAGTGCTGGAATCCGGCGCTCTGTACAGGGAGGGGAGTCGCGCCACCGTGGCGCCAAACCCCGTCCTCATACCGGGAATACACCGCGCCCCGAAGGTAGAGGTTCGCCGGGAGGAGCCCGGGACGCAGTTCCGGAAATTCCACCCTGGCGACCACCCGCCGGTCCGATTTTATGCCCGTCACCTCGCGGAGGGTGATCGTCCCGGAAAAACCGACGACGCCGCGCGCGCGGCCGAACCGCTCGAGGACCTGGCGGAACTCGAGACGCGGAATGACCGCGAACAGGACCGCCGAGGCGAGAAACCCGACGACCCCCGCGGCCAGTAGCACCGCGGCCGCGGCCCGCGCCGGGACGGCGTAACCGCCCGACGGGCGCCCCGCCTCTTCCGCCTCCTGGTCGTGAAGTGCCCCCATCGCGCCGGCGGAGGCGACGAAAAAGAGGAACGCGAAGAGGGCGAAGGCCAGCGCGTCGGTTCCGGCGGCGGCGGCGAGAAACTCGAGGAGGGCGACGGCGCACAGCTGCCATCCGTCCCGGCTTCCCTTCGGGAGGAGGAACTTCACCGACTGCACCCCGAGCACGAGCAGCGAAAGGGAGGCGAGGAGGTCGCGGCTTCCGAACAGGAAGTCGGCCGTGGCCACGGCGAGGAAGAGCGCGACGATCGGCGATCCGAGCCGGGAGAGGGCGGAGCGCGGCGTGTCCGCCCGGTCCATCGTCAGGCCGGCGGCCCACGCACCGGCGGCGAGCAGGAGAGCCCATCGCGCCGCGTCGGTGAAGAGGGCGAGGAGGGCGAGGGCGAGCGCCCAGTGGGCGCGCAGGGACCACCAGAGGAACTCCCGGGCGGGGAGACGGCGGGTCATGACGGCGTTACCGGCGCCGCCGGGGAGGCAGGGTCCAAGGAGGCTAACCGCGCTTTCGCCAGGGCCTCGAGGGCCTTCGACCGCCGATCCGGATCGTGCGCATCGGCGCAAAGCCGGTCTCCGATCCGGAGTCGGAACGGGACGGCCCGCCGGTCGAGTTCGAGCACGGCGCCGCACGCTTCCGAAAGCCGGGCTTCGAACGCCTCCGGTGTGCCGCTCTCTTCCACGCGAAGGTCGATCGCGGGCGTGGCTTCCCCTTCCCGCTCCTTGACCATCCAGCGTCCCGTCCGCGCCGTCGCCTTCCAGTGGATGTCCCGCACGGGGTCCGCGGGGAGGTGCTCCCGCACTCCCCGGGGGAAGGCGCCGACCCGCCCGGACAGGAACGGGCGTCCCGACGGCGCCGCGACCGGGAGGTCTTCGCACCGCGCCGCGGGCAGGGAAGGCCGAGGGTACACGATGACGCCGGCGGGAACGTCGAGTTCGACCGATTTCTCGAACAGGGAGAACGGGAACCGCGTCGAAACCGAGGCGTGGATCGAATCGAGTTCTCCCCTTCGGGTAGGTCGGAACGGGACAACGCGGGTGACGGACGTCCCGGGGGCGATGTCCGGGAAGCGGACCGTCGCGGGATCTTCTCCGGCCCGAAGGATCGCGACGAGGGAGATCCCGGGAAACCGTTTCGCCTCGGCCGAGCAGGTTACGGCGAGGAACGCCTCCCCCCCTGCGAACGCCTCCGAGGCAAGCCGGACCTTCAGCGTGACGTGCCGCAGCGTTCCCTCGGACAGGATGCCCGACAGGAGGATCAGGGACAGGTTGAGGCTCAAGGCGAGATAGAGGAGGTTGTTTCCCGTGTTGACGGCGGCGACGCCGACCCCGAGGGTGACGAGGAGGAACGCCCTCCCCGCGAAGGGGACCCGGAGATGCCGGGGAAGGCGAAACCGGCGCGCGACGGAGCTCACAGCGGCGACGGCACCACCGAGAGGACCTCCTCGAGGATCGCCTGGGCGGCTTCCGACCCGGCGGCGTCCCCTTTCGGGAAGACGCGGTGGCAGAGGACCGGAACCGCCGCCCGGCGGACGTCCCCGGGGGTCACGTGGTCACGGCCGGAGAGGAGCGCCAGCGCCTGCGAGGTGCTCTTCAATCCGATCGCACCGCGGGGGGAGGCGCCCAGGCGGACGGCGGGGTGGGCCCGGGTCGCCGCCGCGAGCCGCTGGATGTAGTCGACGACCGCGTCATGGACGGTCACCCGGTCGACCTCCCCCCGGAGCGCCCGCACCTGTTCCGGCCGCAGCGTCGCCGGGATCCCGTCCCGCATCGTCAGGAGATTGTTCTCTCGGATGAGCTGCCGTTCGGAATCCCGGTCCGGGTAGGAGAGGCGCAGGCGAAGGTTGAAACGGTCGAGCTGGGATTCAGGGAGAGGGTACGTTCCGTGCTGCTCGTACGGGTTCTGCGTTGCGATGACGAGGAACGGCTCGGGAAGCGGGTAGGTCCGGTTGTCCACCGTCACCTGCCGCTCGCTCATCGCCTCGAGCAGGGCGCTCTGGGCCCTGGGACTGCTCCGGTTGATCTCGTCGGCGAGGACGACGTTGGCGAACAGCGGCCCCGGCGAGAAGACGAACGATTTCCGGTCCGCGTCGAGGATGTGCATGCCGATGATGTCTTGGGGAAGGAGGTCGCTCGTGAACTGGATCCGGCGGAAGGTCCCCGAGATCCCCGAGGAGAGGGCCCGCGCCAGCGTCGTCTTGCCGGTGCCCGGGACGTCCTCGAGGAGAACGTGGCCTCCCGCGATGAAGGAGGCGATCGCCAGGTCGACGGACTCCCGTTTCCCGAGGAGGACGGTCTCGACGTTCGCCCGGAACAACGACAGCAGCCCGATGAGCGGTTTCCCTTCCATGGAAAACATTATCTCGCAACCGGACGGCGCTTTGACAAAAATACGGAATGGTATTTGAATGGAACTCCGGCATTTCCCCTCGGGAGGCGGAATGCCGGGTGTCACCGGCCGCGATGCGCGGCCCCTGGAAGGCGTGGAAGAGACGGAACTGTTCCGGAGGGCGTTCCCCGACGACGGGGAAGGGATGCGCCTTGCCGCCCGGGGAAGCGAACCGGCGGACGCGGGGAGGCATCGAAGGTGGGAGGCGGTTCTCGAGCTCGCGCGCAGGGCGCTTGCGGTGCCGCGGCGACGCCCGGAGCCGTTCCGTTCCGCGGCGGACGTGTTCGAGCGGTACCGGTTCCTGCTCTCCGATTCGCCCGTGGAGGTGTTCGTCGTGGTGCTCCTCGACGTGAAGCACCGCCCCCTGCGGGAGGAGCGCGTGTCCGCGGGGATCCTCGACGGCAGCCTCATCCACCCGAGAGAGGTTTTCGCCGCGGCGGTCCGGGAACGCGCGGCGGCGGTCCTCCTGCTGCACAACCACCCGAGCGGCGATCCCGCCCCCAGCGGGCAGGACCGGGAGGTGACGCGGAGGCTCCGGTCCGCGGGGGGGATCCTCGGGATCCCGGTGGTCGATCATGTTATCCTCGGGGACGCGGCGTTCTTCAGCTTCCGGGAAGAGGGAGATTGGTGATGCGGGGCGCGCTGCGGTGCCTGATCCTCCTCCTGCTCACCGCGGGGTCCTCCATCGCGGCGATCCTGGCCGACCGGTTGCTTCCCGGCGGGAACCGCGCGGAACGCGTCATGGGATGGTGGGGCCGTGCCTTCGTTCGTCTGGGCGGGTGGAAGTTCCGCGTCGAGGGGATGGAGAACCTCCCGTCCGGCGGGGCCGTCCTGGTGGCGAACCATCAGAGTGCCGTGGACATCCCGATGCTCCTGTCCGCCTTCCCGCGGCCGGTCCGGTTTCTCGCCAAGCGGGAACTGGGAGAGATCCCCCTGTTCGGGAAGGCGATGGCGGCGGCGGGGAACCTCTTCATCGACCGCGAGGACCCAAGGGATGCGGTCCGCATGCTCCGGGAGGCCGGGGCGCGGCTCCGCGACGGACGGCTCATGGTCGTCTTTCCGGAAGGGACCCGCAGCGGGGACGGGTCGATCGGGGAGTTCCGGCCGGGGGCCTTCTACCTCGCGCAGAAGTCCGGGGCGCCGGTCGTCCCGGTCTACATCGACGGCGGGTACCGGGCGATCCCCAAGGGGGGCTTTCGCGTCCGGCCCTCCGAGCTCCTCGTCCGCGTGCTTCCCCCGCTTTCACCGGGTGAAGGGGCGGGGGGATCGAAAGAGCGGATCGCCGAGTCAGTGCGGGCGCGGTTAATGCGGGAAGGAGAGAGATGACGCTGCGAGTGATCCCGATGGGGGGGCTGGGCGAGATCGGCCTCAACTGCATGCTGTTCGACGACGGCGGCTCCGCGCTGCTCATCGACGCCGGCCTCCTGTTCCCCGACGACACGATGATGGGGGTCGACTACGTCATCCCCGACTTTTCCGTTCTGCGCGAAACGGCGCCCCACCTCGGCGCGCTCCTGCTCACCCACGGGCACGAGGACCACATCGGCGCCGTCCCCTTCCTTCTCCGGGAATTCAACATCCCGGTCTACGGAACCCGCCTGACGCTGGGCCTGCTGCGCCACCGCCTCGCCGAGCACGGACTCGATGCGTCCGCGCGGCTTTTCCCGATCGCGCGGGACGCCCGGTTCCGCGTCGGGAACTTCGACGTGGAGGCGTTCCCCGTCTGCCACAGCATCCCCGACGCCGTGGGATACGTGCTGCGCTCCCCCGAGGGAATCTTCGTCCACACGGGGGATTTCAAGATCGACCCGTATCCGCTCGACGGCGTGCCGACCGGGGTGGAACGGCTTCGGGCGATCTCCGCCGCGGAAGGGGTCACCGCGCTCTTCTCCGATTCCACGAACGTGGAGCGGGAGGGGGTGAGCCCGCCGGAAAAGTTCGTCGGAGAGGCCCTCGCGGAGATCTTCGGACAGGCCCCGGGAAGGGTCGTGGTGGCCATGTTCTCCTCGAACCTCCACCGGATCCAGGAGGCGATCAAGGCGGCCGGCCGCTGCGGCCGGAGGGTGGCCCTGTGCGGGAAGAGCATGGTGCGGAACGTGGCGACGGCGATCGACCTCGGTTACCTCGCGCTTCCGTCGCCGGACATCCTGATCCCCGTCGAGGAGGCGGCCTCGCTGCCGGACCGCGCCGTGGCGGTGCTCACCACCGGAAGCCAGGGGGAGCCCCGGTCGGCGCTGACGCTGATGGCCCTCGGAGAGCACAAGCACCTGAAGGTGCGGCCGGGGGACACGATCGTCCTCTCCTCCAAGTTCATCCCCGGCAACGAGCGGGCGATCGCGGGCGTCATCAACCGGTTTTT
>Ga0265292_1001624_pt1 | contig 18962 bp, 17 predicted proteins | sample Munlanlewell296A_FD_189080 | JGI IMG/M metagenome (GOLD analysis project Ga0265292, IMG submission 189080) | Leachate microbial communities from a municipal landfill in Southern Ontario, Canada - Leachate well 296A | ecosystem: Engineered > Solid waste > Landfill > Unclassified | place: Canada... | reverse complement strand
TCATGCCAGATCGTACCATATTCACTGCTTCTCTCCGTACCTGAGGAAGATGAGGATTGTTTGTGTATGCCATATACATAGCGTGGAATATATTGAGGGGTATTCCAAGCTATTGAACCATTACGGGAAGTTGACACTTGTCGCTATTCGGTGGTACTATGTTTCTAGCGAATAATTCAATTATTTATTAACAAACAGAGTGAGGATATGATGAAAACACTAAAGATCGCATTGGCAATAAAAAATGCCGATGGAGCTGCTATTGTATCAATTTATGACACATTGATTGTTTCGGATCTCGGAAGTGGATTTGTTTCTATTTTGCGGGAAGAAGCAAAAAAAGACGAGAAAGAGGGAGTTGGATTTTGTCCGGAAAACGCGGTGTTCGATTGGCTCAGAAAAAATTATATCACCGAAGAGATTTTTTTCGTCGATGACGAGGTGAGATTGAATGACGCACGCTTTCACGGATCGCTTGGTATCCCATATTCCGAATCGTATACTGTTGCGGGAATTATGAATGTTTCTACCATAACGGCGGAATGGGCGACGGATGAATTGAGTGCATTCGAATCCGGAAAAATTTTTGACGGAGAAGACCCAAAAGATTTATATGGATGCTCTCAACTTATAAAACTGTTCCTATTTGGAAAAGAAATAGGGAACGAGCGAAACGGAAAAAAATGGTTTCTCGCGAGCGACTTCACAAAGGCACCTATGTAATTTTAATTTAAAACAAAACCCCAAAATAATTCGGGGTTTTTGTTTTGTTAGTTACGAACGAGGGATTTCTAGATTTTCACTTTTAGATTTCAAGAGGGGGGAGATTGATTGAAATTTTTACGTTACATTATGTCTACGATCGTGGGTGTAATGTAAGGGAGGCGGGTAAAGAGGGATTTTGATTTTTTGTGGTGGTATAATGAATTTAAAGACATTTTTATGAAAGTTAATGCGACTAATTTTGCATATATTGATGGAGCGAACTTACATAAGGGGATAGAAGAACTTGGGTGGAATCTCGATTACAAACGTTTTCGCACGTGGCTTTATGAAAAATATAAAGTAAAATGTGCGTATATTTTTATAGGGTTAATACCAAAAAATAAATATCTTTATACGGAGTTACAGGAATGTGGGTTTACTCTTGTGTTTAAAGAAGTTGTTTATGATGGAAATACGGGAAAACCAAAAGGGAATTGCGATGCCGACTTGGTGCTTCGTGCGGTGCGAGATGTGTATGAAAATGACTTTGAAAAAGCGGTCATTGTATCAAGCGACGGGGATTATGCAGGCCTTGTCGAGTTTCTGAAGGAAAAGAAAAAGATTGCAACAGTCCTTTCCCCAAATGAGCCCAAGAAATGTTCTATTCTTTTAAAAAGAACCGGAGTATCTATTGCATATTTAAATAATCAGCGTTCTCTCTTGGAAGCCCAATAAAGAAAAAACCCCCGATGGAGACGGAACTCCATAAGGGTCTTTTTCGTAGTGATATTTGTAGTATAACACATCAATATTGGACAAGTCAAAAGTTATCCACAATTCACTCCAGAAATGGGTAAAACAGAAGAAAAGAAAAATGTCCCGATGATGTATCGGGACATTTTAAATACTTTGTTAATTAATTACGGGCGAATGGTTTACACGCTTTTGCTTTCAGATTCTAAAAGTGTGGGGGGATGCTTGGGTTATCCACAGGCGATTGACATTTTGTATGTCCGACATTATCATTTAGGTAATAGCTCCTTATCGTTTGCTTCGGCTACGGTAAGTAACGGGGATCCGCGAGGGTTCTCGTTTTTTGTTCATAAATCTTGTATTCTTTAATTATGGATAAAAAACGCGTTGCAGTATTTATAGACAACAGCAATGTTTTTCATCACATACATAAATTAAGAGAGGCGGATAAAAGTTGGACTACTCTCTATGATCCGTTTGTACTTGCACAAAAATTAACCGGAAATCGAGAACTTGTTTATGTTGGTTTTTATTGTGTGCGCCCCCCAGTTTACCTTTTGAGTGGGACAAAAGAAGAAGAAAGAAGATATAATCTGACCCAGAAATATTATGGAGAGATAGAGAAAAACAGAAATGTCTCAATGAAATTTGGAGATCTAAAAGGAACAAGGGGACAACTTCAAGAAAAAAATTTAGATACTCAATTGAGCACCGATATGGTTGCTATGGCAGCTTTAGATAAATATGATATCGCGGTTCTTGTATCAAATGATGGAGATTATAAGAGTGCTGTTAAAAACACAAAATTATTTAATAAAAAAATAGAAAATCTTTTTTTCAAAGGAAGTCTATCTATGTCCATTGATGGAATTTGTGATTTAAAAAGACGGGCTCGGTGTTCATTTTTTGTGAAATTAGATGGGTTGGAAGAGTCATAGTTTTTTATAAAAAAACTTTCCATTTTGAAAACGGAGAATTAAGCATAAATTTTATCTCACCATTTCCAATAATACATCGAGACATTCTGGGAGTTCGCGGAAGCCGGAGGAGTCGTTTAAGTGCTTGCCATTTGGAATGAGAATTAATCTTCCGTTTGTTTGTTTTGCAACGCGTTCCGCATTCAAGGGAGATACCCACGGATCATCGGCGCCGTGAATCACTGCAATGTTTTTCACTCTGTTTTTTATTATTTCGTAATTAAAATCAGTTTCTAGAAAATTATCTATTTTTCTATTTTGAGTTTTTTCACATGGAGTCGAAACAAGTATTGCTCCTTTAATATTTTTATCATCGTATGTTTCCAAGTAGCGGAGTATCACGGTGCCTCCCAAACTGTGGCCGACAAGATATATTTCATCATTTTTATTTCCCTCAATTTGTCGTTTTATTTCATCAAGCCATTCTTTGAGCATTGGTTTTTCGGGACTCGGCATAGAGAGCGAACATGCCCATATATCGTGTTCATTGAGTTTTGTCATAAGCCACGGGCGCCATCCTCCATTCGGGTTTCCTTCAAATCCATGGATGAGAAATACCTTTTTCATAGTTAAAATTATCGGACTTTTTACGCGTGGGGACAAGGGAGGGGGTAATAGAAGTAACAATTAACTGATAACTATTAATGATTAATAAAAGTATTGTAAAAAGCAGGGGTTTTGGGGTGGGCGGATATGATGAATTAGGAGGAGTTTAAAAATGAAATTTTAAATTAAAAACCTAGAATTAGTTCGGGATTTTTATTTATAGGGAAGGAGGGTGGTGATGTGATTTATTTAAATCCTTCTTTTCTTTTGTTTTTATTCTATAATAAAGATCTATGCGTGTATTTTCTCGAGTTTTTTCATTCTTTGCAGCACTATTTTTATATGACGAATGGAACAAATTTCAGAAAATTTTATTTTATTCTTATTCCTTATATAAAAAAGATAATTACATACCACCACTGTTAGCACAGCAATTACTCATTTCAGGAGAAGATCATCGTTTTTTTCTACATGGAGGAATTGATTTAATTGCTGTGTGTCGTGTTATTTGGCGACGTGTCGTATCAGGAAAACGAGAGGGGGCGAGCACTATCGAAATGCAGATAGTTCGAATTATAAGTGGACGATTTGAATTAACATTACAACGAAAAATTAGAGAGATGGCGCTAGCGACACTTTTGACGCAGGTAATTCCTAAAAATCAACTTCCTGCGTTCTATCTATATGTTGGTTATTATGGTTGGCGTATGAATAGTTTTAAAGATGCTTGTGGACGTTTAAAATTAGGTAAGAATTTTCTTAGCGTAATTGAAGCAGCGCAATTAGTTGCACGATTAAAATATCCACAATCCAAGCGTGTCGTAGAGAAACGCTTGAATCAGATAAATATTCGTGCAGAGTATTTATTATATTTATACTCGAAGCATCAGGTGAATAAGACATATTCAGGACTCCATAAACTTGTTCTTAAATATGAAACCATTTGAAATTCCAAAAGCTCTCCAATCTGTTGTTGATACTTATCCAACCGCAGAAACTATAATTGAAGCTATAAACGCTGGAGAAAAGGATGTTTGTTATACCCTGGCTAGTCTATGGTTATCTGAGGGGATTCCATATTGTTTTAGATCACAACCTGCTATTTATGAAGAAGTTCGTTTATTTCTATCGCATAAACTTAAGATTTATGCGAAGGAAATAACTATTATTGGAAGTGGTCGTCAAGGTTTTTCCTTGAGTCCAGGTGAAAATTTTGGTCGAGTATTCGGAGAACATTCGGATTTAGATTTGAGCGCTATTTCCTCATTTTTATTTGAAAAACTTAAAAATGAGTTTTATAAATGGCGCCTCGATTATACTAGTGGAAAAATATCACCGAGACATGAACGTGAGAGAGTATATTGGGAAGACAACGCAAAAAAAGTACCATCTAATTTAGCGCGTGGTTTTATTGATCCATATAAAATTCCAACATTCAATAAATACCCTGAAGCGTGTGCCATTATGGACCTCACTTTTTTAACACATGAAATACTTAAAATAACACCTGGAGCTCCCGTGGTAAAAAGAATTGGTCTTCGTGTTTTTAGTGATTGGAATGCATTTGTACGACAAATGTCGGTTAATTTGAGGGCACTACAAAGGCAGATATAAAAATGTAAAAAAGTTACAAAGAAAACTAGATAAATTTATAAAAATATAATTGTATTTTTATTGGGTAGTAAACTTTTTAACCCTATCATCAATTGATGTTCTGTCTATTTCATCCTTCCATAGGTTATATATAAATAGAGTTTGGGAGTAAATATTGTTCCCGTTAACGATATCTTTTTCAAAAAGCAGAGCAGCAGCATTTTGTTCTATTATTTGTACAAACGAGGATTTTATTGAATTAAGTGCTTCGTGTTCTTGAGTTTTGAAGTGTATTATTTTTAGGGCAAGCTCTTCTAGTATGTTAAATAATATAATTTGTTTATCTAATACTTCGTTGTTTGGTTGTATACTGACATTAATTTGTGCCAATGATTCTTTAGGGGATTTTTTCTTTATAAAATCTATTGTAGACTCATCAAGTTCTATCCTGGTAAATAGATAATTTTTGTTTCTATATTTTATAAATTTAGTAAGTTCATCGTATTCTGGAATTATTTCTTTCCGAAAAAAAGATACTTGTTCTATGGCGGCTATAATAGTATCTTGATCTTTTTTATACCAATATGAAGCAAGAGCAAGAAGAATTGAGAGCGATCCAATTGCACTGTATAGTTTTTGGAGTCCGTCTAAACCAAGTTTGTATCCTATTAATATGGAAAATAATAGAAGGACGGTTGCTAATATAGAAAAGAATAATCCCTTTTTCATAAATAAATTATCTCCCTTTTTATATATCTCGACAAGGCGGGAAAACACTGTAAAGAACAGGGGTTTTGCATAAGTCTTGACCCACCCGAGGCGGATCAATACCCTCATAATCCCTAGGTATTATGAGGGTATTGACTTATTTATGGGGGTTCGTGTACAATGGTCAGGCTGATGAGAAATTATATACATATTAAGGCGAAGCCCTAATCGGTGATGTTTTTGTGTGTACGAAGCTCCGCCCCTAGAAACGGCGGTTTTTATTTTTTTCATCTGCGTAGATTAATAATTGCATAGTTTGGAAATCAATTTTATTGAGGTAGAAATTAGACAACATTCTCTTCTAATGAGAAAGCACGTAAGTGTGAATGGCGGATGCCTTGGCACATAATGGCGATGAAGGACGCGGCGTAGCTGCGATAAGCTTCGGGGAGGTGTGTAGCACCCTACGATCCGAAGATCTCCGAATGGGGAAACCCAACACAGTAAACCTGTGTTAGCGTGCATAGCACACAGTTTGTCAGGTTTAAAGTTTTTAAAGTTTTTTAAAGTTTATAAAGAGGATATCTCTTTGAACTTTACGAACTTATCACTTTATGAACTTGATGACTTGCGCGCTGTGCGCGTGGCGCACCTGGTGAAGTAAAACATTTCAGTAACCAGAGGAAAATAGAATAATAATTATTCCCTGAGTAGCGGCGAGCGAAACGGGAAGAGCCCAAACTTATTGTGCCTCACTTTGTTCAGCACCCGCTGATCAATGCGGATTAAACTGATTTATGCGGATAGCAGAAATGTTATCAGTATGTATCAGCGACATCAGCATATATCCGCGTCAGTACCGAATGAAGTGAGGTACGATAGGGGTTGTAAGACTAGGAAGTTTTTCTGTGTCGCAGAGTCTTGGGAGTCTCTAAGATTTTGCGATTCAGAAAAGATTGGTAAAAAATCGTTTTGTTAGCAGAATGTACTGGAACGTACAACCATAGCGAGCGATCGTCTCGTATGCGAAAACAGAGCGACCAATTTTTTCTTGTTCTTGAGTACTTCGAGGCAAAAACACCACGAAGGAATCCAGGAGTACTATCTCCTAAGGCTAAATACATTATGTGACCGATAGTGAACTAGTACCGTGAGGGAAAGGTGAAAAGCAGCCCGGTGAGGGCGATGAAATAGTACCTGAAACCATTCACTTACAAAGAACCGGAGCCTTAAGTGTGCTTTGCACACAGTTTATAAAGTGAAAAGTCCGTAAAGTTCATAAAGTAAAATACTTTTAACACTTTCGACTTTAAAAACTTTGTGACTTGTGTGCAGAGCACACGGGGTGACGGTGTGCCTATTGAAGAATGAGCCAACGAGTTTACGTATATTGCAAAGTCTAAGGGTATCAAATCCCGGAGGCGTAGCGAAAGCGAGTGTGAATAGCGCGTTATCGTGCTTCACCAACGTTCAGCACCCGCTGATCAATGCGGATTAAACTGATTTATGCGGATAGCAGAAATGTTATCAGTATGTATCAGCACAATCAGTATGAATCAGTGTCAGTGATGAGTGTTAGCGAAGCACGATTAGCAGTGTGTGTAAGACCCGAAACTGGACGAGCTTGCCTTGGCCAGGGTGAAGGTTGCAGAAATGCGACTGGAGGCCCGAACTGGTAAGTTGTTCAACACTTTCAGATGAGCCGAGGTAAGGAGTGAAAAGCTAATCGAGTTCAGTAATAGCTGGTTCTCTCCGAAATAGTTTTAGGACTAGCGTCAGGTAAGAGGTTCTTGGGGGTAGAGCACTGGATGATTGTGAAAGGGAGAAATCTCGCGCGATCAATCAAACTCCGAATACCGAGATACCGTTTCCTGGCAGTTAGACTACGGGGGCTAAGCTCCGTGGTCGCGAGGGGAAGAGCCCAGATCGCCGTCTAAGGTCCCTAAATATATGCTAAGTGTGAAAGGTGGTCGTGTTCCATAGACAGATAGGAGGTTGGCTTAGAGGTAGCCATCCTTTAAAGAGTGTGTAACAACTCACTATTCGAGGATCACGGCGCCGAAAATTTATCGGGGCTAAAGCATATTACCGAAGACGCGGATGCCAGTGCTTTGCACTGGAATGACGAATTTTAAATTTCGAATTTTAATTGCCCGCCTGACGGCCGGCAGGAATTTAAAATGACTGAATGTTTTAAACATTTTTTCATTATTATATTTATTTAAAATTTAGAATTTGATAATTGGAAATTCCAATGCAGAGCATTGGTGTGGTAGGAGAGCATTCATTGTGCGTAGAAGCCGGACCCGTGAGGGCCTGTGGAGTGCAATGAAGAGAGAATGTTGGCATGAGTAATCGCAATGCGCGTGAAAACCGCGCACCCCGCAAATCCAAGGTTTCCTCCGCAACGCAAATCGACGGAGGGTGAGTCGGTCCTAAGGCAATGGCGAAAGCTGAAGCTGATGGACAGCAGGTTAATATTCCTGCACTTCCATATGTTTCGATGGAGGGACGAGGTGTAGTAGATCGAGTGTCTTAATGGTTTGGCATTCTTGATCGAGGATGTGTCACAGGCAAATCCGTGATGCTGTATTTAATTACGAATCCCAGAGTAGAGGCGAGTTTTAGGATTTTCCTAAGATAAGTCGAACGAGCACATCTCCGAGAAAAACTTCTAAGTTACACATATTGGAAACCGTACCGTAAACCGCCACAGGTGGATGAGGCGAGTAGCCTCAGGGGAACGAGTGAATCTTCGTTAAGGAACTCGGCAAAAAAGCTAGGCGTAACTTCGGGATAAGCCTTCCGAGCACTCAACATGGATTGTTAAAAATATTTTTAAAATCACAAAATGTATTTATAAATTAATTTTTGTGGTAATTCATGTTGAGTGCTCGGCGCAGCTAAAGTCTCTCTGGCAACTGTTTACCAAAAACACAGCTCCCTGCGAACTCGTAAGAGGATGTATAGGGGGTGACGCCTGACCGATGCGAGAAGGTTAACGTTGGGGGTGTCTTGTGCTTCGCACAAGTAACTGAAAACCTACGACTAAAAACCTACAACAACAGAACATAAATGTTTTTGTTGTCAGTGGTTTGTTGTTCGTTGTGAGTTACTCGCGCGAAGTGTGAGATGCTCACTGACCGAAGCCCTCGTCAATGTCCGCGGTAACTATAACCGTGTTAAAGTAGCGCAATTCCTTTCCGGGTAAGTTCCGGAGCGCATGAAAGGCGTAATGATCGGAGAACTGTCTCAACGAAGAGCTCGATGAAATTGCGAGACCCGTGAAGACGCGGGTTACTGGCAGCAAGACGAAAAGACCCCGGAAGCTTTACTATAGCTTGGTATTGATTGTAATGGGCATATGCGTAGTGTAGTGGGTAGCCTTTGAAGTTTCGATTTCGGTCGAGATGGAGGCGACAATGAAACACCCATCTTATGTTTGTTACTGTCTAACCTGAACGGCAAAAACGTTCGGGGACAGTGCCTGGCGGGTAGTTTTTCTGGGGCGGAACCCTCCTAAAAAGTAACGGAGGGGCCTATTATGGTCAGCTTGGCGCGGATGGAAATCGCGCCTAAAGTGCAAACGCAAAAGCTGGCTTGACTGCAAGACCTACAAGTCGCGCAGGTGCGAAAGCAGAGGTTAGCGACCCGACTATTCTTTATAGAAAGGTAGGAGATAACGGATAAAAGTTACTCCGGGGATAACAGGCTGGTTCCGTCCGAGCGTCCCTAGCGACGACGGAGCTCGGCACCTCGATGTCGGCTCACCACATCCCGGGGCTGGAGAAGGTCCCAAGGGTTTGGCTGTTCGCCAATTAAAGTGGTACGCGAGCTGGGTTCAAACCGTCAACAATGAACCACGATGGTATGTTAAGATACGGCGGCTTTCATGAGTAATCATGATCGAAAAACTGACTCATATCGGAGAAATCCTTTTAGTGTTTAATAACCTGGCACAAATGGACAATTCCGAGGGAAGTCATCCTAAGCATTAGCGAAGGATTGACCCCGTAGAGACTTATTTGATATTAATATAATCAAATAGATAGAATATTAAGATATTCTATAACACGTCAGTCCCCGCCAAAATTTGCAATGGCAAAATTTAGGCGGGTGGTGGTATAGTCCATACATTTAGTAATAAGTGATATTTATTAGCGTGAGACAGGTTGGTCTCTATCTGCTGTCAGCGTGGGTATTTGAGGGAAGTCGTCCCTAGTACGAGAGGACCGGGATGAACGAACCTCTGGTCTATCGGCTTTACTACCAAGTGAATTGCCGAGTAGCTATGTTCGGACGGGATAACCGCTGAAAGCATCTAAGCGGGAAGCCTCTCCCAAGATTAGATACCGTCTTGAGCAATCAAGACAATGTTTCCTGAAAGACTATCAGGTTGATAGGCCCTAGGTGTACGCACAGTAATGTGTTCAGCCAAGGGGTACTAATAAACATTATGCTTTACTCAAATTAAGAGAAAATAGTTTAATTTCTATCTCAATAAAGTTGATTTCCATGTATAATTAATCAAAAGTTTCATAAAGCCTTATAAAAAAGTTGTCTTTATTGATTCCTTGGTAATTCAGTCGTATGTGACCCACCTCTTCCCATTCCGAACAGAGAAGTGAAAGCGTACTATTCCGATGATACTAGTCTTTATGGCTGGGAAAGTAGGATTTGCCAGGGATTCAATGCAGATAACCTTGATAAGAAGGTAAATAAAGGGAACTTACTACGCACTAAAACTTTGTTTTTAGTGTTTTTTTTCGACTTTTTTGAAACGTTACTATACTTTTTGATAAAAAATGGAAAGTAACAACCGAAATCACTGTTTTAATTTTTATTTTTGATAAAAAATTGATTTTTTCTTTGATTTGTATTTTAAAATATTTCAGTTTGAACAAATATATCATAAAGCCCTTGTATAAATGTATTTTTTATTGCGTAATTTTTTTCCCATCATGAAAAATTATTTTTTTACAAAAAAAATTCTTTGTGATATAAAATTATCCCCATTTCTTTTTTTTGAGATAGGATTAGAATGAATGGAGAGAAAATTTTATGACACGAACACGAGTATCAAAAAAACAAAAAAAATTATTCGCCCCACAAAAAGGAGAGCGTGCAATTCCATTGCGTCGAACGTTCACAAAAGAAGGAGTGCATCCGTTTAATGAGATTCAATGGGTGCGTCGAGACGTTGCAGTAGGCGGAGAAAAAAAAGTTTTTGAACAAAAAAATGTTGAGTTCCCAGATTTTTGGTCAATGAACGCGGTGAACATCACTACGTCAAAATATTTTCGTGGAAAATTAGGATCGCTTGAACGTGAAGATAGTTTAAAAACAACAATCGGTCGTGTGACGCGCACGATTCGTGAATGGGGAGAGAAATTTGGATATTTCACGACGAAAGAACAAGCACAGATTTTTGAAGAAGAATTAACTCACTTGATTGTATATCAAAAAGGATCATTCAATAGTCCGGTGTGGTTCAATGTAGGCACGCGTGAGCATCCGCAATGTTCTGCGTGTTTTATTTTATCAGTGAAGGATGATATGAATTCAATTCTCGATTGGATAAAAACTGAAGGATTAATTTTTCGAGGAGGTTCTGGCTCAGGAATAAATTTATCTTCGCTTCGTGCAAAATCAGAACCGCTTTCGCAAGGAGGAAAATCATCGGGACCGGTATCATTTATGCGCGGTGCCGATTCGGTTGCGGGAATGATTAAATCTGGCGGGACCACACGACGCGCGGCAAAGATGGTGGTGCTTGATATCGATCATCCCGACATTCTTGATTTTGTTCGGGTGAAAGCGGAAGAAGAGAAAAAAATTCGCGCGTTTATGGAAGCGGGATATAATATGTCAGATTTAAATGATGACGCGTGGAATTCAATTCAATATCAGAATGCAAATAATTCCGTGCGTATTTCCGATAAATTTATGGAAGCGGTGGAACGTGATGAAGAATGGGAAACAATTCATCGCACATCAGGAAGTCCCGCGCATCGTTATAATGCGCGATGGGTATTAAATGAAATTGCTGAAGCGGCGTGGGAGTGTGGTGACCCCGGGGTACAATTTGATACCATCATCAATCGATGGCACACATGTCCAAATTCCGGAAGAATTAATGCTTCAAATCCTTGCTCTGAATATATGCACATTGATGATTCCGCATGTAATCTCTCCTCGATAAATGTTTTAAAATTCCTTCGCGATGACGGCACGTTTATGACAAAAGAATTTATTGCGGCTGTAGATACGTTTATTCTCGCTCAGGAAATTATTGTTGGTGGTTCAAGTTATCCAACTCAAAAAATAACGGAAAATGCTAATAAATTTAGACAATTGGGACTTGGATTTGCCAATCTTGGAGCGTTTCTTATGCGAAAGGGAATTCCGTATGACTCTGACGAAGCACGTGCATGGTCGGGAGCAATTGCATCGGTTATGTCGGGAGAAGCATATCGATTTTCATCAATAATTGCGGAACGTATGGGACCATTTGAAGGATTTGAAGTAAATAAAGACCCAATGTTAAATATTGTTCGCATGCACGGTATTGCATCACGGAGTATTGATTCGTTCTTTGTTCGTGATGAATTACTTATGGAAGAAGCAAGGATGGTGTGGGAAAAAGCATACACACTTGGAAAGAGAAATGGATTTAGAAATTCACAAGTAACGGTAGTTGCGCCAACGGGAACAATTTCATTTATGATGGATTGTGATACGACGGGAATTGAACCTGATTTTTCTCTTGTGAAATATAAACAACTTGTCGGAGGCGGTATGATGAAAATTGTAAATGCGAGTGTTGAGTCGGCACTTGAAAATCTTGGATATCCAGAAACTGAACGAAGAGAAATTCTTTCTTGGATTTCTGAACAAGGAACTTCTGAGGGAGCGCCTCATTTGAAGAACGAACATTTGGCAGTATTTGATTGTGCGGTGTGTCCGGAAAAAGGAAAGCGTTTGATTTCGTGGAAGGGACACGTGAAAATGGTGGGAGCGGTACAACCATTTATTTCAGGCGCAATTTCAAAAACATTTAATATGTCAAATGAAACGACGAAGGATGAAATTGTTGATGCATATATGATGGCATGGAAGTTGGGGATTAAGGCATTCGCGGTTTATCGCGATGGATCAAAAGCAACGCAACCGCTGAACACTTCGGCAAATGCAAAATCAAAAACAGGAAAAGGAAATCGAGAAGAAATAGTGCATCGTCACCGCTTGCCAAGCACGCGCATGTCTGAGACGCATAAATTTTCAATTGCGGGGCACGAGGGATATCTTACGTATAGCATGTATGAAGATGGAAAATTAGGAGAACTTTTTGTTCGTATGTCGAAACAAGGAAGCACGCTTTCCGGACTTCTCGATGTATTTGCGATTTCGGTTTCACTTGCATTGCAATATGGGGTGCCACTAAAAGAACTTGCGCATAAATTTATTTATACACGTTTTGAACCCGCAGGATTTACGGAAAATGAAAATATTCATATTGCGACAAGCATTGTTGACTACATTTTTAAATATCTAGTATTCCGATTCCTTGGTGCAGAAGATTTGAATGAATTTGGAATGACCCCTCTTTTGGATAACCACAGCGAAGTAAAAAGTGAAAAGACCGAGGTACGGGGTGATAGTGGGGAAGTGGCCGAAATGGCAATGAAAGTGACGTCCGCAGTGACCGCGAATGCAATCTTAAATGACGAATCAGTGCCTTTAAACATACAAAAACCAAAAAGACGGAGTATCTCAACTGATATTGCCTGCAGAAAGTGTGGTGGCATTATGGTACGGACGGGGACATGTTCCACATGTCTCCAATGTGGAGATTCTTCAGGGGGGTGTTCATAGGAATTTATAAATGGAGAAAATATGGGAAGACTACAGAGAAAAGCAGTAAGATTTTTAAAAAGAGCAAAGTTACTTTGCATTCATCTTCGAAGAGAAGAGAAAAATGATATTGAAGAAGTAGATGGGGCAAAGATTTTCGCTGTTGCATATACTGGTATTAATCCAAGAATTCAATAAAAAACCCACGCCATTGGCGGGGGTTTTTCTTTTTTTTCAATTCATATGGAAATTTTTAGATGTTTCATTCGTTCTTTACACTCTGAACATTCACAATGTTTTTTCTTCTTCCGTTGAAGATGAACAATGGTTGCTGGTTCATAGTTTCCGTACGATATTGTTACTGTGTCTTCAATGGGATCCGTGAGTGGAAATTTTTTTGCCACATGATTGAGATTATACGGATTGAATCCTCTGTTTCTTGTACAGAATTCTTCTTTCTTCGTTTTCATAATCACCCCTCCTTTTTTATATTCAAAAGTTTTTCAAATATTTTCCATATTTTATTATGTGTTGATGTAAGGGGTAGAGTTGGATATTCTAGCCCACATTCCATACATTGATAGGGAAATCTTGCGTTTTGATCAATTTTTTTGCAGATGAAGCCATTGCATGATGGGCATCGTGATTCGGCGGTGTTACTTTCTTTAGGCATAACGTCCTCCTATATAATTTTTTATATTTCTGTATTTAGAGTACTCCGTAATAACAAGCAAGGCAATAAAACAAAAAGACTCACTGTTTATTTATAAGAGTCTTTTATTATTTCAGATAGATTCATGAATATTTCTTTTTTTTCATTTGCTTCATTTTCAAGAGCTTTAAGAAATATATCATGAGTTCGTTTCCAGTGTTTTTTATTGACTGGGGGAGGGAAAATATATTTCATTTCGCATCGAGAACACTCGTGCCCAAAAAATCCATTTGCACTTGTTCCAATATTAGGAAGAACAGGACCCAAACAGGAGAGACAAACTGGGACGAGATTAAGTAATGTTTTCTTTTTCATCCGTGTACCTCTATAAGATTAGGAAGAATACTACCACTTAGGATACTCGTAAATAAATGAAACTACAAGCCGTGAACTTTAATAAGTTGTTCCATATCATTTTTCTTATATGCGGGGAATCCTTTTTCTTCCATCAAGTCTTTAAACGTGCTCGTACTTGTGAAAAAAGCGAGATGTCCTTGAGGTAAATTTTTTGTGAGAGATTCAGCAAATCCACCAAGCGAATCAATGATATAGAAATCAAACGGATGATCACGCAAAAAAACCTCAATATCTTTTTTCTGTGAAACAAAAAACTTTTTCACTTTTTTGAACAGGTCTTCAGAGACAAGTTCCGCGAGATTTTCCAGTTTTTCTTTTGTGAAGTCCGTTTCGCGTGCGAGAAACAAAAACGAAACTTCTCGCGTCCCGTCGAAAAGTTGCGAGTAATGGGGGAGATCATTCACGGTATCCTCAATAATCAAAATCCGTTTTGACATAATCTTACTGTATGGTGTTTTTATAATTTATTCAAATTAAAAATCCCCCAGAATATACAGGAGGGATTTTATATTTAAATTTGTTTAGCGTTACACCCACAAGCACGGACAACAATAATGCACGCGTTTTTTCCTTTTTTTCAAATACGCGCCATTCATTATTTCTCTCGATATCAAAGTTGGGAACAACTTTTTTTAAAAATTCTTTTTTAAAGGTGAGTCAGGGATTGAATCAACTGTGTTTCCCAAGTATATTCCAATGATTTAGTTTGGAACAAAATAGGAGGATTGGACAAAAAAATCGCTGAAACACAGCCATTCAAACTTATTAAAACAGATGAGAAAAGGGCAAAAGAAATTATTTCCGAACTCGTTTTTAATTTATATAAAATTGCAAAATTACTTGAACCTGTAATGCCAAAAACTGCAGAAAAAATCCAGAAAATTATTGAAGATAAAAAAATGCCAGAGCCATTATTTTTACGGAAATAAAAACCCGATTTTTTCAATCGGGCTTGAATAAACAGATTATTTTTGTTTATTTAAAACTGCAGTAAGTTTCTCAACTGACATTTCGTTCCACCCAGCTCTAGAAACCAACATTAATCTTTCAGTATCAACTCTGTTTCTTCTTTCTTGGCTAGCGTTTTGTGGAATTGGCATTATCTTATCGAGAATTTTTTCTATGATCTCTCCCTTTTCTTGGAATGTATTTCCCATTTTTTCCTCATGAGATTATAAATAAATGCTGTTTTTATACTACTACTTTGTGATGCAGTGTGTCAATTATGCGCTGTAAATATTGCGTTTTTTATTTTAATATTTTACAATAGAAAAGTTCTTTTCATGCCCCTATAGCCCCGACGCGCTATGCGGTCGGGGTCCCGATCTCCAATAATATTGGAGCGTCGGGGCTCAGAAAACCATATGCCGTATGTCTACGTAATAAAAAGTAAAACATCGGGTAAGACGTATATTGGGCATACGATTGATTTAGAAAAACGAATTACTCGGCACAACAAAGAACTTCCCACAAAGAAAAGTTCTTATACACAAAAACAAGGAGAACAATGGGGTGTGATTTATAAAGAACAATTTTTAACTCGAAATGAGGCTATATTAAGAGAGAAAGAGTTGAAATTGGGTAAGGGAAGAGAGTATATTAAAAGTATAGTTTTAAAAAATATTTAAGCGTATATACGCCCCTATAGCTCAGTTGGTAGAGCAGTTGCCTTTTAAGCAATTGGTCGTAGGTTCGAGTCCTACTGGGGGCACAATAAACACACCATAATTAAACTTTGCAAAATTTGCTCGGGACTAAGGTTGAGATGTAGATTCCCGCCTTATCCGTCCATGGTTCTATAGGAAGAACGAAGAAGGGTATGCCGCACAAAGTAAAAAGCACGGAAATTTTTCCGTGCTTTTTTATGATCAAAACGTGAGAATTGCTTCAATCCGTGTCGTGAGCTTATATCGCTCACGGGAATCTTTATTTCCTCTCGTCATTACACGACCAAGAATGTCGATATTTTTCGTTGGAGAAATCTGGGCGACAATTCCGAATCCGTAATCGGATTCACCTGTTAATCCGGCAGCGAACCATCCATTTTTTTGCGGATAGTATAATATATCGCCTCGACCGGAAATTTCGTCAGCTGCGTATAAAAATCCACGGAGTTCGAAATTTTCAGATGGAGCATAATATCCGCGAAGTTGGAATTCAGCGACAGTTTCTTTTTGAGACCGGTCATTTGTAAAGTATTTCGGACCCACTAAAAAATCTAATGTTGCATTTCCGAGAAATAACGAGAAGCCTCCGGCAACTGATGCTGATGAGTCTCCGATTACGCGTCCACTGGCAATTACTCCCAGTGTATTAGCTCTATACCGCATAAGAAAACCAAGTTCCTCATATTTTTTGTGATCTCGCTTGTCATAATCAATCTGATTGACTTGTGACCCGCGGAATGACCAGCTGGCACCGTTGCATGATTGTGCCTTTGTGTTCTGCGAACATAGAAACAAAATCGCTGCTAGAATTACTAGAAAAATGAAAAAAGTTTTCTTTTTCATCACACTTCTCCTTGTAGAAAGTTAGTTAATTTACTGTTGCTATTCTAGCATTAATTTATGATTGAGTCAACCCCGCACTTTTATAAAAGTGCGGGGTAAATTTTCGCTTGTCATAAGCAATAATACATATAGAATAGAGAGTGCTTATGGAATTTGGATTTTGGAAGGGATTAAAGAAGCCGTTTTTTGCAATTGCGCCGATGGCGGATGTAACCGATATTGCATTTCGGGAGATTATTGCAAAATATGGGGCTCCTGATGTTTTTTGGACCGAGTTCGTTTCGTGCGATGGATTGTGTTCGCGCGGAAAAGAGAAATTATTGATTGACTTAAAATTCACAAAAAAACAAAAACCGATTGTGGCGCAGTTTTTTGGAGCAACGCCGAAACATTTTTACGAATGTGCACTACTTGCGGGAGAATTAGGATTTGATGGTATCGATATCAATATGGGGTGTCCCGATCGTGCAGTAGAGAAACAGGGTGCCAGTGCGGCACTGATGAAAAATCCAAAACTTGCACAGGAAATTATTAAAGAGACAAAACGCGGTGCAGAGTCCGCCGGCCGGCGGATACCAGTGTCGGTGAAAACGCGTCTTGGATATAACAAAGATATGATGGAGGATTGGCTCCCTTATATTTTTGAAATGGAGCCCGCGGTTATCACGGTACACGGAAGAACGCGAAAAGAAATGTCGAAAGTTCCCGCACACTGGGATAGGATTGCCGATGCAGTTTCTTTGAGAGATGGATATTTTTCTGATGCAAAAGAGAAGCTGCTTATTATCGGAAATGGAGATGTTTCAAGTGTTGAAGACGGGATAGAAAAAGCAAAAGGATCGGGAGTTGATGGAATAATGGTAGGGAGAGGAATATTCGGGAATCCATTCTTTTTTGCCGATTTGTCCCGATCCGCCGGATGGCGGAGAGGAAAACAAATCGAGCACCCAGCACTAATTTCGCCAGAAAGTAATTTTATATTTAAGGATAAAAAGAAAAATAACAAGAAAAAAGCGACACAGAGCCGAAATAGTGCCGAGCGAAGCGAGTGTGTCGCGAATGAAATAGAATGCGAAATTAGTGCTGGGTTGAGACAACAAATGATAGAAAAACGATTATCGGTAATGGTTGAACATACGCGTCTTTTTGAAAAATATTTTGGAAATTCAAATATAGATCGCTCTACATCACTCAAAAACTTTGATAATATGAAAAAGCATTTTAAGGCGTATGTTTCTGGTTTTGATAATGCAAAAGAGTTGCGAATGAAGCTTATGAACACAAAAAGTGCGGATGAGGTGGAGAGTGTATTAAAGAAATATAATTACTTATAGAGATGAAACGACTATTAAAACAGCATTTTGGATTTCACTCGTTTCTCCCGTATCAGGAGGATATTATTGCCGATATTCTTCAGAAAAAAGATGTAATTGCAGTGCTTCCGACCGGTGCGGGGAAATCGCTCTGTTATCAACTTCCCGCGCTTGAATTTTCAGGAGTAACGCTTGTAGTGTCTCCACTTATTTCTCTTATGAAAGATCAGGTAAATTCACTTGAGGGAAAAAACATTCCCGCGGCATATTTGAATAGTAGTCTTGGGGTAAAAGAGACAAGAGAAATAAAAGAACAAGTATTGAGTGGGAAAGTGAAGTTATTATATGTTGCACCCGAACGTTTAGTGAAAGAGGGATTTATAGACTTTCTTCTCGATTGTGGGATTTCCTTGATTGCAATTGACGAGGCGCATTGTATTTCTGAATGGGGGCATGATTTTCGTCCCGAATATCGAAAGCTCGGCATGCTTCGCGAAAAATTTCCAGGAGTTCCCATTGTTGCGCTCACCGCAACCGCAACACGAAAAGTAAGAGATGATATCAAATTACAGTTAAAATTTAAAGAAGGAATGTATGGTGAACACCGCGCAAGTTTTAACAGGGAAAATCTTAATTATATTATTCGCCAAAAAGATAACGCATATTATTATATTCGGGCATATTTAGAGGATCATCCGGATTATTCGGGGATTATTTACTGTCATAGCAGAAAATCAGTCGAACGCATGGCAAATGATTTAGTAATGGATGGAATTGAAGCAGCGCCATATCATGCGGGGCTCCCGCAAAAAGAACGCACGGAAAATCAGGAGAAATTTCAAAAAGGAAAATTGCGGATTATTGTGGCAACTATTGCATTTGGAATGGGGATTGATAAACCAAACGTGCGTTTTGTCATTCACTACGATATTCC
>Ga0265292_1001623_pt1 | contig 18966 bp, 19 predicted proteins | sample Munlanlewell296A_FD_189080 | JGI IMG/M metagenome (GOLD analysis project Ga0265292, IMG submission 189080) | Leachate microbial communities from a municipal landfill in Southern Ontario, Canada - Leachate well 296A | ecosystem: Engineered > Solid waste > Landfill > Unclassified | place: Canada... | reverse complement strand
CGGGCTTGAGGGCGTTGGGCGTTTCCGTGTAAATATTTTTCGCCAGCGTGGCAGCATCAGCATCGCCATGCGGCAGGTTGTGGGAAAAATCCCCAGCTTCGAAGAGCTGCACCTGCCACCGATGCTGAAGAGGCTATCGCTTGAACCTCGCGGGATGATTCTGGTGACTGGAACCACTGGCAGCGGAAAGACGACGACCTTAGCATCGATGATCGACTGCATCAACCAGAATGTCCGCAGGCATATCGTTACCATAGAGGACCCTATTGAAATCCTGCATAGCGATAAAAGTCGATAATCAATCAGCGTGAGATCGGCATCGATACGAGGAGTTACTCGACCGCCCTGCGTTACGTACTCAGACAGGATCCTGATGTAATTTTCATCGGAGAGATGCGCGATCTTGAGACAGTGCGCACTGCAATCACGGCATCGCAGACGGGTCATCTGGTTTTAAGCACTCTTCATACCATAGATGTCAGTGAGACGATAAACCGCATAATCGACTTCTTCCCGCTACACCAGCAGAAACAGGTAAGGATTTTGCTGGCGGGCTCACTTCGCGGTGTAATTTCACAGAGGTTGTTACCCAGGGCGGATGGCAAGGGCCGCGTACCTGCGATAGAGCTGATGGTCATGACGAAGCGAATCAGGGATCTGATACTTGATGAGAAGCAGACACATAAGATAGAAGAGGCTATCAAGGAAGGCGACTACTATGGTATGCAGACTTTCGACCAGGCGCTTTTGACTTTATATCGTGACGGCCTCGTAACTCTTCAGGATGCGGCCGCTGTCGCCAGCAGCCCGCACGATTTCAAACTTATGGCGCAGCAGGAAGGATATGACGTTTCACTGATAAGTGGCATCGCATAAGGGATAGAAGGCGGTAATTTGACAAGGGGGGCCAGCCGGGGTGGGGGTCCCTTTTTCACGTCTCCTGTCGGGTATCGCCGGTTGTTTCAGTACGGGCGTAATGCGAAGCGCTTTCATGCTACAATATCGAGCGGTGCCCGGGCCATTGTCTGTCCGGCCGCCACAAAGATCTTCATTACGGATCGGGGTGTGGCTCAGCTTGGTAGAGCGCACGGTTCGGGACCGTGAGGTCGGCGGTTCAAATCCGCCCACCCCGACCAAATCCCCCGTAACCTGCATTTTCTTAACGCTGTTTCCTTGTGATATCTTTATCCGGTCCGTTGTCCTTTAATAATCCCCGCGTCAGGACTGGAGGCCGCACTGGCTGTTGTCGTCAATGGCTTAACCTTGATCCGCGTTCTCGTGCTGCCGGTTATAGTGTTCCTTGTCCTCGGATCCAAAGATGGCTCTAGCACCGCAGCTACTGTGGTTTTTCTTTTGGCCGCAGCTACGGATTGTCTCGATGGCCAGCTTGCGAGAAGAACCGGCGCCGTCACGGATCTGGGGAAAAAACTGGACCCTCTCGCTGACAGGATATTCATCAGTGGCACAATCGCTGCCCTTACTATAGCTGGAGTTTTACCCTGGCTGGGTGTTTCTCTCGTAATCGTGCGGGATATTTTTATGATTTTTGGGTATAAAGTCCTTGCAGGACGTGGTGTAACGCTTCGGGTCTCATTCCTTGGCAAGGCATATACAGCGCTGCTGATGATAGCCATAGTTCTTGCTATGGCAGGAATAGAAGTCGGGGGTATCCGGATCGGCCTTTGGATGTTCTGGGCTGGGGTCGCGGGTTCGCTTGTCACGGGTGCCGTATATACGATTAAGGGAATTTCCCAGCTCGAGGGCGGTAAAAAATAGCAAAAGCGTCACATGTTAATGTCACTGATATTTGTGACGCCAGTTGACACTCCGTCCTGCGGCTGTAAATACTTTTAATCATCGGAAACCTGAAAGCATGAAAGGATTTTTATGAAGGCAGTAGTGATGGCAGGGGGAGAAGGCACGAGGCTGCGTCCGCTTACCAGCAACCAGCCCAAGCCGATGGTTCCCATCGTCAACAAGCCGTGCATGGAGCACATCATCGATCTGCTCAAGCAGCACGGCTTGAACGACATCGTCGTCACCGTCGCCTTTTTGCCCCAGAGCGTCCGTGGTTACTTCGGAGACGGCTCCTCGATGGGGGTGTCCATCGAGTACTCCGTGGAGGAAAGCCCTCTCGGCACAGCGGGTAGCGTCCGCAACGCCGCCGAACACCTCGACGAGACCTTTATAGTCATTAGCGGCGACGCGCTCACCGATTTCGACCTCACCGAGCTGATCGATTTTCACAAGAAAAAAGGCTCGATGATAACCATAGCCTTAAAGAGCGTGGAGAACCCCCTGGAATTCGGTGTTGTCATCGTCGATGAGGATAACCACATCAAGCAGTTTCTGGAAAAACCAAGCTGGGGTCAGGTTTTCAGCGACTACGTCAACACAGGCATCTACGTTCTCGAGCCGGATATCTTTGACTATATACCAGAGAACACCAAGTACGATTTCAGCCAGGAGCTCTTCCCCAAGATGCTCAAGCGCGGCAAGCCGATGTACGGCTATCCCTGCGAAGGTTACTGGCAGGACATTGGCAACGTCAACCAGTACCTTAGGGCCAATCACGACGCCCTCGATGGCAAGGTCAACGTTAATATACCGGGCATCAGGCTCCGTGAGAACATCTACATCGGTGAGAAGCTCAACCTCGACAGCCTGGACAACATCCGCGGGCCGGCCCTGATCGGCAACTATGCCAAAATAGATACAGAGGCCAAAATACAGCCGTATTCCATACTTGGCAACAACGTCATCGTCAAGGACAACGCCGAGACCGACCATTGTGTCGTGGATTCGAACACATATATCGGTTCAGGCGCAAAGGTCAGCGGCGCTATCATCGGCAAGAACTGCGATATCAAGCCCGGCGCCACGATCAACTCCAACGCCGCCCTGGGTGACGAGTGCAGCATCGGCGCCCACAGCATGATCGCCAGCAACGTCAAGATCTACCCGTTTAAGGTCATCGAGGCGGGCGCTCACGTCTATTCCAGCATTATCTGGGAGTGGCGGGCGCTTTCCACGCTTTTCGGCAAGGACGGCGTCTCAGGCCTCGTGAACGTCGACATCACATCGGAGCTGGCACTGAAGCTGGCGATGGCGTATGGCACCACGCTCGACAAGGGCGACCAAATCTGCTGCAGCCGCGATGAGCACCCGGCCTCACGCATGATCAAGCGGGCCATAGTCGCGGGTCTCAACTCCACCGGCGTCAACGTGCGTGACATGAGGGTGACACCGGCCTCGGTCAACCGCTTCGAGCTCAAGTGCGGCTACGCCGTGGGCGGTATTCATGTGCGGGTCTCGGCCTGGCACCCCGAGGTTATGCAGATCCTTTTCTTCGAGCCACCGGGTAGCCGCATCCACGAATCGACCGAGCGTGACATTGAGAAATATTTCAACCGCCACGATTACCGGCGCGCGTTCTACACCGAGATCGGTCAGCTGATGTATCCGGTGCGCTCCACAGAGGAATACATCCAGGGACTTCTGGCAACCTGGGACGTGGAAAAAATCCGCGCCCGCCGTTTCCGTTTCGTCCTCGACCACAGCTTCAGCAGCGCCTCGCTTATAGCCAGCAGGCTTCTTTCGAAACTGGGTGCCGAGATAATCGGCCTTAATACATTCCTCGACGAGGACAAGACCGCAATCACTTCATCGCGGCTGGAAACCGACTTTACCCGTCTGCAGAAGCTGGTTATCTCGGCTGGCGCCGACCTGGGCATCACCATCGATAACGCCGCTGAAAAGATCTTTCTTCTGGATGAACTGGGGAATGAGATATCACCTGAAAAGACCCTGTTTCTAATGCTGAAGCTGATGGCGGGCAGCGAGGGCAAGGGAAAGATCGCATTGCCTCTGACCGTTTCGAGCCTCGCCGAGGAACTGGTCGAGGACACCGGCTGTGAAATCCTGAGGACGAAGGTGTCCCAGGCGGCTTTGACCGAAGCGGCTGCGTTGCCTGATGTTATTTTTGCCGGAGCTGTCGGCGGTGACTATATCTTCCCCGGTTTTCTTCCCGCACATGATGCTCTCATGAGCATGGGCAAGGTACTGGAACTTCTGGCTGTCTCGGAGAAGCCGATCTCGGAACTCGTGGCCCAGATTCCAGACACGACACTGATCAGGGAAGCAAAAAGTTGTCCTTGGTCGCTCAAGGGCGTCGCGATGCGCGAGATTTCCGAGAGCATTGAGAACGAGGAAAACGTTAGCCGCCTTGATGGAATCAAGGTCTTCCATGAAGAGGGATGGGCACAGGTGCTGCCGTCAGCGGATGAGCCCCTGTTCGAGATTTACGCAGAAGGCAATACCATCGAAGACTCAAGAGCTTTGCTTGAGCGTTACTCGGCCAAGCTGGATGAGATCATCGCCAGTCACGAGCAGCAGCAGGTCTGAGCGCTAATCCACGTTTTGAGGCTTGACACACACGTACATACGTCTCCCGGCAGCCGCTGCTCACAAATGAGTATCGATTCCTACCTTGATGCCATCCAGGAGCTGAAAGTAACTGTCGTGTGTGTGACAAATCACGGTGACATGAACGATTACGACGAAATCGTAAGGAGAGTGCCCGCCGGGATTTCTGTCATTCCCGGTGTCGAGATCTCCTCAGTCGAAGGTGACTTCCTGATTTTCTCGGCCGATCTTGATTACCTGCGCTCGCTTGAATCCACACAGCTTTTACCCGACAGGAATAGCCGCCCCGTGGAGACAGCGGTTGTCTGGGCCCATCCTTTCGCGGGGGTAGCCGGCGGTTTGAAGATGGGAGAGGAGTATCTGTCGAGAGTTGCTCCAAGGGTCGATGGCATCGAGATTTATAACGGAAACTGGCCGGACGAGGAGGCCAGCAGGCTCGCTCGTCGCATAGCAGACACTTACGGCCTTGCGGAGCTGGGGGGAAGCGATACACACAGGCGGGAGAGACTTTATCGCTGCTGGACGGAGGTCTGTGATGTCGATGGACCGGCGGGCCTGGTACTGGCCATCAAAAACAGGAGAACGAAGGCTATTCTCCCGACTCGGTCTTCGCTATAACCTGTTTACTGACATTGCGGAGCGCCTCAAAGACTCCTACTCCCGTGAGCGCGCACGATTCTACATATGGTGAGTTAGTGTGATTGAGCAGGTCGTTCAAGTCAGGAATAGTGAAGATTTCACTTAAGTCGCGTTTGTTGAACTGAAGAACCAGCCCGAGTTCCAGAGGGCTGTCTCCCTGGTCCTCAAGGTTTTCCCACATGTTCAGATAGGCCTCGACATTCTCGTCCAGCTTGCTCACCTGTGAGTCCACAACGAAAACAATCCCGTCCACTCCCTGGATGACCAGCTTCCTGCTGGCGTTGTACTGACGCTGACCCGGTACGGTATATAGATGAAACCTGGTATTGAGACCTCTGACTTTTCCCAGCGAGAGCGGTAGAAAATCGAAGTAGAGGGTCCTTTCCTCTTCAGTTGCGATTGAGACAAGCTTGCCCTTTACCTGAGGGTTTACCTTTTTATAAACATGCTGGATGGATGTGGTTTTACCACCAAGAGCGCAGCCATAGTACACGATCTTGTAATTGATCTCACCGGCCGCCAGGTTAATTAGAGCCATGTGCCTGTCCTCCGTCATCAGTTGTTTCAGCCGCCGCGTTTCGCGATTCAAGGGCGTTGTCTTCGGCAATGCCGGTTTCTGCGGGATCTGTCTTTTCTTCCATGGCCAGGGTCAGCGCGCCGATCGCCCGTCTGCTGATCAGTCTCACCTTACCCATTTCCGTATCGTTACGGAAGCAGATAACCAGCAGGGTTTCATCATTTACCTCGGCTATCTGGATATTGAGCTCACTGCCTTCATAAAAAATCGCGTTGAATTCAGTCTCGTCCATCATTCTTGCGAGTTGCCGGGTTGCGGCAAACGAGCCCGCGGAAAGGGATGCAAGCGCATCGGTATCGGCTACGCCGGACGATTTCAGGGCAATCAATGATACACCGGATGTTGAGACAAGTCCGATAAAATCCGCGGAAATCTCATGCTGAAGTGTTCGTAGAATACGCTCCGCGTCCTCGATTTGTGATCTGCCGACTGTCTGCCTGCTGCTCACGATATATTCAACATCTCCAGCTTTTCCTCTCGTATTTTAAATACAAGGAGTACACGTCAGACCAGGGAATTTATTACAGTATCCTGAAAATGCCCTCCAGTAGTGCTTATCGGCAGCCTTTCTACGGCTTGCAAATGCATTTCTAAAGCTATAGTTGAACCTTGGTTGTGCAGGGAATATAATGGTAGAAATCGAGGATGCGGAGGTATTAAGTGGAGAATCTACCAGAGCTTTCAAGCCTGTCTGACAAGGAGCTCAAAACCCTGATCCGGGACCTTTGTACCCAGGAACAGGAGCTCAGTAAACAGAGGCGCATGTTGCACGGCAAGATAGACATCCTCAGGGCTGAACTCGTCAGTCGGCTATCCGACAAAAGGACTTCCGGCGAATCGCTCATTTCAGCCGATGATGTCAGCAAGCTTAGCGAGATCCTAGCCAAGGGAGAGCCTTTTTCCATGGGTGGGTCACCTGGCGAAAAGAAGTAGCAGGTTTCAAGCGGCGCAACGCCGGTTATAAACGACACCACAAGTTACCAAGGGGAGGAGCAAAAGTGCCAGAGAGATTTGCCAGGCTGGTAAATGCAATCCAGCACCTTTTTGAAGATATGGGTGTAGATGCCGCTGAGGAACGGGTCCTGAATTTCATATTGCAGGAGATACACGCGGGAAAGACACTTGAGGAAGCACTAAAAGAGCCATATGTGGCCAACAATACCAGACCGGAATGGCGCCGGGAGATACTGGAACGCCCGGAAGTCGTGAAGGCCGTGGAGGAAACGGTTGAAAAATGTTTCGAGTCTCCTGACGGGGGTGGCCCCTGCGGTGACTAAGGTCTATTGTCACGAATGTGGATATCAGAACACCGAAGAGGGGAAGTACTGCAGCAAGTGCGGTGCATTGCTCCCCGATGAGGAAAGTGGCGCCCAGGATACTGTTCTCTATTCTCCCGACGCCGAGGAAAAAGATACCGATATATCTCATATAAGAGATGTAGTCAAAGAAGGAGTCTCACTTGTAGTTCGGAGTGGGGGAGGGCTGACGGGAGAAACTTACACGCCGGCGGGAGAAAAAACAACCATCGGCCGGCATCCTGAAAGCGACATTTTCCTTGACGACATTACCGTTTCGAGAAATCATGCCCTTCTGCTTATGAGTAAAGAAGGGTTTTATATCCAGGACAAGGGTAGCCTGAACGGCACTTATGTAAATCACGTTCGGGTTGAGAAGCAGAGGCTGACTGATGGTGACCAGGTCCAGATAGGAAAATACAAGCTAACCTTTATCGAACGATGAAGGATGCCGAGGACGAGATCACAGCGAGAAAAGCGCTTACCATCGGAGCGGTGGTCGAACTTTTAAAAAGCGAGTTTTCCGATATAAGTATCAGCAAGATCCGTTATCTCGAGGATGAGAAGCTGATCTCACCAAAGCGTACTACTGGCGGGTATCGGCTTTTTTCCAAAGCCGACGTTGAGAGACTACGAACCATCCTGACCCTGCAGCGTGATGAGTTTCTGCCGCTTAAGGTCATACGCCAGGAGCTTTCCCGGAAGGGGACCATCGCCGTGCGCCCGGCGGGATCGAGGCCTTTCAAGAAAGTGAGCCTCAAGGCTCCGACCGCATCAGATTCAAAAAATTTTACGCTCGATGAGGCCCTTGATGCCTCCGGCGCGGATGGCGAGCTGGTGCGTGAGCTGGAGGAGTACGGACTGATCGCCGGTGTATCTTCCGGAGGGACCAGACGCTATGACCAGACGGATGTGGAGGTGATGGCCGCCGCTTCCGACCTGGCGCAATATGGAGTCAAGGCGCGTAACTTAAAGACGCTGAAAAGCTCAGTTGACAGAGAGTCGGCTTTACTTCTGCAGATACTTTCTCCGACGCTTCGTTCCCAGAATCCGCAGACGAGAAAAGAGGGAGTGGCGGCGCTCGAGAACCTTGCGACTGTTTCCTCATATCTCAAACACCTGCTGCTTATAAAGGACCTTCGGAATTATACCGCAGGCTAGTGATGCATCCGTAAAATCGCCGGCGCGGTTATTAAGGCAACATTCGAAAGGAGAAGGAATTGACAGACCTGGCTGCAAAGATCCGGGATATTCCAGATTTCCCCAAGAAAGGTATCGTATTCAAAGACATCACCCCGTTGCTGCAGGACGCTGAATCGCTGCGGTATGCGGTTGATCAGCTTGCTGAATTCGCGGTAGCAAAGAAAATAGATGTGGTGGTTGGAGCGGAGGCTCGCGGTTTTATCCTGGGAGCGGCTCTGGCTTACACTCTGGGGGCCGGCTTTGTGCCCGCGAGAAAACCCGGCAAACTACCGTTTCTTACCGTGGCCGCCGAGTACGAGCTTGAATATGGCACGGATAGTCTGGAAGTGCATAATGATGCCATAGGTCCGGGGACGCGCGTGCTGGTTCACGACGATCTTCTGGCTACAGGAGGCACCGCCCGCGCCAAGTGTGACCTGGTGGAGAAGCTGGGGGGAGAGGTGGTTGGCGTCACCTTCATAGTTGAGCTGGATTTCCTCAATGGCCGCGAAAAGATATCCGAATACGATATTCTAAGTCTGATCCATTTCAGCGCGGAATAGGCAGGAAAAAAATCAACATCGCAGAGGCGCCCCGTTGCGTCTCTGCTTTTTTTGTGCTACCTGTAAATCTCGGCAGTCACGTAACCCACGCCTGTCAGACCGATCGACTGCGCGCTGGCCTTCGAGAGGTCGAGGATACGCGCGCCCACATAGGGACCCCGGTCGTTTATCCTCACAAAAACCGATCTGCCGTTGTAGGTCACTTTAAGCCATGTCCCGAACGGAAGTGACTTGTGGGCGGCCGTTAAGGCGAACATGTTGTAAATCTCACCGTTTGCGGTCCGGTTACCCTGGAAACCCGGTCCGTACCAGCTGGATGTGCCGGTGAGCACGGCTCCGGTTGGCCTGAGGTCCGCTGGAGGCGCTCCTGAGCCGGATATGAACAGTTGGGCTCCTGACTGGTTAAGCGAAGCCTCAGCCTCCTGAGCGAGTCGCCTGGTTTCCTCATCCTGTTCACGCGCCTGGGTCTTGGCCAGTTCGGCGGTGTCGCTGTTGATGCCAGACTGCGCTGATTCAATACTTATTTGCAGATTCTGTTTCTGTTCAACCATCGAGTTGATTTCTTCAGTGTTCGACTGTTTCAGGACATCTATTTTGTCGTGCAGATCCCGCACGACCTGAGACTCGGCTTTGACTTTCCGGACAAGCCGTCTGTCATTTTCACTGATGCTGCTTAAGTATTCCATGCGTCCCATCGCGTCTGACAGGTCCTCGCTAGAGAGCACGATCGCATAAAAACTGCTGGTGCCCAGCTTGTACATGGCAGTCAGGCGCCCCTCATATTGCTTGAGCGTCAAATTGTATCGGTCTTCCGCGTCGCGAACCCGTGAAGTGGCTTCAGCCAGCTCATTCCGGTTCCGTTCCTGGACTTTTCGGCTTTCATCAATCCGGATATCCAGCCCAGCGATATCTGTGCGCATTTTTTCGATCTCATCCTGAGCGCGCTGGATTCTTGAATTGATTTCAGAGGATGCAGTTTCTGCCCGGGCGGCCACAGCGAAGAAAAGGATCGCAAGGGCAGCACTCAACGCTGCGGCGAGGAGCAGAGCTCTGTGCTTCGAAGTAACTCGTAAGGAATTTGCCCTGAATATAGTTATCACGCCCGTTTTATCGACACAGTGTCACAAGAGTTTAGTACAGGTAGTTCCTGAGCGAGTAGGGGAAGGACAGTCATCTTAACAGAAGGTAACAACCATATTTAAATAAGTAAGGTTACATAACGTATATTATCGTGCATGGTTGGTGGAGGAGGTTGCAGGTCCGGATGGTCACGGCTATCCATAAGGGCGGTCCGGACGGTGTTATACTACCTTTCGTGTTTGAGGAACAGGCAGAGATCAATGAAAAATAATATACAGGAAAGCGCACCGGCGATGATTGCCAAGGTTACCCTGGCAAAGGCCGTGGCGGCCGCCACCGGCCGGGTCGGTCATGGCGGGACGACGTTGCCGGGACGAGTCGCCAGGACATTCGACCGGGATCTCGTCGGGCGGCTGAGCCGCAGACTGGCGCATGGAGCTGTCGTGGTGTCGGCCACAAATGGCAAAACGACGACTTGTGCGATGATAGCAGGGATTATGCAGGGCGCGGACATGAGAGTTGTCAGGAACAGGGAGGGAGCGAATCTGACGGCTGGAATCGCGTCGGCCCTTCTTAAAGATTCCTCTCTGAAAGGGCACCCAAGGTCGGAAATCGGGCTATTTGAGGTCGATGAGGCCGTTTTCCCCGAAGTTGCCGCGCAGAGCCAGCCCCGGATCGTCCTCCTGATGAACCTTTTTCGAGATCAGCTGGATCGTTATGGTGAGCTGGAGCATATCGCGGAGCTTTGGCGCAAGGCCGTCGGGGAGCTTTCAGACAGGACCATGACAGTTCTGAACGCCGACGACCCGCTGGTGGCCGAGTTGGCAGCTCTGAGGCCGGGGAAAACGCTCTCCTATGGTGTTGAGGACAAATCGGCTGGAGGTATGGTCATGCAGCATGCCTCCGATTCCAAATACTGCAGTTGTGGCAGCCCGTTCGATTACGAGGTAGTTTTTATAGGCCACATGGGCATATACAGCTGCCCTTCCTGTAAAAGGAGCCGTCCCTCCCCCGCCGTGTATGCCGAAAAGATCCGGCTGGACGGTATGCGCGGCTCCAGCTTCACCCTGGTGACGCCGGACGATTCCATCGAGATTTCCCTTGCCCTGCCCGGGCTTTATAACATCTATAACGCCCTGGGTGCGGCTGCGTGCTGTTATAGCCTGGATATTCCCCTCAAAAAGATTCAGGCAGGCCTGGAGGCCTTTTCCGCCGCATTTGGAAGGGTTGAGAGGTTCTCCATCCAAGGGAAGCCGGTATGTCTGCTGCTGGTAAAAAATCCGGCCGGCTTCAATGAGGTCGTGCGGACGCTGATGATCGAACCCGGTCAAAAAAGCCTGCTGCTGGCGCTGAATGACAAGATTGCCGACGGACGTGACATTTCCTGGATATGGGACGTCGACCTGGAAATGCTCGCCGGCTCGGTGGTCTCGGCTGTCTGCAGCGGTACCAGGGCTGAGGAAATGGCCATGAGACTTAAATACGCGGGCCTCGGCGAGGAAAGTCTGAGCGCGAGGCCGGATCTGAGGAAAGCCCTGCAGGAGGCGCTGGATCGTACGCCGGAGGGAGAAACCCTGTTTGTTCTGCCCACGTACACAGCCATGCTCGCCCTCAGACAGTTGATCCATGAGCATTTCAAGACAGACCGCGAACTGGGGGACCTTGTATGGAAGTGAGAATCGCCCACCTCTACCCCACCCTGATGAATATCTACGCGGACCGCGGGAATATCATCACCCTGGTGCAGCAGTGCCGCTGGCGCGGCATCGACGTGCGCGTAGATGAGTTCGGACTGGATGAAGTCCCTGACTGGAGAGCTTATGACTTCTTTTACCTCGGTGGCGGCCAGGATCGTGAGCAGCAACTGGTTTGCCGGGATCTTGCACTCAAAGGGGCCGGTCTTGAAGAGGCGATCGAAGAAGGCGCGGTCCTTCTCTCGGTTTGCGGAGGCTATCAGCTACTCGGGGACTATTACCGGACCGCGGCGGGAGAAACCATGGATGGTATCGGCCTGTTTAAGGCCCATACCGTTGCCGGCGACAGGCGCTGCATCGGCAATGTGATAGTTGAATCTGAAATCGGCGGGCGGCGACTGACCCTTGTCGGCTTTGAAAACCATTCCGGCAAGACTTACCTGGATGAAGGACAGCAGCCGCTGGGGCGGGTGGTGTCAGGGTTTGGCAACAATGCCGAGGACGGGAGCGAGGGCGTCGTGTATCGTAACGCCATAGGCACATACATGCACGGACCACTGCTTCCCAAAAATGCCGACCTGACGGATTTTGTGCTTGAGGAGTCGCTCAGGCATCACCATGGACCCTCAGTGGAGCTTCCGCGGCTCGAACACAGCTTTGAGGACGCGGCCCATCAGGCGGCTATTCGTATTACCAGAGGCTGATAACTACTTTACGCACTCAGAGCGTTTCAAGCAGGCTGACGATCTCTCTTGCCGCTGAGCCCAGCTCGAACTTGTGCTCCTCTCCCCCGCGCCTGGACCGGACTTCGGCTGTGCCGTCCACCAGGGAACGTTTGCCGATGGTCACCCGTACCGGGCATCCCAACAGCTCGGCTTCGGCGAATTTCACTCCGGGGGACACCTTGCGGTCGTCAAGGAGGACTTCGACCCCCTGGGACATGAGGTCGGAATAAAGCTTTTCGGCCATGGCTGTCTGCTGGTTGTCAGCAGGCTGGACCAGCGCCAGGTGCACGTCGAAGGGTGCGATGGAGACCGGCCAGACTATCCCCTTCTCATCGGCCAGCTGCTCGATCGCAGCGGCGGCTATGCGGGCGGGGCCGATGCCATAGCTACCCATGATGATGTCCTGCTCTTTTCCGTTTTCATCCAGATACGTCGCACCGAGCGGTTTGCTGTATTTGGTTCCGAGTTTGAAAATGTTGCCTATCTCAATGACACGCTCGACATGTAATTCATTCGCGCAGCTGATGCACTTCTCACCTGGCTTGATGCGCCGGATATCGAAAAACTCGGCATCGAAATCCTCGCCCGGCACCACTCCCTTGGTGTGATAACCATCCTTGTTGGCTCCCGTGACGAAGGTCCCATCCTTAAGGCTCTCGTCGGCTATTTTGCGTATTTCGGTTCCAACCGGGCCGATGAAGCCGGCCTCGGCGCCGACAGCATCCCTGATCTCCTGGGAGCCGGCGGGCCGGAAGTCGCCCAGCACATGTCCCAGTTTTGATTCCTGGAGCTCCTGGTCTCCCCTGACCATCGCCAGCACCGGACCATTATCAGTTATGACCAGCAGCGACTTGATCAACAGTGAGGAGTCGATTCCAAAAAACGAGGATACTTCATCTATGGTTCTGGAATCCGGCGTGGCAATTTCTTCCATGCCGGGATCGGGATAATCGGGAAAGTCGGGGATCGAGCGCGCCAGCTCCAGATTGGCCGCGTAGCCGCAGGAACAGAGTGCCACTTCGTCCTCGCCGGCGTTGCTCGGCGCCATGAATTCGTGAGCCGTGGCGCCGCCCATCATGCCCGGATCGCTTTCGACCATATGGTAGGCGACCTCGCAGCGCTCGAAGATGCGCTTGTAGGCTTTGGTGTGCAGATAATAGTTCTCTTCCAGCGCCCTTTCGTTTACATCGAAACTGTACGAATCCTTCATGATGAATTCGCGTGTGCGCAGGACACCGCTCTTGGGTCTGGCTTCATCGCGCAACTTGGTCTGTATCTGATAAAGGACCTGGGGCAGGTCGCGGTAGGAACGTATCTCGCGCGCTATCAGCCATGTGACGACTTCCTCGTGGGTCATGGCAAGCACCATGTCGCGGCCACCGCGGTCTTTCAGACGGAACATCTCGTCACCGATCTCTTCATAACGGCCTGTGGCCTGCCAGACATCCGCCGGTTGCAGGACCGGCATGGTGATCTCCTGGGCGCCGAGTGCGTTCATCTCTTCACGTATTATGCCGCAGATCTTGCCCAGTACCTTCTGTCCCAGCGGCAGGTATATATAGAGGCCGGCGGCGAGCTGTCTCACCAGGCCGGCGCGTACCATCAGCTTGTGGCTGATCGCCTCGGACTCGGCCGGGTCTTCCTTGAGTGTGGGAAAAAATAGTCTGGATGCTCTCATGATCGTGTTTCTCTAGCCTACAGATTATACAGGTGGAAGCGCAAGACGCGTCCGCATGATACGTTCTGAGCTAGCTCCGCCGCGGGTTATTTTTTCCGTGTTTTTTCAATCTCCGCGAACAACGCGTCAACCAGTTCATCGGCGGCTACCTTGCGCAGCGGCTCACCCTGGGCGAAGATAAGCCCCTCGCCCTTGCCGCCGGCGATTCCGAAATCAGCGCGGCGCGCTTCCCCGGGCCCGTTGACGACGCAGCCCATCACCGCGACCTCGAAGCTGGAATCGTAATCTTCGAGCCGGCGCTCGACTTCCAGGGCGATCGCCTCGACGTCGATCTCGGTTCGGCCGCAGGTGGGACAGGATATCATGCCCGGTCCGTGCTCACGCAGCCCCAGCGAGCGCAGTATTTCATAACCTGCCCGCACCTCTTCGACCGGGTCGCCGGTCAGGGAGACCCTGATCGTATCCCCCACTCCCTGCGCGAGCAGCGCGCCGATGCCGACGGCACTCCTGATCGAGCCTGCCCATTTTGTCCCGGCCTCGGTGACTCCCAGGTGTATCGGGTAATCGATTTGGCCGGCGATCTCCAGGTTGGCGTCGATGGTCTCCAAAACCGAAGACGATTTGGCCGAGACCTTGAAGTCTTCGAAGCCGAGATCTTCGAACAGGCTTACATAACTTAGAACTGTTTCCACCAGGGCCTTGACCGGCTCCCCCTCTGCCAGGTTTCGCATCTCCTTCGGCAGCGACCCGGCATTCACCCCGATCCTGATAGGGACACCGGCGGCACGCGCGGCTTCTACCACGGATTTGACTTTTTCGCGACCGCCGATATTTCCCGGATTGATGCGTAGCCCGGCGGCGCCGGCGGCTATCGAATCGACTGCCAGCTTCGCCTTGAAGTGGATGTCGGCGACAACCGGCAATGGTGATTCGGCAACGATACCGGCAAGAGCCTCGACCGCGGCATCATCGGGAACCGCAACGCGGATGATCTCACAGCCATAGGTGGCCAGGCTTCTTATCTGGCTGAGCGTCGCCTCGACATCGCGCGTATCGGTATTGGTCATGGACTGCACGGCCACCTGCGCGCCGCCGCCGACCGTGATATTGCCGATATTCACCTGTCGATTGCTCGTCATGACGTTATTATGGCGAAATCTCGAATCCCGGGCCTATTATTCTCTGAACATCGTTCGTGATTCCAATTATAAACAGGACGCCGAACAGAACGAGTCCGACAATAGAAACCCTTTCGAACACTTCCTTTTTGATTGGCGATCCCTTGATCTTTTCAATGATGTTGAACAGGATATGTCCTCCGTCCAGCGGCAACAGCGGCAGCATGTTGAAGATTGCCAGCTGGAGGCTGATAAATCCGAGTACCCGCAGATAGACGCCCCAGCCGAGTTCTATGGTTTGGGAGGAGACGGCCACTATTCCAATCGGCGATGAGAGTTCATCACGGCTCTTTTCGTCGACAACCAGGTTCTTGATGGCGGAAAAGACCTCACCGGTAATAAAACCGACATCTGATATCGCATGTCGGGACGCTTCGGCGAGCGGCATTTGCATCGTACCCACCAACTCGGCGTCGAAAATCACACCCAGAAGACCCTGTCCGGTGTCCTCCTGACGGCCGATGGTCACGGTCAAATTCTGTCGTTGACCATCCCGCTCGATCAAAACGTTTACCGTTTCTCCCGGCCGCGACTTGAGCTCATCTCTTAACGCTGCCGGGTCATCGGATGCGACTCCGCTAACCGCCAGCAGCCTGTCACCCGGCTGGATGCCGGCCCGTTCGGCGCCGCTGTCCATCTGTATTTTGGCCACGGTCGTGGTAGAACTATATTCAGGCATAGCCTGATAATAGAAGATAAAAAACAGAAATACCGCGAGCAGCAGGTTCATCAGTGGCCCGGCTGAAATCGTTATGATCCTCTGCCAGACCGGCTTGGAGTAGTAAGCGCGCGAAACCACCTCTTCCGGCACCTTCTCCTCCCTGGTCATGCCGGTTATCTTTACATAACCGCCCAGAGGAATGAAGCCGATTCCGTACTCGGTCTCACCGATTTTTTTCTTGATGGCTGCCGGCGGGAATCCCAGGTAGAACTTCTCCGCGCGCATGCCAAAAGCCTTGGCGGCCAGAAAGTGTCCCAGTTCGTGGATCAGAATCAGGAAACCGATTCCGAGGATGGCGATAAAAATGAGCATCAACAGTATTCTATCAGCGATCTATTCCAACAGTGAATCTGCAAGATGCCGGGCTTCGGCGTCTATTTTGTTGACCTCGTCCAGGCTGGTCAGCTTGCCTGGAAGATTTTTCTCCATCGCCAGCATGGTTTTCTCCACCAGGTCAGCGATATCGAGGAATTTCAGGCGACCCGTCAGGAAGGCGGCCACCGCGACCTCATTTGCCGCGTTTACGACTATCGGTGCGCCGCCGCCGCGTTTGCCGGCTTCACGTGCCAGCGCCAGGCAGGGGAATGCTTCCGGATCGGGTTCATAAAATGTCAACTCTCTCTGTTCCACCAGGTCGAGTTGTGGCATGCACACAGGTTGCCTGTCGGGATAATTCAACGCATAGGCTATCGGCAGTTTCATGCTGGGCAGGCCCATCTGGGCAAGAACCGATCCGTCATCGTAGCGAACAAGAGAATGCACGACGGACTGGGGATGGACCACTACCTTGATATCGTCGTAAGGAACATTAAAAAGGTGGTGAGCTTCGATTACCTCCAGTCCTTTATTCATGAGCGTCGCTGAGTCTATTGAAATCTTGCTGCCCATTTTCCAGCACGGATGGTTGAGTGCGTCGTCACGGGTAACCGACTCCAGCTCCTTTCGGCTGCGTCCGAAGAAAGGTCCGCCGGAGGCGGTAAGAAAGAGCTGGTCGATCCTATTAGTTCCCCGCCCCTGCAGACACTGGAATATGGCGCTGTGTTCGCTGTCGACCGGGAGGATGTTGCAGCTGTTTCTTTTAGCCAGCTCCATGACCAGGCTGCCCCCGACTACCAGACTCTCCTTGTTTGCCAGGGCCAGGTCAACACCTTTTTCCAGCGTGGCGACTGTTGCCTCGAGCCCGGCGGCGCCTACAATCGCGTTCAGGACAAGATCACATTCAACCATTTCAATGAGGCCACGGATACATCCCGGTCCACCAAGGACGTTGATATCCGGCTCCAGTTCCGCCAGCTTGCTGCCCGCGACTTCATCGAGTATGGCGACATCTGTGACACCGTGCTCAAGCGCCTGATCCCTGAGCATGTGGTAATTGGTTCCGGAGGCAAGGCCGACCGCCGCAAGCCCGGGGCTTTCTGCGATAACCTCGAGTGCCTGCGTTCCAATTGAACCTGTTGATCCCAATACAAGAATGCGTTTCATAATGGATTCAGATAGATATATTCGCTGACTGCAAGCAATCAGCCGGTAACGGGAAGCTTAAAGACAGCCTTCTCAGCCACTGTTTCCAACCATGGCCGTGACAATATAATAAGCTGCGACGCCGGCAAATAGAAGAGAGTCGAAGCGGTCAAGTATCCCGCCATGACCCGGGATAATAGTCCCGGCATCTTTAACCTGCGATACCCGTTTAAGGTAGGACTCAAAAAGGTCTCCGATCGGCGCGGCTATGGCCAGAGCAAGACCGAGCACGAAGAACTGTACCGATCCCATCATCCATTCCAGGGATTTTCCCGCCACGAGAACCACCAGTATGGTTCCTATGAAACCGGCCAGGGTCCCCTCTATCGTCTTTTTGGGAGAGATTACCGGTGAGATAGGACGTTGCCCGTAAAAATGGCCGACCGCATAGGCCACCGTGTCGGAGGTCCAGGTAGCCAGAAGTACCACGATGGCAAGACTGATGCCAAATTCCAGGCTTCTCAAGAGGATGATATGCGCGAAACCCATACCTACATAAAAGGCCCCAAAGAAGGTGACCGCCATCTCCCCCATCATTTCAGGTTTGAGCCCCCTGATGGCATGGAGGATAAAGGTTAGCGCGAACAGATAAATCACACCTCTGAGAGCACCGGCAAGCTCACCCGTATGGGCGCCGATCAGTATGAAAATCGCACCTGCGTAACCGGCCAGGAGGTTGGGTTTATATGAGCGGGCCATACGATAAAACTCATGCAACCCCAGGAGGCTCAGCACTATGAGTGATATCAGGAGCGGCAGGCCGCCCGTATAGACGACGATGATTGCCAGAGGGATTCCCAGCAGACCCACAAGTACACGTGTTATCAACACAGGCGCCTACCTGGCTCCAAATCGGCGCTGTCGCCGTCCGAATTCCGAGATAGCGGCCAGGAAATCCTCTTCCCTGAAACCGGGCCAGAGTTTGTCCGTGAAATAAAGCTCCGAATAAGCGCATTGCCAAAGCAGGAAATTGCTGACGCGTTGCTCGCCGCTGGTGCGAATGAGCAACTCGGGATCATGCATATCCGGAGCATAGAGATATTTCTTAAAATCGGCTTCAGTATCGTTCAACGCTCCGTTTCGGGTGGCAGCCTTGGCAGCGTCGAAGATCTCGGCACGGCCACCATAATTGAAAGCGACAAAAAGAGTCATGGTCTTGTTGCCTGCCGTCAGCTTCTCTGCCCAGTCCATCCGTTCGAGCAGATTATCTGATAATCCCTCTCGCCGGCCGATGAACCTTATCCTGATATCCTGTTCGTCGAGTTCGGGGACTTCCTTGTCAATAAGCTCTGTAAACATCGCCATGAGGGCTTCAACTTCTTCCCCGGGACGTTGCCAGTTCTCGGTTGAAAAGGCATATACGGTCAACTCATTGATGCCGGTTTTCATGGCAACCTTGACCGTTCGTTTGAGCGCTTTTGCGCCCTCGCGGTGTCCGGCTATGGCCGGCAGATGCCTTTGGGCCGCCCAACGCCCGTTCCCGTCCATGATAATGGCCACGTGTAGCGGCACCTCGTTATCCGCTAATAAAAAATCTTCGCTGTCGGGTTTTCTCCGGCGAAGATTGTCGAGGAGGTTACGAAGGTTCAACATCACACCTCCAGGATTTCCTCCTCTTTGTTTTTAAGCATCTCATCGATCTTAACGACGTGTTTATCGGTTATCTTTTGCATCTCTTCCTCCGAGTA
>Ga0265292_1001621_pt1 | contig 18977 bp, 21 predicted proteins | sample Munlanlewell296A_FD_189080 | JGI IMG/M metagenome (GOLD analysis project Ga0265292, IMG submission 189080) | Leachate microbial communities from a municipal landfill in Southern Ontario, Canada - Leachate well 296A | ecosystem: Engineered > Solid waste > Landfill > Unclassified | place: Canada... | reverse complement strand
GCCGTAGCGCATCATCACAAGGCGGGTGAGGCCGAAACCAAAAGCCCAACCCTGATATTTTTTGCTATCGATACCACCTGCTTTCAATACATTAGGATGGACCATGCCACAGCCCATGAATTCTATCCAACCTGTTTTTTTGCAAACACGACAGCCTTTTTCGTCACAAAACACGCAGGACATGTCCAATTCCATTCCGGGTTCCACAAAAGGAAAATAGCCCGGACGGAAACGCACTTTCATTTCACGCTTGAAAAGACGACTCAAGAAATCCCGCATCACCGCTTTTAGGTTTGCGATGGAAGTATTGGTGTCGACGAGCAGTCCCTCCACTTGATCAAAAGTATGTTCGTGGGAAGCATCCGTGGCTTCATTGCGGAACACACGCCCCGGCACGATAATTCGCAGCGGTGCTCCATATTTACGCATAGCGCGCAATTGGTTTGGGGAAGTTTGCGTCCGCAAAACCAACTTGCCCTCCACTTCATCCCCCGGCTTATCTATAAAAAAGGTATCTTGCATGTCACGAGCAGGGTGATACGCGGGAATATTGAGCCCCTCAAAATTGTAAAATTCGCTTTCGATTTCAGGTCCATCCACCACAGTGAAGCCCATTTGTTGAAAAATCCGTTCCACTTCTTCTTGTGTTTGCGAGGCGGGATGTATGTGACCAATGGGGTAGGCGGTGCCGGGAGCCGTGAGGTCCAACCATTCCTCTTGCAGGGTGCGATCCACTTCTTTGCAATCAATATTTCGTGCAGCTTCTTTGAATGCGGCCTCCAAAACTACCTTGAGTTCATTAATGGCTTTCCCGGTTTTTTGTTTTTCTTCAATAGAGAGGTCCTTCACCCCCTTCAGCAACTCGGTGAGCTGACTATTTTTCCCCAAATATTTTCGCTCCACTTCTTTGAGTTGCTCCAAAGAAACCGCAGCACCCATTTCATGTTTTGCATTTTTGTAGATTTGATCCAATTGAGCATGCATGACTAAAATCTCGGTTAGCAGTGCACGCATTTTAGCAGAGCAATCTTGTAGTGTATAGCTCAGGTCGAATACGTCTGAGTTCCGGATTCGTCAGGTGGCGGATTGCTCACATTTTTATTTGCCCATGCAATAGCCTCTGCTAATTCGGGCCCTACTGGCTGTCCAACAGGTGCTCCCAATACTATCCAACAACGCTTGACGATTTGTCGCCCTATTGACCCTATAACTTCTGTACCTTCTCTGTTATACACAAGAACCTCCCAATCCGTTAGGCCGCCAACCGGAGTACTAAAAAAATCACTCAGCCGCTTCGGCCCTCCCGGTACTATACTGATAGTTGGTGGATATTCTTCTGGATTTGCTACTATTGACATATTCTTAACATTCTAATGAATAGGTTACCTTTTACCATACTTATGGCAATAAAAGCAACTTAGGCTCCATAATTTTCGAGCAGTTGGATGGAACCGAGGCGACGTTTTTTCTGATAGTATTTTTTATCGGAGGTTAAAAAAGTGCCGCCGATTTGAATGGCGAGGGCGTGGTAAGAGGCGTCATAAAAACTTATCCCCGCGTCTTTTGTCATAATTCTTAGACTCTTCATAAACATATCGTTGCTGAGCATATAGGTACGCATTCGATTTTTTTTAATCGTCTGTATGGAAATATAAGCAGTTTTAGAATCAAGTTTTCGTCCAAAGTAATTTCCCAACTCCCACCAGAATATATCGGGGACAACCAGCTCGATTTTTTCGTTAAAGTAGTCGTCAAAAACTTTTACAGCTTCTTCCTTGAAGGGTTCTTCGTTAGTCAGCCATTTTATGGCGACAGACGAGTCAATAACGTAAATATTAGAGTCTTCCGGCACGAATTATTTTGTAAAGTTTTTCATTACTACCTATCTTCAAGTTTATTTTTTTTCTTAAATTTTCAGCCTCTTGGCGTGCTGTTTTTTTCGAAAAATGAATCAGAGCCCGCTCGATCGCCTCATTAATAAAATCGCTTCGGAGGCCACTGGGTATTAATTCCTCCATTTCACTCAGGAGGGAAGGTTCTGCCATGAAATTGATACGTTTCCTTTGTGCTACAGCTGTGTTCATAAAAGTAAGTAAACTTATTACACATTTATTGTACACACCTTTTTAATTCAAATCAAGCGTTTCTCTGTTCAGCCGTGGGATGTTAAAACTTAGGGTTATTCCTCAACCAGAGCGAACTTGATGCCGGAACGCGTTCGGGCCATTGCTGCCTCGAATGCTTCCATAAAAGGGATGTATAGCACACTTCCATTAAGGGAGACCGATACGCTGGGAGCTTCAGGATCCGGGTGGAATTCAAATGTTATATTTCCACGCAAAGGGCCCTCTTCAGGCGTCCGGTCCTCAAGTTCAGCCACGACAGCATCAAAAACTTCTTCGCGAGCTTCTGGGGTATCCGGTTCGAGTTCAATGCGCATGGTCATAAAATTTTATTATTTATTACAACATTCTTGGTTAGATTAATCGCGTTTATTTAACCAATTTTCTTGTTTTGTGTAGATATACGATTGTTATAACAGTCAAGGAAATTGGCAATAGTTCCCCTAACAGATACCCAAAAGTTATTCCATTGAGTTCCTGATTAAGAATTACTCCGGCATATATTAAAATTAAAACATACTGACCGATAAGAGCAATTGTATTCAGTATTTTCATAATTATAATTGAAAATTAGATAATGTCCGGGGATAGTATAACTTTTCTACCCTTTCACACAACAGTGCCGTTAGGTAATATAAATTTTGGTGCGAATTATTTCTGACATATATAAAAAACTGGCGGGTGACTTCTTTGGTCTTCCTTGGAGATTTGTAATTTCCCATTAACCTCAAGTATTTTGAAGCCAGTTTCTTTTATTTCTCGTTCAACTTCTCTTATGGAAGGGATGTGGATGTATTGACTGGTTTTATAAGTTTTTTGCATATCACTTGTTTCTCTTTCAAAAAATCTATCCCCGAAATCCTGTTCCCAAATGTTGAATCCTATGGGTTTCAAGATATAAAATCGTAGCCATTTCATGGTCAAGAAAAGAGAAAATTGCCAATTCCAAACCCTGGGATGTGTTGTAAATATAAAAATTCCGCCCTTTTTTAAGATTCTATGTACTTCTTTGAGGGCCTTTAATCGATTTTTGCTCCCCGGAATTTGAGTCCATCCCTGATTTGAAAAAAGAGCATAATCAAAAGTATTTTTTTGAAAATGAAAGTTAGTGGCATCATCTATTCTGTAATCAATTTTGATGCTTTTCTTTTTGGCAATTTTCTTTGCGTTCTCAATCATCGCTGGGACAAGATCTATTCCTATTATCTTGAAGCCCATTTTTGAAAGAGAAATTGTTGTTCTTCCGGTTCCACAGCCAATATCTAAAATACTGGCGCCTTTTTTGATGAAATATTTCTTTATGAAGTGCAATTCTGAAATCCACACCCCTTCTTCCGCTTTTTTTACATATTGAAGTTGAGCGTTTTCTCCAGAAAATTCTTCAATCACCAGTTTTTTCAAATCTTTTTCCATAATTTATTTTACTTTCCATATTTATCAATAAGAAAACCCAACGCCGAACCGAGTATTAAATTCATTGGAATAATTGGAATCAAAACTGTTGGATTATCCCAAGCAATTACAAAAACTAAAGGAATCAAGAGTATTAAAGAAATTATTATACCTTTTAATACTCCCTTCAGGCTAATATTTGTTGTTGCAATGATAAATCCTGCAATAATCCAGAATGTAAACGCTGAAAGATTTGCATCCCATGTTAATTTTTGGATAATCATAGGAACAACATCAATTATTCCAGCCATAATCCCAAGTATGATTCCGAGTTGGAGTTTCTTCATATTCATGATGTTAATTTGCTGTTGTTACAAATCAATGACTTTGGTTTTATTTTCGATAGTCTGTAAAAACTTGCGGAACATATCTCCTGATAATTCCAATGAGGCGGTATTTCTGTTTGGGTGGAAACTTACGATCTTAGCGTAATAAACCTTTTGATCAATATAAACTTCTACCTCATGATTTTTGTCATTCAGCAAACCAAAAGGCGAAACGGCTCCGGGTTCAAGACCTAGTTTTTCAAAAAGAGCTTCCGGGCTGGCAAAGGTTATTTGTTTATCGCCGACTGTTTCGCCGATTTTTTTCAAATCAGCTCGTTTTTCAGCAGGAAGTATTATCAAGAAATGCCGCCCACTTTTCTTACCTTTTAGTAACAAATTTTTGCAGGCAAGTCCCGGAATATCACCGCAATACTTTTCAGCTTCCTCGCAGGTATAAACTGCCGGATGCTCGTGGAGGATATATTCGATACCTTTGGATCTTAGAAAATCTTCTACGTTGGTCATGATTGATTTGTGACAATGGCATATAACGTGGGAGAGTATGTGAAGTGTTTTTGCATAAGACGTAAGAAAGTTCAGATAAAGCGAACGCAGTTTAGCTGAGCAAATGGGGCTTGGGAAGATTTCAGGTAGTTAAAAAGCCCTACATTACTGCAGGGCTCTTTGAAATTCAAATAGAAGCAAGACAGGGACACTCGGCTTCGCCGAGGGCTAACGAACTGCGTCCTTGAGAGATTTTCCGGCTTTGAAAGCGGGAAGCGTCATCGCAGGGATTTTGATCTTCTGGCTTGGGTTGCGAGGATTCACACCCGTGCGAGAAGCGCGTTTTGAAACGCGGAAAGTTCCGAATCCGGTCAGCGTAACACTTTGTCCTTTTGAAAGGCTCTTGGTTACAGCTTCGAGAACAGCCTCAAGAGCTTGAGTAGCTGCTTTCTTGGTAATTCCTGCACTCTGTGCAGCAATGTTGATAAGGTCACCTTTTGTCATGGCGGTGGAGTTAGAGATAAATCACGGCTTATTATAAGGCCCAAACGCATGAAGACAAGCAAAAAAGATATTTCTTAATTTGACAAAGCAAGGGCAAGATCCCTATGGTATGCCCGCATGCCAGCAAAAAATCTTGTTATCGTAGAGTCACCGGGGAAGATCAAAACCATCTCCAAATATTTGGGGTCTGACTACACAGTTATGGCTTCCATGGGGCATGTTCGTGATCTTCCGAAAAATAAAATGGGGATTGACACCAAGCACAATTTTGAGCCCCAATACATCATTCCCAAAGAAAAGCAGAAAGTGATCAGCGGACTGAAAGCTAAAATAAAGAAAGGTACCGTCGTGTACATCGCGACTGATGAGGACCGTGAAGGAGAGGCGATTGGTTGGCATTTGGTGGAGGCGCTGGACCTCACGAAGCATAAAGATTTGAAGCGAATTGTTTTTCACGAAATCACAAAGCCCGCGATTATGGAGGCCATTGAAAATCCGCGCAGCATTGATAAACATTTAGTGGACGCGCAGCAAGCCCGACGTATTTTGGATCGTTTGGTGGGTTATGAACTGTCTCCGCTGCTGTGGAAAAAAATTAAATACGGACTTAGCGCCGGACGCGTACAAAGCGTGGCGGTGCGACTTGTGGTGGAACGTGAACGAGCCATTCTGGCTTTTAAGCCGGAGGAATACTGGAGCGTGGAAGCGCACATGACCCCTGAAAAAGGAAAGGAACTTTTTGTGGCCAAGTTGGCAAAATTCAAAGGCGAAGCGTTTAAAATCGAAAATGAAAAAACGGCAAAAACCGTACTTGCGCATTTGGACGATGCAAAATACGAAGTCACCAGTGTAGAAAAAAAGGAAAGTAACCGTCATCCGGCGCCACCATTCACAACGTCTACTTTGCAACAAGAAGCGGCGCGCAAACTCGGTTTCTCCGTGAAAAAAACCATGATGGTGGCGCAGCATTTGTACGAAGGTGTGGAACTGGATACCGGGCACGAAGGTCTTATTACTTACATGCGTACGGATTCCGTGAACGTTTCGACCATTGCGCTCAAACAAGCACAGGAAGTGATCAAGAAGGAATTTGGAAAGGAATACGGGCTCAGCGAACCGCGTCTTTACAAAGGGAAGAAGGGCGCGCAGGAGGCGCACGAGGCAATTCGTCCATCCGACCTTTCTCGCATGCCGGATTCCATCAAAAAGTTTTTATCAAAGGACGAATACCATCTTTACGAACTCATTTGGAAACGCATGTTGGCCTGCCAAATGGCGCCGGCAATTCTGGATCAAGTGGGCGTGGATATTCAGGCTAAGGATTATACTTTCCGTGCCACGGGGCAAACCATTCGGTTTGCCGGATTTATGCAAGTGTATATGGAGGGGCACGATGAAATGGAAGAGGAAGAAGAGGAGGGAATTTTGCCCGTACTCGCCGAAGGCGAACATCCTAAACTTAAAAAATTAGTACCCGAGCAACATTTCACTAAACCGCCTGCTCGTTACACCGAAGCGAGTCTTGTAAAAAAACTCGAGGCGGAGGGGATTGGGCGTCCGTCCACTTATGCGCCAACTATTTCGACCGTGCTTACGCGCGGTTACATTGAAAAAGAGGTCAAACAATTGAAACCCACGGAAATCGGTATGTTGGTGAACGACTTTTTAGTAGAACACTTTCCAAAAGTGCTCGACTATCAATTCACGGCGCGCATGGAAGAAATGCTCGATGAAATAGAGGAGGGGAAAGAGAAATGGCAGGAAGAAATCCGAGACTTTTATGAGCCTTTTCACAAATTAGTGGAAGACAAAACCAAGAACATCAAAAAAGAAGACGTGATTACGGAAAAAACAGATGAAATATGCGATCTTTGCGGTAAGCCGATGATGATCAAATTTGGTCGTTATGGAAAGTTTTTGTCTTGCACTAATTTCCCTGAATGTAAAAATGCCAAGCCGTTGGATGAAGAAACAGGGGAAGTGGATGAAGTAAAAGAAAAAGAGATTGAGGATTTACAAAAAAAACTCGGTGGCAAAAAATGCCCCAAGTGTGGCAAGTCCATGGAAGTGAAGACCGGACGTTTTGGAGAGTATTTGGCCTGTACAGACTATCCTAAATGCAAAACCAGCGAAACTATTTTAAAAACCATTGGAATAAAGTGCCCCGAATGCGGGAAGGGCGATTTGGTGGAACGCCACACACGCAGGGGAGGTAAGCCATTTTATGGATGCAACAAATATCCTAAATGTCAGTTTGCGGTTTGGGAAAGACCCACATCCAGCGAGCACGCAGCTCAGCTAAAAGCGGAGCAAGGGGAGAAGAAAAAGAAAAAAGAGGATGGAGAAGAGTAGTTTGCACTATCGACCTTCGGTGCTAAACTGGAGCCACTCTATTCCACGTCTATGAAAAAATTGTTCTACGCTCTTATGTTAGCCATGATTTTTGTGCCTGTTTTCGTGCATAGTGCACAGAAAATACAGGAAGCTCGAGGCCTCGGTTCTATCGATGCGCCGGGTGGTGGCTTTAACTCAGGGGATGAATGCGGATTTGTGATGGGGTCCACCGGTCTCGCGACTTCCGTGACACTGGATTTTGATGTAATCACAAATGCAGATCAGGGTTGCGTGGATGAAAATGGATACTTTTATTCTTCTTCCAGCCGCGAATCTTTTGCCCGTTATACAGATTATTCCGGAGGGCCCAGCGGCACCAATTACATTCTGGATTTTGACTACAATACGGCAAGCAATGTTTTTCAGGAACTGGACCCAAGCGGCGATTACTGGACATGGACCGGAATGGCAAGAATTTTGGGTGGCACGATTCCCGCCGCGCAGCGTTGGGTGGATTTTGAATGGACCTGCGCCGATACCAGCTGCATAAACCCCGAAACAGGTGAGGTGATTGATCCTGCGGATTATTACGTTCGCACAAATACAACTACGGGTGAAGTGGCCGGTTATGCTTGGAGCGACTATTTTGACACCTTTATTTCTTTCAATGGTCTTATGCAAGAGCTGCCCCCCAGACACATTGAGACCTATGTCGACATTTTAGCGAATAACTCGACGAATGGTCCCGGTTCTGTGGATTCTCTGACCGCACCGTTAGCCGATGGGGCAGAGTACTGGCGGGTGCGAGTTCAATTTTGGGATTCCGCGCGGATGGCATTTTTAGATCCCGAAGATGTCCTTTCGCTTTCTATTACGCCTTACGCTACCGGTGATTCCTATATTTTTATGAATCAGGTGGAAGACAACGGAGACGCTATTGAAGTCTCTTATGCCAATCCTTATGTGGGCTGTGCCAGTTCCGCGACCCCGTGTACCCTAACAGAAGAGAGCGATGGATCTGAAAGTTTCAACACGTTCATTTTTTCCGGTGCGCCCACTTCCAACATGCTTGGCTTCAATAATGATGCGGACGCTGCTATTGAATATTATTCAGACCGAGCGGGATGTCGCTGGATTTATCGTAGCCAGTGGGCTGAGGTGGACGGGTTTCCTGTACAAAAGAGGTGCCCTTATCCGGATGGTAGCACATACTACAAAGAGGACGTTTACTATGAACGTCAAACAGATCGTAATAGCTATGAAATTGATTATGTAAAAATTAATGCGACTTTTGCCTGGGAAGGGGCGAGCGGTAGCGAGCTGGATATGTACACTTATCCGGATGGCTGGACCGAAGACGACGGCAGTAATGCTTTTGTGGAATCCGCTTCGGTTTCGGATGGAGGATGGGAATATTATTTTGAAGACGGTACGTCGGATCTGAGTTATCGACCGCGATACCAAATCACTAAATTCGCGGCTGTTTATGATGGGGCCGAGTATTCAACTATTTCGATGGATATTGATGAAAGTATGAATCTCAAGGCGCAAGCGTTTATGGCCGACACTTCTCCGGCCTATCAATCCATTCTGAGCGCCATAGCCAAGCCGAGCTACGAAGTTTATTACCAATTGGATGCCGATTCCGACCCCAGCAGTCCAACAAAAGGTGACAACTATCTTTTGATCGATACCGACATCCCTCCAAGTACACCCGCGTCGGGGGATGTAGAGGAAACCTATCGTACAGACAGTATTACTTCTACTTCGTTTGGGCCATCTCCATCCTATGCGACCTATAATCGAGCTTATGCCATGGGCTACGGGCAAAAAACTTCCGAATGTCCCACGCCGAGCTCATGTCCTGTCGCCGCAAATACTCTGACCCTTCCCACGGCCGAACAGTGGGTTTGTGATAGCGCCACTCTACTAACTAAGAATGCAGAGTCGTGTTATTACACGGAATATTTGTCCCACATCGATCGTCATCAAGAGCCTGAGAGCATGTTTGTGATCGGGGCTATTAATTCCACTATTGATGCGGATGAAGTTTTGGAAGAAGTTTCGAATACAGAAGGGACCGTTCTTTCCGTTCTTGGAACCACGGAAACCATCAACCTTCGCAATAAAATGTATGCGCAAGTGCTACGTTATACCTTGGGTCAAAATGCAAGTTCCGGAAGTTTTGACACCGACGGAAACCCTTCCTCGGGACTTGTGGAACTTATGAATGGAAGACTGATTTTCGCCGAGGGAGATGTAACTATTAATGGCTTTGATGGCAACGATAAGACCTTGGTAGTGCTTGGCGGTGATATTTTCCTCAACGCGGATATTACGGATGGACGACTAGGAATTATTGCTTTTAAACGTGATGGAGTCGGGGGGAATGTGTACATAGATAGTGGAGTCACAGAAACATGGATGAATTTATTTTTAGATGGAAGTTTGTTTAGCTACAACGGAATAACGCCCGGTGAAGTGTGCCCCACTTGGCCATCGGAGGAAGAGCGCGTAGAGGCTCTGCTCAATCAGCTCCACTTCAAGGGCTCTCTCGTTTCACGCAATACGGTGAATGGCTCCGCAGGCTCTGCCCCTTATGATTTGGGCGATGGGACCACCACGGATGTTTACGGAGTGGCACGCGAATACGACCTCAATATGCTTCGCCAATTCCGGCTTTGTTATGGCTTGAATGCCGACGGTAGTTTGGACTATGGCACCACTGAGGCGTGTGACGAAGGCGAATTGCTCTCCGATTATGGAACGGAAAATGGATACTCCAATCCCTTCATTCTGGAATACAACCCCGCTGACGGGCTTCCCATCTTTACGGTGGGATCAGGATTTTTCAACTAGTAGAAAAGAATTATTCCATACAGGATAAGCGCGAGGGTGATGAGTGCTGCGCTGAGACTGACGAAAATAATCGTTAAATAGACGGTGCGTTTGCTGAGGTAACGAAAACGCGTGGCATGTTTAACAGTGAGACTGGCATAGACAAAAAAGATCAGGAGGAAAATGACGAGGACGATGCCGGTGATGAGAGGAAGCATAAAATGGGTGCGACTTTATTTAAACCGATTTGCCCACCAAAGGTCAATTTCCGGATACTTTTCCAGTTCCTCAAGCATGAGGCCCACGACGACTTTTAGACGCTCGGGGGTGGGGGCCTCAAAGCGCAGGGTGAGGTTGGGAGAGGTATTACTGCAACGCACGGCGCCCCATGATTCGGAGTCAAAATTCACGCGAATCCCGTCGATAGTGATGGAGGGATATTTTGCGCTGAGGTTCTTGGTGATTTGCTCCACGATGGTAAATTTTTTCTCATCGGGGCAATGAGATTTGAGCTCTGGTGTAGAAGCAGTTTGAGCCACGTCTTTGAAAAGTGCGGAAAAAGGTTGCGAACCGCGAGACAGGATTTCGAGGAGGCGCGCCGCGCCCAGAAAAGCATCGTCGAAGCCATAATAATTTTCGCCAAAAAAGAGGTGTCCGCTTATTTCGCCACCTAGCGGCGCGCCCTCTTCCTGCATAGTTTTTTCAATGAACGAATGTCCGGTTTTAGCCATAATAGGCCGGCCCCCGTGTTTTTTAATGTCATCAATGAGCACCTGTGAAACCTTCACATCAAAAACTACTTTAGCGCCGGGCCGGCGGGTCAAAAGATCTCGTGCCACTTGCAGTAGCAGAAGGTCCGCTTGATAGTGCTTGCCCGTTTCATCCACCACCCCCACGCGGTCCCCATCACCGTCAAAACCAAGACCAAGATCCGCGCCACTACTTTTAACCGTGGCAATGAGGTCCTGCATATTTTCAAGTTCCTCCGGGTTCGCCTCGTGATTTGGAAAATTTCCATCCGGCTCGGTAAAAAGTGGAAAGACTTCACAGCCCAGTGCTTCAAAAAATGGCTTTACATAAGGCCCGGTGGCTCCGTTTCCGCTATCCACCACTATTTTGAGAGGTCGTTGCAAATGCACAATAGAAAGCAATTTTTCCAAATACGTCGGAAAAGCATCCAACTCTTTCCGTTTTCCTTGCCCAGCCTCAAAATCACCCGCCTGAATGAGCTTCAAAACGTCTTGCAGCTCATCGCCACAAATAGAATGCGCGCCTTTGGACACCAATTTCACGCCGTTGTACTGTTTGGGATTGTGACTCGCGGTAATGCTGACGCCGCCATCAAAACCAAAACGGCAGACGGCGAAATAAAGCAGGGGAGTGAAAACCATTCCCAGCACGGTCACATCGCAGCCGGTACTGAGCAGGCCATCGATAAAAGCATTTGCCAGTTCAGGATTACTGAGACGGCAATCATAAGATAAAACCAAATTATTCCCAAAGTGGCGTTTAAGGTAAGTCCCGGACGCCTTTCCAATCAGATTAATCGTTTCCGGCGTTAAATCCGGGGTGGTTTCGCCGGCAGGGATATGGGCGATTCCACGGATGTCATAAGCTCGAAAAATAAGAGGATTTACCATAGGCGCCCCTATCTTACATGAAGACCTGGAAAAAAGACCATAAAAATGGTATAATCATAAGATTAAATTCAGGTTTATGACCACCACGCCCTCGTCGGCTCCATCAGAAGCTCCCTCCAAGGCCGCCGTGCCCGTTGCTCCAACAGAAGGTGGAGTGAGCGTAGATGCGGCAGCTCAAGAGGCTTTAGAAAAAACCCAAAAAGCGGAGGAGGCTCTGGTGAGTCTTCGTCAAGAAGCTGCACCAAAAACACCCGTAGCACAGTCCGAAGTTGTTCCTCCTCCTGCTGCGCCTGTCGCAGTACCTTCAAGCGCGCCACCGACTCCCGCTGCTCCTGTTGAAGAGCCTAAATTTGCGGAGACTATAGCAAATTATTATGCAGCTGCTACGGCTAGCGGAAGCAATTGGATTTCGGCCGGTTTTTCAACTTTGGTTTATGCCATCACTTCGGGAGGCGGCAAATTTTGGGATTGGATAAAAAACATTTTTAATAAAAAGAAGGAATCCGTCGAAGCTACCGTCAAGACTACCGTTGAGGCTGCTTCTACCAAGATGCAAAATTTTTCAGAAAATATTAAATCACTTCTGTCTGAATTTAACCTCACGGAAACAACGGATAAAAAAAAGAATTTCTTCATGGTCGCGGTTGAACTTGGAAAAGAAGTCCAAGCGAAATTTGGAATTCCTTATAAGGTGGTGGTTGCTCAAGCATGCTTGGAATCCGGTTTTGGTCAAAGTGGACTTACTCAAAGGGCATTGAACTGTTTCGGCTACAAGACGGGTTCGAGCAAAGTGCCTTATATCACCATGGAAACTACTGAATTTAGAAATGGCGTAGAGGGGAAAGAAAATGCCAATTTCCGTTCGTATGCCAGCTTACGCGATTCTTTTATGGACTATGGCAAATTAATTTCCACGCAATATCGAAAAGCTTTTGATTACAAAGATGACCCCAAACGTTTTTTGGAAGAAGTAATTAAAGCCGGTTATGCGACCGACCCCGACAAAAATTACGTAGCCAAAGCTGAACGAACGATAGCTACTTATGGTTTAAACCTAGCATAATGAGCCTTACCGATAAATTGCCAAGTACCACTGAAACACTACCCGCCGTGCCCGCTGCTCCAACAGAGGGGGCAGGTACAGACGCAGCAAAACAAGAAGCTTTGAAAAAAGTTGGAGAAGCGCACGGTGCACGCGTGGACTTAGCGGAAGCAGCGGCACCAGCGGTACCAAAATCCGCTGAAATATCGGCACCGCCTGTGGAGAAGCCGTCTTCCACAAATACGCCAACCGCTGCTCCAGCTGTGACGCCGTCAATCGCAGAGGATCTCAAAAAAGGTACTTCCGGTTGGGCCGCTTTTATGAGTAGCCTCTCCTCCGGTTGGTCTAATTTTTCTAAATGGTTTGACGATGCAGGTGGAAAAATTGGAGAGTGGATTGGTAATCTTTTGGGTATCAAAAAAGGAGGAGAAGGGGTCGATCCCGATAAAGATAAAGACAATAAAGACAAAGAAACGGGTACGGACTTGGCCCTGCCGGAGCGTGCGATTGAGGACAGTGAAATGCTCACGTCCAATGCGCCGGTTTTCACGTTCAACAAAGGATTCAGCGGAGATCCGCACGTTTCAGACGTTCCATGTATTCGACCCATACATCCTGTGACCTTCAAGCACAATGTGCCCCACAGAGGAGTGGATATTCCGGCTCCGGATGGCACACCTTTCTATGCAACTCAACCAATGACCATTGTTAGTGCCGGGCCTGGGAATCTCAAATGCCGTTTAGAGGATGGGAAAACAGTTAGTTTCTTGCATGTATCTAAAATCGCCTCATTCAAAGCGGGAGAGAAAGTGCCTCGAGGGACTTGGCTTGCAAACACAGGAAATGTGGGCGGAAGCACCGGCCCCCACCTCCATTTTGGAGTCAACGACGGAAAGACGATAGACGCGGTTCCTTATCTGGATGCCGGTTTGATGGCTTCCGCGGAGAAAAAAATTCAGGAAAAAAAGACCGACAAACTATGGATCCCGCTGGAAAGTGACGCATATCCGCATGGTCTGGCCTAACTCATACTTTCCGCCTCCGCTTTCTGAGCTTTTTTAATCGACTCAGTGATGCGGCCCACTCGGATGACAGGAATACTTTTAATCAAAGCTTCGTTTTGTTGGACGAGGCGCATGATTCTGTGGACAAGCAGGGCATCCATGCCTTTTTCAATCATAATGTCCGGGTCCACTTTGTCTTCAAGCTGGCGGAGGATGTCGTCTATTTGATTCCATGTTCCGCTGAGTTCGTCTTCATCTGTTTGTTTGGGCCAAAGACCGCGGGTGAAGGGCGCATCTATAAGTTCACCGGGAAGACCGATGCTTTGAGCAAGATTGATCACATCGGTTTTATAAAGGTCGCCCAAAATTTGCAAAGCGCCGATGAATTCGCCGTCTTTAATCCCCAGACCAAGGCTGAGATCACTCTTGTTGGCCGTGCCCACAATGAGGCTGCCGCTACATTCCGCATAATCTTGCAGGAGCATGGCACGAGTACGGGATTTTAGGTGCTCAAAAGCACTTGGCTCCCGATGCCAACTTACAAATTGATAATCCACCAAGAAATTATTGATGGGTTCATAAACCGCAGTACATTCAAAATGTTCGGCAATGCGTTTGGCATGGTCGATTTCTTCGTAAGGGGAGACTCCCATCTCGGGTAAAATCAGGGCCGTCACATTTTTTGCACCAAAAGCACGAACGGCAATGCAAAGTGCCACGGTGCTGTCGAGACCGCCGGAAAGCCCCACCACAGCGCGGGTGGCACCGATGGCTTTAGCGAAGCTGTGTAATTCTTGGATAAGCGTAGAGAGGATAGCGTGCATATTCGCCGAGGGTTAATAGTCTTTTAATGCGCTTTGGATACGGCGGGTGGTGTCCTTCTTTTTTAGCGATTCGCGTTTGTCGTATTGTTTTTTACCACGCGCGAGGGCGAAAGCGATTTTAATTCTACCGTTTTCCAACCCACATTCCAGGGGGACAACAGTAACACCCGCAGTATGGAGTTCACTAGCGATTTTTAAAATTTCCGCTTTACGGACTAGAAGTTTCCGTGGTCTTTCAGGCTCATAATTTTCGAGGGTCGTTTTTTTATATAAAGGAATATGGAAATGTTCCAAAAAGAGCTCACCGCTGCGTTCGGTGATGTAGGAGCCCGTGAAGTGCCCGCCACCCATTTTGAGTGATTTTACTTCGTGGCCAAAGAGCACGATGCCTGCGGTAAAACGCTCCAGAACCTCATAATCGAAGAAGGCTCGCCTGTTTTTTATAAGTAATTTTTGCATGAATAGAGCATAGAAGACTCGTATAATAGCCGTCAATTTTAAGTTTTAGGCAATACCAATCTGTTTACAGGTTGAAGGTCGCAGCATAAACTGATCAGCAGATTTATTCTTTAACAAATTGCACATGAAAAGCTTCATGCAAATGCTTCTCGCTAGCTTCGGGGTTCTATCCCTGGTGCTCGCCGGATGCAGCACTACTGATGATGCAGTAGTAGAAGGAGACGATACAGTGGTAGACGAAGAAGTGGCTGTGCCAGACACAGTGGACGAGACTGCGGAAGATGCTGAATAATCTTCCCTCGTATTAGGCTTTGCCTAAAACCTAGAGAACTCTGCGTAAGCGGGGTTTTTTTAGTATTTTGCTGAGAATGGCGGAGAGGGGGGGAGTCGAACCCCCGAAACCCTTACGAGTTTACCGCCTTTCCAAGACGGCGCACTAGGCCACTATGCGACCTCTCCACGTTGCTCGGTTCAGAGCTCAATTGTTTTAGCGGAAAAATAAGACGGGTGCAAGCTCGCCGTAGGCGAGTGAGATCCAAAAAAAGCCCCGAAATTTTGGGAGCTTTTTTTGGTGCTTATTCTGAACGCAATGAAACTATATTTTATTTTGATTTTTTCTTCAAGCTTTTTTTTGCAAATGCGTGAATTTGATCCGCGAATTTATTTGGGTTCTTGGCGAGCGTGCGAAGCGCGCGAGCGGTAATCTTGAGCGAAACTTTTGCGCCCGTCTTAGGATCAATAACCGTTTTCTTCACCAAATTGGGCAAGAAACGTCGGTTAGACTTCTTATTGGAGTGAGATACCTTATGTCCACTCGTTGGACGCGCACCTGTTAATTGACAGACTTTAGACATAGCTACGGTAGCTTAAGGGACAAAGAGCCATTTGGCAAGTAAATTTCCTTCGTAGAAGTTTTTTAGGTACACTTAACGTATGTTTCTTTCCTTTTATTACATTGTGGCGTTGGTTTTGGTTCTTAGCTTCCACGAAGCCAGCCATGCTTGGACTGCTAACAGGTTGGGAGATCCCACGGCCAAACGGGCGGGAAGACTCACCTTGAACCCCTTGGCACATTTAGATGTGCTCGGGACCCTGATGCTTTTTTTCATAGGTATAGGGTGGGGGAAACCTGTTCCCATTAATCCGAATAACTTTGAAAGACCCATCCGGGACCAGGCTTTAACGGCCTTGGCCGGGCCAATGGCTAACCTGGCGCTCGCATTTATCGCGGCTATTCCTTATAGCTACTTAAGCACTTACAAACCTGTTTTCCTTTTTAGTGAGGCGGTTCTGGATATCAGTATCGTGCTCTTTCTTTTTAATATGCTGCCCATCCCGCCGCTCGACGGATCGAAATTCATCGGAATTCTGCTCCCCAAGCGCTTTCACCCTCTGTATGAAAAATTTCTTAGTAAGGGATTGCCTTACTTTATCGTCCTAATGTTTGTAGACCTTTACTTCTTTGACAAAATCTTCGGTGTCTCATTCATTTGGACCGCTGTTTCACAACTCACATTCTGGCTTAAAGCCGCTATTCTGCTGATTGTATAACCCCTTGTAGTATGAAAAAACTTATTTCCTTATTGAGCTTGCCCCTACTTCTGGCGGTCCTTGTCCCGCAAGTGGCCCTTGCTTACACGGGCGTGAACCTGGCTAATGCTGATGCAGATGCGTTTTATATTTATGATGACAGCACTCTGTTGAAGTATACCGACGAAACCACCGATGCACAGGATAGTGGCACTAACGACATTACCATCGAAACAGACGCCGAAGACGCCATGTATTTTGGATTTTCAGAAATGTTCGACGGGTTTTCCATGAACATTTATACCTCCATAGAAGGCTCTAGCATTCTCGACCTATTTTCCGGGACAGACGGGACTTATAGTCTTGAATATTGGAATGGGGCTTGGACGAAGTTGGATGCAACGCATTACATCACGAATTACAACATTAAAAATGACGGTGAGACCGGCGTATTCAGCCAGACCTGGCATCGTCCGGACGATTGGGTAGCCAACACCGTTTACATCCAAAATAATTACTACGTTCGTCTTCGCGTAGATGAAGCGTACAGCGACACCACTACTCCTACAGCTTCTCAGGTTGGGATTATTGATTATAACTTTAAGGTCCAAATGAAAGATGAGTTTGGAAATCCGATTAGAGGCATGGGAGAAACGGATTTCGAAATTGTGGGAAGCGGTGGAGCGGATGACACGATTTACGCTTTTGAGGATTTAGGAGAAAATATTTTGGATGCAACGGAAGATGGAGTTTATGCCTTTGCTTTGGACGCACCGACATCAACTGATCCTGAATATGCCGTGTCTACTTTCCCGTCCGGGTTTGTCGCAAGAGACCCTGCAAAAACCGGTATTGATTTGGATTTTAGTGAAACCATTTACGAGTCTGAGGACAATGCCTATAGCCATGTTTTAGAGGCTGAAAATGCGGCAGGTGCCGCGGTGGCCATTGCTTCCGCAGACGCAGGGTATTCCTCTGTTTACTGCACCATTGATGCGGGTAAGGCTTATTGTCCTGTAGATATTGGGGACGATAGCAGCGGCACGAGCGCCAATGTGTATGCGGATGGTTATATTCCTGCGAATGATTCGATCACTAACCGTAGTTCCGGCTCCGGCCAAGTAGTGGACACCATTACTATGGAATACGGCTACATCGCCACGGTCAAAGATCACGATGGTAACGCTATTTCTAGCGCCACGGTGCTTGCCGGTGATGACCTGGACATTTCTTGTTACTATTTGGGGACCGGACAGTATGGATGCGCCATTCCCCTCTCAAATAGCGATCCTTTGATAAAAATTTCAGCAACCGGTTATGTGACCCTCGAAAGCGCCTTTGACAGTGAACGTAGCTCAAACACCTCTACACAGGTGAGCGATACCTTTAATTTGGAAGAGGGGACCTCCGTAACTACAGATCCGGTTGATGATGGGACGGATAGTGATGGAGACGGTCTCACCGACATGGAAGAGGACGAACTTGGAACGGACGATCATGATACGGACACCGACAACGATGGAATTAGTGACGGGGCCGAGGTGGCTACTTACACCGATCCACTCGACAACGAGGATTTCCTTGCGGATGCCGAAGATTACGACGAGGACTGTAGTGATCCTTTCACGGATACTGACGGAAGCTTTGCAGAGATCGCCATTTGTATTTTGTACGATGAAGGCATTGTGCAGGGACGAAGCAGCACTCATTTTGAACCCAGCGAATCCATTACTCGCGCCGAATTCTTAAAAATTGCTTTGCTCAACGCAGGGCTCACCGTCACCGCAGACGACAGTGTGAACTATAATGACGTGGGACCCACCGATTGGTACTACCCCTACATCACTTATGCTACGGCTGAGGGTTACGTGGAGGGTTATGATGACGGATCCTTCTATCCCAATGATGAGATCAATCGTGCCGAAGCGATGATTATGATGATGCGAATTACAGACGTCGTTTTGTACGACCTTATGGACGACGACATTGAGTTTGACGATGTAGACAGCTCGGATTGGTTCGCATGGGCTATAGTGGTGGCGACTGATGAAGGAATTATCGAAGGTTACGGCGACGACACCTTCAGACCCGATAACAGCATTACTCGTGCGGAAGCGGCTGTGGTCGCTCGCAGAATGTGGCATGTCTACTATGAATAAGCCACTTGACGAGTGTCCATTCTTAATCTAGAATGCTTGGCGACAAAAGGACGACAAAACTTGTGAGATCCATCAAGACGGACTTTGGGCGCCGCAAGGCGCACGGTGTATCCCACCGATCCAACTACGTCCGGATCCACGGTATATAGTCGCCCTTTGTTGTTTGTGGCGGAAATTTTTTAAGGCGAAAAAGACTAGCATAAAAAAGCCGAATCTGCTTATATAGCTGGGCTTCTTTCCGGAAGCACATATACCAAGTGCCATCGTAGCTCAGTGGTAGAGCACCGCCATGGTAAGG
>Ga0265292_1001620_pt1 | contig 19023 bp, 16 predicted proteins | sample Munlanlewell296A_FD_189080 | JGI IMG/M metagenome (GOLD analysis project Ga0265292, IMG submission 189080) | Leachate microbial communities from a municipal landfill in Southern Ontario, Canada - Leachate well 296A | ecosystem: Engineered > Solid waste > Landfill > Unclassified | place: Canada... | reverse complement strand
AGATCGCGGAGGACACGAACGCGGCGGTGGACTCCCTCGTGGCGTGCAAGTTCGCCTTCTTCGGCGCGTCGCTCGAGGAGTACGCGGAGCTCCTCTCCGGCGTGACGGGGGAACATCACACCCCCCAGGGGCTGAAGGAGATCGGCGAGCGGATCTATCTCACGGAGCGGTTCTACAACGCGCGGAACGGCTTCACGCGGGCGGACGACGACCTGCCGGCCCGCTTCTTCACCGAGGCGGGCTCCTCCGGCGAGGGGATCGACGTCCCCCCGATCGACCGCGCCCGGTTCGGGGAGGAGCTGACGAAGTATTACCGGATCCGGGGCTTGCGGGACGACGGCGCCTTCCCGGACGACGGATTCCTCGAGCGGCAGCCGTGAGATCCCTGCTCGCGAAATACGCGGGAAAGATGGAACGGGACCGCTCGATCATCCCCGGGCGTGTCGGCATCGCCGCCCAGGACGACGTGATGCTCTCCGAAGGCGCCTCCGACCTGTCGCGCCTGGCCGCCGACGTCCTGTCGCGCCTGTCGTGCCTGGGGGTCGTCGCCGCGTCGCCGTCCCTTCCCTTCGCGGAGTTCCTTCTTCGCCGGGCGAACGCCGGCGCGGAAGCGATCGTTCCCCTGGACACGGAGACGCGAACGTTCCTTCACGACATCCCGATCGTGCGGCGGAAGGAACTCGCGGGGGACCCCGCGGGCGCGATCGCCGCGCTCCTTTCGAACCGGAAAGGGGTGATCGCCGAAGGCGTGGGGATCGTCGCGGCGGCGCCCGTGACGCTCGAGCAGGCGTACATCCACTACTCCAGCGTTTTCCACGCCGCCTTCGTCAAGTACCTGCTGGATGTGCTGCAGTCGGGCTTCGTCCTGCCGGGGGAAGCGGAGGCGTTCCGCTCGTTCCGGGAGACGTTCCTCCTCCCCCTGACGGCGGAGGGGCTCACCTTCCGCGCCGGCCCCCTCGCCGATCCGGAAGAGGTTCTTTCGGAGATCCGCGCCGTCGGCCGGTACACCGTCGAGCGGGGGCTGGTCGACTCCTTCTTCGGAAACATCTCCTGCCGGGTCGGCGAGACGATCTTCATCTCCCAGACCGCGGCGTCCCTCGACGAACTCGCCGGATGCATCGACCCGGTCCCGATGGACAACCGGTCGACGACCGGGATCACCGCCTCCAGCGAACTGCTCGCCCACCGGCGCATCTACGAAGCGACCGGCGCGCGGGCGATCCTGCACGGTCACCCGAAGTTCGCCGTCGCGATGAGCATGCTGTGCGAGGAGAAGGATTGCCCGGTGAAGGATTGCTGGAAGGATTGCCCGAACGTCCGGATGCTCGGGGACACCCCCGTGGTCGCCGGGGAGATCGGCGCGGGGGGGCTGGCGGTGCGCGTCCCCCCGGTGATCGGGGGCCCCGGGAAGGCGATCGTCTACGGCCACGGCGTCTTCGCGATCGGGAGGGACGGGTTCGAAGAGGCGTTCCGTTCGATGGTGGACGTGGAGAACCGGTGCCGGGAGGAGTATTTCCGGCGACTAGACGCCCGCACACGGGGCGAAAGCCCTTAGTCGAAATCGGAGTAGATCTCCCCGAAGTGCAGCCCGGCGTACTGGGCCTGCTGCTCCTGGGTTCCGATCTTGATCCGTGCGTACTGCAGGTCCTGGCTGGTGCTGCCGTTGCGGATCCCCGCGTACGCCTCGACGAAGGCGGCGAGGTGGTCGGCGCGCTTGACCAGCTCCCCGTCCTTCGGGTTGTAGACGTCCTCGTTGTACTTCCCCTGCAGGTCGGCGGCCGACACCGTGGTGAGCACCCCGTCCACCGTGGCGAAGTTCTCGAACTCCCGCTCGGAGAACATCTCGAACTCGGCGTGCCACCTCTCGGGCAGCAGCACGTACACCTCCTGGTCCATCCGCTCCTTCTCGTACCCCTTGATCAGCTCGCTTAACCCCTCCACGGACCGCTTCACGGGGGAGATGATGTCGCGGGTGAGAACCTCCGGCAAGTCGTGGAACAGACCAGTGAGGTAGTTGTTGACGCACCGCCGCGGGCACGCCTTGATCTCCAGGGAGAACAGGTACGAGAGGATCGCGACGTAGAGGGAGTGGCCGAGAACGGAGGTCTTCGGGATCCGGTGGAGGTGCGCCCAGCGTGACTGGAACCGCAGCTGGCCGCACAGGTCGATGAAGTTGCGGAAGCGGCGCTCCGAGGAGAGGAGAGCCATCCCCTCCAGGTCGCCGAAGCCGGAGATCTTCTCGTCGAGATCCGCGCGGATCTCGTCGATCTCGTACCCGCCGGGGTTCGCCCGCTCGACGATCAGGAACTCCCACCGGGTCGCGTAGAAGTGGGCGGCGGTGAGGATCCGCCGCTCCACCGTGTCCTCCGGCTCGAGAAAGTGGTCCTGGTACCGCCGGCAGAACGGCTTCCCGAGGGGCGAGATCAGGGGCCGCAGCTCCCCGTACACCCACTCGTTCATCTGCCGGTACTTCTTCGTGTCGGCCTTGATCTTGTAGAAGATCTGCGGCTTCAGGTCCGTGATCACGATCCGCTGGAAGAGCTCGAAGAGCCCTCCCTCGATGATCCGGGTCCAGTTGATCGGCGTTCCGCGATCCTCCTCGACCCGCGCGAGGAACCAGGCGACGATCATCTTGTGCGCCTGCTTGTCGAGCTCGATCAGCTCGACCGGCCGGATCTTGTCGTTCCACCGCTGCATGTAGGCGGCGTCGAGGAACTTCAGCAGCAGCGCCTTCCGGATCATCCGCGCGGCCTCCCTGCCCGAGCCTGCGTCCTACTCCTTCGGCACAAGGATGATCTCGATCCTCCGGTTCTTCGCCTTCCCCTCCTCCGTGTCGTTGGTGCCGGCCGGCTTCCACTCCCCGTAGGCGACGGCCGCCAGTTGGCCGGGATCGATCCCCTGCTCCTGCAGGTACCGCGTGACGTTGATGGCGCGCGCCGCGGAGAGCTCCCAGTTCGTCGGATACCGCTTGGCGAGGGCCCCAGCGATCTGCACGTTGTCCGTGTGTCCCTCGATCCGGATCGACTTGTCCTTCACGTCCTTCAGGATCGAGATGACCTTTCCCAGGATTTCGAGCCCGCCCTTCTTGACCTCGGCCTTCCCCGAGTCGAAGAGGATCGAGTCGACCATGTTGACCGTCAGCTTCCCCTTGAGCTCCGAGATCGTCACCTGCCCCTTCGAGATCTCCGACTTCATCTTCTCGAGCAGGCTCTCGTAGGTCGAGCTGACCTTCTGCACCTGCTCCTCCTTCGCCTTCTTCAAGGTCTCGACTTCCTGCTGGAGGGCGGCGTTCCGCTCCCGGAGCTTCCCGTTCTCGACGTCGAGGTCGGCGACCTTCTTGCGCAGCTCGAAGATGGTCTGCGAGAGGCTGTCGGACTTCGACTGCAGGATCCTGTCGAGTTCCTCCTTGTCCGCGGCGGCCTTGTCCCGCTGGCCGGTGACGTAGGCGAGATCGGTGGTCAGTTTGTCCTTCTGGAGCGTCATCCCCGCCAGGTCGGAGATGAGCCGCTCGTTGCGCACCTTGAGCGCGGTGTTCTCGGCCACGAGGTCGTCGTGTTTCTTCTGCAGCGAGGCGAGGCGCTTCGTGAGCGAATCGGCCTCGTCCACCTTCATCTGATAGGTGCTCTGCATCACCGAGCAGGCGGACAGCCCCGCCGCCAGCAGCACGACCAGGACCGACAGGACGATTTTTTTCGACATCACGACCCTCCCTTTCGCTACGGCCTTTAAGGCCGCGCGGCGACGTTTCCGAGGAAATCCCGGACCACCTGGATCATCTTGTTCTTCACACCGGGCTTGCCCCCCTCGGGGGGCTTTTCGTTTTCGATGAGGAACGCGTCGTGCCCGTGGATCGTCGAGAGCTCGAGGCACGCCACGGCGAGTCCGTTCTGAAGGATCGCGTTGCGGATCTCCTGCGACTGGTACGTCGGGTAGAGCCAGTCGGTGTCGAAGGAGATGATCAGGAACTTCGACTTCACGTTCCCGAACGCCTTCGCCAACCGTCCCGAGGGCGCGGAAAGGTCGAAGATGTCGATCGCCTTCGTGATGGACAGGTACGAGTTGGCGTCGAACCGGCGGTCGAAGACGAAGACCTCCCCCTGGTGCTTCAGGTACCCTTCCACCGAGAATTCGACGGCGGAGTGCTGCCCGATCGTCCCCTCGGCCCACTTCCCCTGCCGCCCGCTTACCTTCGCCGCGGCGAACTGCTTCATCCGGCCGAACTTCTCGTGCATCTTCCGGTCCGAGAGGTAGGTGATGAACCCCACCATCCGCGCCACGGACAGACCGCGTTCCGGGACGGTCCTCCACCCGTAGTAGTCGCCCTCGTGGAACTCGGGGTCGGCGAGGATCGCCGCCCGGCCGACGTGGTTGAAGGCGATCTGCTGCGGCGAGTGGCGCGAGGTCGTCGCGATCGGGATGGCCGACGCCACGCGGTCCGGGTAGTCGACCGCCCACTGGAGCGCCTGCATCCCCCCCATCGACCCGCCGATGACCGTCAGCAGACGCTCGATGCCGAGGTGGTCGAGAAGATGCGCCTGCGCCCGCACCATGTCGCCGACCGTCACGACGGGGAACGACAGCCCGTACGGCCTCCCCGTTTTCGGGTCGACCGAGGACGGCCCCGTGCTGCCGTAGCACGATCCGATCACGTTCGAGCAGATGACGAAATATTTCTCGGTGTCCAGCGCGCGGCCCGGGCCGATCAGGAAGTCCCACCACCCCGGCTTCTCCTTCGACGGATCCTGCCCCGGAAGGAAACCCGCCGCGTGGGCGCTCCCGGAGAAGGCGTGCTGCACCAGGACGGCGTTGCTCTTCTCCCGGTTGAGCTTCCCGTACGTCTCGTAGGCGAGCGTGATGGGCCCGAGCTTCCCCCCGATATCCATGGGCATCTCGTGGGGCGGCTCGGCGAAGGTGAACCGCTTCGTCTCGACGAAACCGACGGAGCCGTGCGGGATATGCGTTTTCATTCGGCCCATGATACCAGAGAACACCGGAAAACGGAGCGGTCGGGAGATCCCGCAGAACCAATTTCTCCAGGGGAATGTGGCACAATGCCGGGAAGCCGATCCCTCCTCCCGCCCCCGCGGTGGAGAGACCGCGCGGCAAATCATGAAATGGAGCACGCTGCATGGCGCTGTTGAACTTGCGGGACATCCGGGTTGCCTTCGGCGGACCGCCGCTGCTCGAGGAGGCGAGCCTCCGGATCGAGCAGGGGGAACGGATCTGCCTCCTGGGCCGGAACGGGACGGGGAAATCCACCCTGCTGAGGGTCGTGAACGGAGAGATCGCGCCGGACGAAGGCGAGATCGTTCGGCAGCAGGGGGTCAAGGTCGCCCTCGTCCCTCAGGAGATCCCACCCGGTCTTTCGGGGACCGTGCACGAAGTCGTTTCCGGCGGTCCCGGGAGGACGGCGGAGAAGGCGATCTCCCGCCTGGGACTTTCTCCGGGCGCCGATTTCGGGACCCTTTCGGGGGGGATGCAGCGCCGGGTGCTGATCGCCCGGGCGCTTGCCCAGAACTCGGACATCCTCCTTCTCGACGAGCCCACCAACCACCTGGACATCGACGCCATCGCCTGGCTCGAGAACTTTCTGCTCCGGGAGGCGCGGACGCTTCTCTTCGTCACGCACGACCGGATGTTCCTCCGGAAGCTGGCGACGCGGATCGTGGAGCTCGACCGCGGGCGGCTCCGCGACTGGGCGTGCGATTACGACACGTACCTCGAGCGCCGGGAGGCGTCCCTTGCGGCCGAAAGCGCGCAGCGGGCGCGTTTCGACAAGAGGCTCGCGGAGGAAGAGACGTGGATCCGCCGGGGCGTGAAGGCGCGAGGCACCCGGAACGAGGGGCGGGTACGCGCGCTGGAGAAGATGCGCGAGGAGCGGCGGGAGCGGCGGGAGCAGGTGGGCACGGTGCGCATGCAGGCACAACGTGCCGTTCCCTCCGGCAGGCTCGTCGTCGAGGCCCGGGGGGTGGAGGTCGGCTACGGCGATCGTTGCGTAATCCGGGACTTCTCGACCACGATCCTCCGGGGCGACCGGGTGGGGGTCATCGGGCCGAACGGGTCGGGCAAGACGACCCTGCTGCGCGTCCTCCTGGGGGATCTGTCACCGCGGATCGGCTCGGTGCGGCTCGGGACCCGCCTGACCGTCGCGTATTCCGACCAGCTCCGCGAGCAACTCGACGGGGAGAAGACCGTGGCGGAGAACCTCGGGGACGGGAGCGACACCGTCACCGTCAACGGCCGGTCGCGGCACGTCATCGGCTACCTCCAGGACTTCCTCTTCTCCCCCGACCGGGCCAGAAGCCCCGTGCGGGTGCTCTCCGGGGGGGAGCGGAACCGCCTGCAGCTGGCGAAGCTCTTCACGAAACCGTTCAACCTCCTGGTCCTCGACGAACCGACGAACGACCTGGACATCGAGACCCTGGACCTGCTGGAAGACCTCCTCCTGGAGTATGCGGGCACCCTCCTCCTCGTGAGCCACGACCGGGAGTTCCTGAACAACGTGGTGACCAGCACCCTGGTGATCGATGCGGACGGGACGGTGGCCGAATACGTCGGGGGGTACGACGACTGGCTGAAGCAGCGGGGAGAAGGCGTTCCCCCCGGGACGGGAACGACCCCTTCCCCGCGGGAAAAACCGCGTCCGAAGCGCGAGGGGCCGCGCAAGCTGAGCTTCAAGGAGCAGCGGGAACGTTCGGAGCTTCCGGGGCGGATCCGGGACGCGGAGACGGGGATCGCGGCCCTCGAGGCGGAGCGGGACGAACTGCAACGCGCCATGGCCGACCCGGCGTTCTACCGCCAGGACGGGGCACGCGTCGCGCAAGGCCGGGCCCGCCTGGTAGCGGTGCAGACCGGGATCGAGGAGGCGTACCACCGCTGGGAATCCCTGGAGGCGGCACTGAGGGAACTCGAGGCGATCGAAGCGAAACCTCCCTGACCGAAACTTTGCCCCGCCGGCGGGCTTCGAAATGGTTGATATATCGAATCGCGGGAAGGAGCGACCGATGGCGAGAATCGTCCGTTTTCACCAGACCGGCGGGCCCGAGGTGCTCCGGATCGAGGAGGTGCCGCCTTCGCCGCCCGGGGAAGGCGAGGTCCGGATCGCCGTCAAGGCCATCGGCCTGAACCGCGCGGAATCCCTTTTCCGGCAAGGAATGTATCTCGAATCCCCCACCCCTCCCTCCCGCCTCGGGTACGAGGCGGCGGGGACCGTCGAGGCCGTCGGGGCGGGCGTCACCGGCGTCAACGTCGGGGACCGCGTCAACACGCTTCCCGCCTTTTCCATGGGGAAGTACGGAGTCTACGGGGATTCCGTCGTCGTCCCGTCCCATGCCGTGTCGTCGTTCCCGGGAAATCTCTCGTTCGAGGAAGGGGCCTCCATCTGGGTAGCGTACCTGACCTCCTACGGTGCCCTCGTTGAGCACGGCGGACTCCGGAAGGGACACCACGTGCTGATCACCGCGGCCAGCAGCAGCGTCGGCTACTCCGCCATACAGGTCGTCCGCGCCGCCGGGGGCGTCTCGATCGCCACCACCCGGAAACCGGAAAAAACGGGGGCGCTGCGACAGGCCGGGGCCGATCACGTGATCGTCACCGGCAAGGAGGACCTCGCGGCGCGGGTGATGGAGATCACGGGGGGCCGCGGGGCCGAGCTGATCTTCGACGCGGTCGCCGGACGTTCCATGGAGGCCCTTGCCGCCGCCGCCGCGCGGGAGGCCACCATCTTCGTATACGGTGTGCTGAGCATGAAACCCACCGTGTTCCCGCTGAGCGTGGCGCTGAAGAAAGGCCTGAGCGTCCGGGGGTTCACCCTGTACGAGATCGTGTCGGTGCCGGAGCGCATGGAGCGGGCAAGGAACTATATCTTCGATGGGCTGAAGTCGGGGGCGCTCTGGCCGGTCATCGACCGGATCTTCTTCCCGCTCGAAAGCATCGTCGAGGCCCACCGCTACATGGAATCCAACCAGCAGAACGGGAAAATCGTCGTCACGGTGTGAGGACCGGCGCACTACCCACGCGCTGCTCCTCCCTCCAACGAGAGGATTTCCGCCTCATCAGACGAAAATCCTCTCGTGCAGATGGTCATCTTTCATGGGGGCAGGTCACATTTGTCATGATCCCGTATTTCCCGCAACCCGAGTACCACCTGTTCGGCCCGGTCACCGTCCACGCGTTCGGGGCGATCGTCGCCCTGTCCGTGATCGTCGGGTGGCGGATGGCCGTTGCCCGGTCCCGCACGAAAGGCCTCGACCCCGAACTCTTTCAGGACCTCCTGTTGTATATGGTCCTCTCCGGCTTCGTGGTCGCCCACCTCTATTCCGTCCTCGCCTATTTCCCGCGGGAGGCGATGGAAGACCCGCTCCTTCTCCTGAAGATCTGGGAGAACATCAGCTCCTTCGGGGGATTCGCCGGAGGACTCCTCGGGCTCTGGCTCTTTTTCCGTTTCAAGGCGCGGGATGTCGATGCGGCGGCCAGGTTGCGGTACCTGGACGTCATCGCATACGTCTTCCCGTTCGCATGGGCGATCGGCCGCATGGCCTGCACGGTCGCCCACGACCACCCCGGCACGGTCACGACGTTCCCGCTGGGGATCAGCCTGAAATCCCCCGAGGCGCAGGCCTACATCGCTTCCTTCTACTTGGAGGCCGGCCGGTTGGCGGAACTTCCGCCCCCCGCGGAGCTGGCGAAGATGGCGTTCCATGACCTGGGATGGTACGAATTCCTCTACATGTCGTGCCTGATGGTCCCCGCCTTCCTTGTGCTGGACCGGAAACCCCGTCCGCCGGCTTTCTTCCTGATCGCCTTCCCGCTCCTCTACGTCCCGGCCCGATTCTTCCTGGATTTCCTGCGCATCGGCGATGCCAGGTACTTCGGGCTGACCCCCGGGCAATACGCGGGGATTGCGGTTTCCCTCGCCGCGGTCTTCCTCATGGTTCGCATTGCCCGGTGGAAAGCGAAGGAATAGCCCGTGAGACCGACGGGCCCCCCTGGGGGATCGGCCGGCTGATCTTCATCGGCGTCGCGGGGGCACGCCCCGGGGACCCGGTTTCGTTCCTCGATGCCAGGGGGAGAGCGGAGGCGCTGGTGCGGGGGGCGGATCTTTCGTGGACCGTGTTCCGCCCCTCTCCCTGGTACGATCTCCGCGACGGAAAGCCTCGGGTCTCCACGGAATACCTGAAGGAGTTGGCGGGGGCCATCGCCGAATCGGTTCACCGGCAGGATACGGTCGGCCGCGTGTACGAGGCTGCGTCCACAGACCGGTTCCCGTGGGAGGAACTCTCGGGAGCACGAAGATAATCAAGCACCGGCGGTTTCGGTCATTGGTCATCACGGACCGGTCCATTGAGATGGTCGATCAACTGGCGAAGCCGGCCTTGGCTGCCGCTTTTGAACCGGAAAACGATCCGGGACAGATCGGCGATCTGCGGCTCGTCCGCCTCCTCGGGGAGGGCTTTCACCTGGGAGATCGACCCCTCCACGAGGAGATCCGGAAAATCCCTGTTCAGGGCGGCGAGCGCGTCGGGGGCGAGAGGCTCCCGGATACGGATCACCAGGTCCCGGCCCACGTACCTCATGCTGTGGAACACCCGGTAATAGCCGTGAATCTCCCGGACGGCTTCCTCCACGCTCGAGGTGATCCGGAACAGGGAGAAATCTTCGGCCGAGATCATGCCCGTTTTCAGGAGGCTGTTCTCCAGGAACCGGCGCCACGTCGCCCAGTAGGTCCCCCCGGGCTCGTCCACAAGCACGACGGGAAAAGGGTGGGTCTTCCCCGTCTGGAGAAGGGTCAACACCTCGAATGCCTCGTCCATCGTCCCGAACCCTCCGGGAAAGAGGACGACGCCGCTCGACTCCTTGAGAAAGAGCAGCTTCCTGGTGAAGAAATATTTCGTCTGGATGAGATGCGGGTTCCCCTCCATCACCGTGTTTTCGGGCTGCTCGGACGGGAGCAGGATGTTCACCCCGATCGAGTGCTCCCGCCCGGCTCCGATGTGAGCCGCCTCCATGATCCCCTCGCCGGCGCCGGTGACGACGAACCACCCGGACCGCGCCATCGCCCTGCCGAATAATTCCGCCTGCCGGTATGCGGGGGAACCCGCGGGCAGGCGCGCCGACCCGAACACCGTCACCTTGGGGCGTCCCCGGAGCCCGTCGAAGAACCGGAAGGCGCGGCGAAGTTCCTTCAGGGTGCGCGAGAGGAGCTTCAGGTCCGCCCGTCCCGTCCCGTCTTCCCCCAACCCGTCGACGGTCTTGTGCATCTCGGCAACGAGTTCCTCTATGGTCACCCGGGAATTCCTTCCACCCTTACGGGCCTTCGTCATGCGTCTCTCCTGTTCTTCCCGGTTCGTGGCCGGAGGCACTGCTTATTCCCTCGTGGGAGATCCGGACGAAACGGCCGGAGGCGCCAGCCTCATCTTACATGCAAAGTGCCGAGAGGAAAGCGGCCTGAACGGGATGGGAGGGACCCACATGGACAAGGACGACAAGAACACGCTCTGCCGGCGAATCGTGGAGACGGTCGGCGACGCGGTCATTTTCGCGGATCGGGACGGGGACGGGAAGGTGCTCGGCCCGGTGGCGGTGGTCCGCGACGTGACCGCGAGGTGGATTCGGGAGAAGGAGCTGCGCCAGCGCCTGGCGTTCCTGGAGGCTGGTCAGACGACATTGTGATCCGGCGCAACCTGCCCCCGCTTTTTGACCAACTGGCCGAGGGGATTTTCGCTTATTTGCGCCGGCACTACGCAGGTCGGGATCAGGATCTCCTTTTCCCCTTGCGGCCATGTGGTTTTTTCGCGGGGCCCTTCGCCGCCTTCCCGGCCAACCACTCCAAGGCGCTTTCGAGCGTGATCGATTCGAGCGTGACACCTTTCGGCACCGTGGCATTGACCACGCCGTCGGTGAGATATGGTCCGTAACGCCCGTCAAATAATCGGATGGCCACCCCGGCCGGATTCGTGCCGAGTTCCTTGAGTGGGGCCGTCTTTGCAGCGCCGAACGGACGCTTCCGGCCGCGTTTCGGTTGCCGGAGCAACTCCACGGCTTCATCGAGTGTAATCGTGAACACCTGCTCCTCGGATTCCAGCGACCGGAAGTCGTCCCCATGCTTTACGTAAGGACCAAAGCGGCCGAAATTCGAAACGATGGGCGCCTCGTCGTCCGGATGGAGACCAATCTCCCGCGGCAGCGACAATAAGCTCAACGCGGTTTCCAGAGTGATGCCGTCGATCGACTCCCCCTTCGGCAGAGAGGCCCTGCGAGGCTTCGGACCCTTCTTTCCCTTCTCCGGCGCCTCGCCGAGTTGCACATAGGGCCCGAACCTTCCGTTCATCACGTACACCGTCATACCCGTCTTCGGATCGACGCCGAGTATTCGTGGGCCAGCGCCCTTTGCCGCCAGCAGCGCGAGGGCCTCGTCCAACCCGAAGTCAGCCGGGGCGACGTCGGCCGATAGCGGCGCGGTGTTCCCCTCCCCGCCGTCTCCCCGCTGGACGTAGGGCCCGTAACGACCGAGCTTGGCGACGATCCGTTCCCCCGTTGCCGGGTCCTCGCCGAGCTGGATCGTCGGATAGTCGCCCCAGTCGTCCCTATCAACCAATGTTTTCAGCCCGGGCCACTCCTGTCCGTCCCCGAGATAGAACTCCCGGAGGAACGCAAGGCGTTCCATGGCGCCGTTGGAAATGAGGTCGAGTTTCTCCTCGATGCGCCCGGTGAAGTCCAACTCGACCAGTGTCCGGAAATGTTCCTTCAGGAACACCGTGACGACGAGGGCCGTAAACGTCGGGACGAGCGCCTTCCCCTGCCGCCATACGTATCCTCGTTCCAATATGGTCTTGATGATCGATGCGTAGGTGGACGGACGCCCGATGCCATCGTCCTCCAGCCGCTTGACGAGCGATGCATCGGTGTACCGCGCCGGGGGGGTCGTCTCGTGCGATTTCGGCGAAAGGTCCAGCAATGACAACGGTGCATCGTCGCCTGGCCGGGACACACGGTCTCCCGTCTTGCATGCGGGCAGCAATGTCTCCCGGTCGCCAAGGTCGGCCGCCGGGTCGTCGCTCCCCTCGACGTAGGCGCGGAGGTATCCGGGGAACCGGATGACCTTCCCGGAAGCGGTAAAGATACACGGGACGCCGCCCTCTCCGGCCGCCGTGATTTCGACGGTCGTGCGCAGCAGTTTCGCGTCGGCCATTTGGGACGCCACCGCCCGCTTCCAGATCAGTTCGTACACCCTGGCTTCGTCCGGATGAAAGCGACTTCCAGTCTTGTCGGGGGTCAAAGAGAAGTCTGTCGGCCGAATCGCTTCGTGAGCTTCCTGCGCGTTCTTGACCTTCGTCTGATACCGGCGTGCTCCGCCGTAATACTCGTCCCCATACATTCCCCGGATCGTGCGGCCCGATTCCTGTAGCGCCTTGTCCGACAGGGTCGTGGAGTCGGTTCGGTGATAGGAGATAACGCCGGAATCGAACAGTCTCTGCGCCGCCGACATCGTCCGGTCGGCGGAGAATCCGAGTTTACGGTTCGATTCCTGCTGCAATGTCGAGGTGGTGAACGGCGGGGCCGGGCGTTGCGTCACCGGCTTTTCCTCCACCCCCGTGACCTCCCAGGGGATCGAGCCTCGCAACGTTTCCGCCAGCGCAGCGGAACTCGCTCCGTGGAGGACCGTGACGCCCCCGCTCCCCAGCTTCCCCGTGGTGGAATCGAAATCCTTCCCGATGGCGACACGCTTCCCGTCCACTCGAACGAGCGTCGCCGTGAACTCCCGGCCTTCCCCGCTCAGCCTTGCCTCAAGGTTCCAGAATTCCGCTTTCCGGAAGGCCTTACGCTCCTCCTCCCTCTCGACAACCAAGCGCACCGCGACGCTCTGGACGCGCCCGGCGCTCAGTCCTGCCGCAACCCTTCGCCAAAGAACCGGCGACACCTCGTATCCAAACAGACGATCCAGGATCCGTCGGCTCTCCTGTGCATCCACCAGGTTGCGATCGAGCTCGCGGGAATTTTGGATCGCACTGAGAACCGCTTCTTCCGTAATTTCGTGAAAGACAATGCGGTGGACGGGCACCTTCGGTTTCAACAGTTCGAGGAGATGCCAACTGATGGACTCCCCCTCCCGGTCCGGATCGGTCGCAAGGAGAACTTCCGACGCGTCTTTCACGGCAGCCTTCAATTCGCGGATCGTTCCCTTGCGGTCGGATGAGATGACGTAATAGGGCTGGAAATCGTTATCGACATCCACGGCCATCGAGCCCCATTTCTTGCCTTTGATGGCTTCCGGGACCTCCTTGGCGTTTTTCGGAAGGTCGCGAACGTGGCCGACACTGGCCATGACGCAATACCGGTTTCCCAGGAAGCCGGAAAGAGTCCGGGCCTTCGTTGGGGACTCGACGATCAGTAGTGGGATGGGCATATTTCCTCGGGTTATTTAAGTTTGCTCGCCACGCATCGCAAGCGACCCGAAGGAAAGGGCGGGGTTCCCCCCGCCCGGTCGTGCTTCCGAGAACGTGTTCTCCGTCCGTTACCGGGGGCGGATCCGCCAGTCCATGTCGAGGATGACGAAATCCGGGTCGATCCGGCAAGAGCCGCTGAATGTCGGCGACAAGGAATTGCAGATCCCCTGAATGCTGGCCGCCGTCGGTTGAGGAGCGCCCTCGACCCACCCTCTCAGCGATTCCCAGCCGGCCACCATCTCGGCCTGGGTAAACCCACAGTGCGTGGGCACTTCCTCGACGACGATCGCCGTAGTGAGGTTTCGCGCCGGCACCACCATGGCGTACTCCCCCTCGTTCTCCACCAGCACGAGGCCGTCCTTGTCGGTGTGCAGGGAGACGATCTTCGTCTTTCCCACGTTTCCGGTGGGCGTGTAACTCTTCCCGAGGCGGTTCGCGGCGCCCGGGTTGGGCGACACCCTCCCGATCGAGGCGTTGATCGCAGGATCGCCGTAGTCGACGCCGGCGTTCCCCGTGCCGATCTTGCCGGACAGCTTCCGCGGGTCGTGGACCAGGTCGCTCATGCCGAACGTCGCATAGCCCATGTCGGTCAGCAGGAAGTTCTCGGGAATGGGAATGAGGAGCGTGTCCAGGATCTTCTTCCGGCGCTCGTTCTGCCCGGGTGTACGAAACGCCGGAGGAGCCAGGATGCCCGTGCACGCATGGACCGCAAGCCCCAGGTTCGTTTGCGTGAAGGAAGCGTGCGGCGGCAGCCCCTCCGCTCCTCCGGGGATCGCGGCCCCCGGCACGCCGGCGCACACCGCGTCGTAGACCAGCCGCAGGTCCAGGGCGGCGTCCCAGTTGCGGCTGCCTGCCACGGCGCCGCAAAACGGGAAGGCCCCCGCCACATTCCCGATGTTCGCATCCTCGATGGCCGCGACGGTCACGAGTCCGCCGAGGGAGCCGCCGGTCAGGAACACTCTATTCGGAGTCCCGAAATTGCCCTTGAACACGCCGACCAGGTTCTGGAGGTCGTTCTTGGTCTTGAACAGGGCCCAACCGGCCTGCTGATAGCTCGAGGCGGCAACCGCGTACCCCTCGAAAAGCTGGAGTTCGGCAAGAGGTCCGAGGTCGTTCACCGGCGCGGGGGGGGCAAGACTGAACCCGTGGTTCCAGATGACGAGGTCGCCGTTCCAGTGATCGGGGACGACGATCTTGTAGAACGCGCCGCCATCCGTCGAGCCGGTGATCTCGGAGCCGGCGATCGCCAGTACGGGCACGGAAACGAGCAGCAACGCGAGAAATGCGAATCCAAGCCTGGATCTCTTCAGTTCTTGCCCCCTTTCTTCTTCCCTGAATCGTTCCGTTCACGTCCGGTATCCGGGCTCGCCGGATCGGAAAGGCCGTGCCATGATACCCCGTATATCCGAGCCGGTAAATAGATGCCGTTACGTCCCGGACATCTTGCAGACGAACGCGGACATTGCGGAGAGCGTCCGTTCGGGCCAGAGGGAGCCCGCATCCGCAACATAAAGATTGCCAAGATCATCGAGTGATAACCCGAATGGTCCGTTATAGAAAGAATCTTTACTCACGATCGAGGGTGGCCTTCCCATTCCTTTCCGTCACCTTCCCGCAAAGATCCAGGATGTAGGACCGGTATTTTTCCGGGGACACCACCTTGAAAAACGGCATCCAACGGGCGACCTGTTCCCGGAAATCCATCTCGTTGTGGATGTCGAAGGAAACGACGATCTTTCCGTCCTTTCCTTTCCGCACGATCTCCTGGCGGGGGGGCCTCCTACCCTTTGGCATCCGCCGCCTCCATGGATCGCAGTTTCTCCAGCAGTCGGACGAGGCCCAAGGTGTCCTGTTTGCAATATTCCAGCAACGCCGCGCGCAGCTTGGACAGCTCCGCAGGGTCCGTGATGTCCTCCATGGTGAAGTACGCCTCCGACGCCATCGCCCCGTCGCTGATTTCCAGACCTTCGTACGTCATCTCGGGCACGAAGACCGGCAGGACGGATTTCAGCGAGTACGAGCCGTTCATCCGCCAGTGGTAAATGTCCCGCCGCTTGAACGGCTCCATCAGGTCGATCATCCCCTCGGTGAACGCGTTCAGGCGCTTCCGGAGCTTCGGGATGGATTCGCCCAGTTCCCTCAGCACCCGTTTCTCGAAGGCCATGTTGTAGGCGAGCACGCACGCCCCTTCGGGGATCTCGCCCAGCAACTTTTCCGCGATCTCCTTCCGGGGGTCCACGCCGGGCTGCGCAAGGTATTCGAAGTGCCTTAACTCCTTCCCTTCCGCGTCGATGCGGTGCAGGGAGTATTGGAACGGCACCTGCTGGTACGACCGGGTCCCGTCGAACAGCGGGATGGCCGAGCCGAACGTCTCGAAGTCGAGGAAGCAGGCCGGATACCAGACCTTCTTGAGGAACTCCCTGATCTTCGCGGGATCCGCGTGCGACTTCCTGTCCAGGAAATACTCCACCTGCATCCTCTGCATCAGGTTGAGGGAATCGAGCGGGACATCCTGCAGCTTGATGACTCCCTGCCGGTACAGCTCCCACTGGTCGATCCCCCGTCCCCGCAGGGAAAAGACCGAATCCTCGGGGATGTGCTGCCAGCAGAAATCCATAAAGTCACACTCGTACGGGTCCTCACAGTGGGGCCCGATGTCGATCTTCGGCATCTTTCCCCGCAGCATCGCCCGCATCTCGGCAAGCGTGTCGGGGATGGACGCCTGCTTCTCCCGGACGATTCCGGTTATGTCCTGAAGGATGAATAGCTCCTCCGGAACGATATCCCCTTCCCGCACGTAGCCGTTGTTGATGTGCACGAGATACGCCTTGTTTATGGGGAGCCCTCCGTGTCAACATGCGTGAGACACTCGACTGTATGAAGTTTACTGAGCAGGGCGAGAGAGGATTGTAGGATGAATTCGATCGGTGCCGCAGTGGTTCTGGAAGATCGTTCCAGGGGGGTCGAGGTCGTGGCGAAGGCGTCGCGACGGCGGTTTACGTCGGAGTACAAGTTCAAGGTCCTGCGGGAAGCGGACGCCTGCCGGAAGCCCGGGGAGATCGGCGCCCTGCTGCGGCGGGAGGGGTTGTACACCTCCCACCTGAGCCAGTGGCGCCCCCCGCTCGATCGGATTTTATTGTATTGCCGAAGTACAACGGCACCGCGATCCGGTTTATCGGGCTATCGACTACAAACCGTTCGTACTCGGCGCTCCTATCTCGTTGCAGCGCGGGCTACCCGGCGGATTCCTTCGACGAACACGCGGAAACTCGGGGAACGGTTCTCCGCCTCGCGGAGCGGCATCGAAATACCCATCCGACGGGCTCCATCGATCTTCCTGAACTCCGGCACCAGTTTTTCCAGTTCCGAGGACGGGCTTGCGATCCGGTCCGGATCGCGATACCGGGCCTTTCTCCCAAGGTCGGCCAACTTCGGACCGGCGTAGACTTCCGCCAGGATTTCCGGAACCCCCAGATACCAGGCTTCCAGTTCCTGGCAGGCGATACGGATCACCGTGCCCGGCTTTCCTCCTTCGTCACACAGGCGCCTGAGCCGTTTCTTGACCGCCCGGCAGTTCGCACCATCGTTATCCCGCACGACGACGAAAAGCGCGCCACGGAACGCTCTGATCTTTCGCGGGATGCTCTTCTCCAGATCCTGCTTCCCCTCGTGCGTGATGCAGAGGAAATCGAGGCCGGGAAGGACGCGAGGCAGATAGCCGCCGAGGAACGCCTTCATCGAAGGCTCCTCCAGCAGAAATATCACCCTCTTCATTCCTGCCACGCCCCCTTGAAGACTCCTTGCCTCCAGAGGGCGCCCGGGGAATCGCCTTCGCCGACCAGACGTCTCAGAACCTCGCTGTCCGCGCATCGATGAATCGTCGTAAAACCGTCTTTCTTTGCGAGCCAGTAGATCTCGTCAAGCCTCAACCCGTTCAGGAATTCCGGAGAGTGGGTGGATACGAACACCTGTCCGCCCCTCCGAGCACAGTCGCGAAACTCCTCGGCCAGTTCCTGCAACAACTCGGGATAGAGATGATTTTCGGGTTCTTCGACCGCGAGAAGCGGAAACGGATTTGGGTCATGAAGCAACACGAGGTAAGCGAACATCTTGATGGTCCCGTCGGAGACGTACCGGGCGATGAACGGATCGCGGAACGCGCCCTCCTGAAAACGCAGCACGAGGCGTCCGTCCTCGGTGGTTTTCGCCTCCACTTTTTTTATCCCGGGGATGCGACGTGTCATGGCTTCGAGGATTTTCGCGAATCGATCGGGGTGCTGTTCCGAAAGGAACTGGGCAACCTGTGCGACATTGTCACCATGAGTCGAAAGGTGCTCGGCAATTCCTTCTTCCGCGCTGGGGCGGGCGTCCGCGATATGAAAATCCGAAACATGCCAGTTTTCGATGAGGTTTCGAAATTCGGCGACGACCCGGAACTCCTTGAACTGCCCAAGTCCCTTGATCGCCAGTACGGTCGGGTCATCCAACTCGTGGTCCTTGCGCTTTTCCTTCGCTCCCCGCTCACCATAAACGGATTCGTTAGTGATCGCGGTGCCCTTGCCTCGGGAAAAATCGACAAAATGCCACGGCTTCCCCCGCTGGCCCCGCCGGAACTTTAGCACCTCGCGATCCACGATCACCTTGCCCCGATCGGAAGCGACCGACAATTCGTATGTCGCAAGCCGCCCGCCGGTTTCGCGAAACTTCAGCGCAATGGATATTGGACCATCCGTACCCCGGCTGACCAGCTCCTTGAATCCCCCCCGTTTGCCGACGGCCTTTGCAACGTTCTGCGCCAAGGCATCCTTGAGGAAGGAAAACACATCGAAGAGCGACGTCTTCCCGGCGCCGTTCTCGCCGACCAGTACCGCGAGACTTGGCAGATTCGCCAGCGTCGCTCGTTTGAACACACGATAATTGCGGATCTCCATACCCTCGATCCGCATGCTCTGTATCTGTATTTTTTCCTTTGTCTCGTTACTCATCATTCTCTCCGAATAACGTGGACTGTACTGATTGCCTTGTCTCCCTGGCCAGTGGCGCCCCCATATCGATTGGACCTTATTGTATATCCGAATCGATACTTATTTTCCGAAAGCCGAGAAGTGGATCAGGTCCGCGCCGTAGTGAATCGTCTCACGCATCGAGCACACATCATCGAGACGGGAACCGAGTCGATCCGCCTGAAGGAGGCTCTGGGGCACAATCGACGAGCAACATCGACAACAACCCGTAAAACGACGAAAGAAACCGTGGAGTCAGCAGGCAACCCCTAACCCGAACGGGTGGGGCCAAATCATTGGAACTATTCCTTGCTGCGGTCCGCCATCCACTTGGTCCGGAAACGTCAATTTGACGTGAATTGACATTTCATTGATCTGACGGTTTGCATGACTAAACTGACCTACTTGACAGAACTGTCAAAGTGGCATACTTAGGCAAGTCGCCCCTATTCCTTTTCCTGCTGGAGGCATCCTTGACACAATCCGATTCCCGCTCCAAGCAGAGAAGAGGCAGCACATACATCACCGACATGACGCATCTCCCCGACCCCCTTGATCCGGATCCCCGTATCCCG
>Ga0265292_1001619_pt1 | contig 19055 bp, 17 predicted proteins | sample Munlanlewell296A_FD_189080 | JGI IMG/M metagenome (GOLD analysis project Ga0265292, IMG submission 189080) | Leachate microbial communities from a municipal landfill in Southern Ontario, Canada - Leachate well 296A | ecosystem: Engineered > Solid waste > Landfill > Unclassified | place: Canada... | reverse complement strand
AGTCCGTCTACGGCTTCATCGGTAACTTCGACATCGGCATCGACGCCGGTGGGAAGGCGGAGAACTTCAACGTCGGCACGATAATCGTCGCCGTGGGCGCCGAGGTCCTCAAGCCGAGGGGCCTGTACCTCTACGGCGAGGACCCGCGCGTCGTCACCCAGAGCGAGCTGGAGCAGCTCCTCCACGCGGGCATGGTCGACGCCGGGAGGATCGTCATGATCCAGTGCGCAGGCTCACGCAGCGTGGAGCGCCCCTACTGCAGCCGAATATGCTGCAACGAGGCCGTGAAGAACGCCATAAACGTCGCGGAGAAGGGCAGGGAGGTCTACATACTCTACCGCGACCTCCAGACCTACGGCATCTACTACTCGCGCCTCGAGCAGGAGGCGAAGAGGAAGGGAGTCAAGTTCCTCAAGTACCAGGCGGAGAAGCCGCCGCTCGTCACCGCCTCGCCAGACGGGCTCAAGGTGAGCCTGTACAGCCCGACGGTGAACGAGGCCGTCGAGCTCAGGGCCGACATGCTCGTCCTCAGCACCCCCCTCGTACCTGTGGCGGACGCCAAGGAGCTGAGCCAGATGCTCAAGGTCCCCCTCGACTCAAACGGCTTCTTCATGGAGGCACACATAAAGCTCCGCCCCATCGACTTTGCCACCGACGGAATCTTCGTTTGCGGAACCGCCCACAGCCCCAAGGACATAGGGGAGAGCGTCGCGCAGGCGCTGGGTGTGGCCAGCAGGGCCTCCATACCCATGGCGAAGAAAAGGGTGCGCACAGCGGCGATCATGAGCCAGGTTGACCAGACGCGGTGCAGCGGCTGCGGCACCTGCATAGAAGTCTGCCCCTACAACGCCCTCCGCAAGAACGAGAAGGGCCTCGCCGAGACCATCGCCGCCGTCTGTAAGGGCTGCGGCGTCTGCGGCGCCACGTGCCCCGAGAAGGCGATAACCATGCACCACTTCACGGACGAGCAGATACAGGCACAGGGCCTCGCCGCCCTCGAGGAGGACTAAACGATGAGTACATTCGAGCCCAACATAGTCGGCTTCCTCTGCAACTGGTGCAGCTACGCCGGCGCCGACCTCGCGGGCGTGAGCCGAATCCAGTACCCGACGAACATGCGGGTCATCAAGGTCATGTGCAGCGGACGCGTCGAGCCGGGGATGGTCCTCGGCCTCCTCGAGGCTGGCGCCGACGGGGTCATGGTGACGGGTTGCCACATAGGCGACTGCCACTACATCTCGGGCAACCTCCACACGAAGCGCAAGTACGCCCTGCTGCAGAAGCTGCTCGCCAAGACGGGCCTCGCGCCGCAGCGCATTAGGCTGGAGTGGAACAGCGCAGCCGAGGGGCAGCGCTTCGCTAACCTCGTCAAGGAGTTCACGGAGCAGGTACGCGCAGTCGGACCGACGCCGCTCAAGGCGCCGACCCCCGACGCGGCTAAGCTCCTCAATATCAAGGCCGCGAGGGAGGCCGCGGACGGCTTCAGGCTCCGAGCCCTCGTCGGTAAGGAGGAGAAGCTCGTGACGGAGGGCAACGTCTACGGCGACAGGGTCGCCCAGGACGAGTTTACAAAGGCGATGGACGACGCCGTCGAGGCGGAGTTCCAGGTCCACCGCATCCACATCATGCTACAGGAGAGGCCGAGGTCCGTCAAGGACGTAGCGGAGCAGCTCGGCCTGCAGCCGAGGACCGTGCTGGGCTACATGGTCGCCCTAAGGCAGAGGGGCTGGGTCGACGTGAAGGAGGCCGTGGAGGGGACGCCCCTCTACGCGGCGCAGTGAGGCGAACGAAGATGGAGAAGACAGGCAGCGTGCTGGTCGTCGGCGGTGGCATAGCGGGCATACAGGCCGCGCTTGACCTCGCCGACTCCGGCTTCAAGGTCTACATGGTGGAGAGGGAGCCGAGCATCGGCGGCGTGATGACTCAGCTCGACAAGACGTTCCCCACGAACGACTGCGCCATGTGCATACTCGCCCCCAAGCTCGTCGGAGCGGGGCGCCACCCCAACATACAGCTCCTCACCTACAGCGAGGTCAAGTCCCTCGAGGGGGAGGAGGGCAACTTCACCGCCACCATACTCAAGAAGGCGCGCCGAGTCGACCCCGCCAAGTGCACGGGCTGCGGCGACTGCGCCGCAAAGTGCCCCTCCTCCGCCATTGACACCTATAACGCGGACCTCAGCGACCGGAAGGCAGTCTACATCCGCTTCAGCCAGGCCGTCCCACTCACCTACGCGATTGACAGGGACAAGTGCCTCGGCTGCGGCATCTGCAGCGAGGTCTGCAAGGCAGACGCCATAAAGTACGACGACGCCGACGAGGAGCTTAAGCTAAGCGTCGGCTCCGTGGTCCTCGCCCCCGGCTTCGAGGCATTCGACCCCTCCAAGCTCAGCGAGCTAGGCTACGGCAGGTACCCGAACGTGGTGAGCAGCGTCGAGTTCGAGCGCATACTCAGCGCAACGGGGCCCTACAGGGGCGTCGTCCTCCGCCCCAGCGACGGCGACATGCCGAAGAGGGTCGCGTTCCTCCAGTGCGTCGGCAGCCGGGACGCCCGCGTGGGCAACCCCTACTGCAGCGGCGTCTGCTGCATGTACGCCATAAAGGAGGCCGTAATCGCCCAGGAGCACAACCCCGGCCTCGAGGCCAGCGTATTCTTCATGGACATACGCGCCTTCGGCAAGGAGTTCGACGACTACTACACGCGCGCCGAGCACGAGCACGGCGTCAGGTTCATCAGGAGCCGCGTTGGCCACGTCGAGCAGGACCCGGAGACGGGCGGCCTCGACCTCACCTACGAGGAGGGCGGCGAGGTCAGGAGGGAGCGCTACGACATGGTGGTCCTCGGCGTCGGCCTCAACCCGCCGAAGGGGGCGGAGCAGCTCAGCAAGGCGATGGGCTTCGCTCTCAACAAGTATGGGTTCGCCGAGACCAAGCTCTTCTCACCACTGGAGACGACCAGAAAGGGCGTCTACGTCTGCGGGGCATTCAGCAGCCCGAAGGACATCCCCGACAGCGTAGCACAGGCAAGCGGAGCAGCCGCGAAGGCGGCGAAGGCAATCTCAAGCGCCCGGGGCACGCAGGTCAAGCCCGTCGAGTTCCCCGCAGAACGCGACGTATCAAAGGAGGAGCCGCGCGTCGGCGTCTTCGTCTGCTGGTGCGGCATAAACATCGGCGGCGTCGTAAACGTCCCCAGCGTCGCCGCGTACGCGAAGAAGCTCCCCCACGTCGCCTACGCGGAGGAGAACCTCTATACCTGCAGCCAGGACACGCAGGACAGGATCAAGAACACCATCATAGAGCACAAGCTAAACCGCGTCGTCGTCGCCTCGTGCACGCCACGCACACACGAGCCACTATTCAGGGCAACACTCCGCGAGGCTGGCCTCAACGAGTACCTCTTCGAGATGGCGAACATACGCGACCAGTGCAGCTGGGTCCACATGCACGAGAAGGAGGCCGCCACCAGGAAGGCGGAGGACCTAGTAAGGATGGCCGTCGCCAAGGCGAGCCTCCTCCAGCCGCTCACGAAGCACAAGATACACGTCACCCCCGGCGCCCTAGTCGTCGGCGGGGGCGTGAGCGGCATGACCGCCGCGTTGGAGATCGCCGACCAGGGCTTCGAGGTCCACCTCGTCGAGAAGGAGGCGGAGCTCGGCGGCAACATGAAGAGGATAAAGTTCCTCCCATCGGGCGAGGATCCCGCCGCGGAGCTGGCGAAGCTGGAGAAGCGCGTCAGGGGCAACAAGAAGATCAGACTCTACACCGGCACGCAGGTCGCCGAGGTGGAAGGCTACGTCGGCAACTTCGAGACCACCCTCGCCAGCGCGGAGAAGGAGACGCAGATCAAGCACGGCGTGGTCGTCGTCGCCACAGGCGGCGTCGAGTACACCCCCAAGGAGTACGCCTACGGCAAACACCCCGGCGTCATGACCCAGTTCCAGCTAGAGGAGAAGCTCCACACCGGCTACAAGCCCGGCACCGTCGTCATGATCCAGTGCGTCGGCAGCCGGAACGAGGAGCACCCGAACTGCAGCCGAGTCTGCTGCACGGGGGCGGTCAATAATGCGTTGAAGATCAAGGAGGCGAACCCCGCCGCCGACGTCTACGTCCTCTACAAGGACATGAGGACCTACGGCTTCAAGGAGGACTACTACAGGGCCGCCGCGGACAGGGGAGTCGTCTTCATCAGGTACGATGACGGGCACAAGCCCGAGGTCACCGCCGAGGGCGGGCTGAAGGTGAGGGTCCTAGACCCGGTACTCAGGGAGAACGTGGTCCTCGAGCCCGACGCCCTCGTGCTCAGCGCGGGTGTTCTGCCCGCCGCCGACAACCGGCGTCTAGCCGGGATGCTCAAGGTCCCCATCAGCAAGGACGGGTTCTTCCTAGAGGCGCATATGAAGCTGCGCCCACTCGACTTCGCGACGGAGGGCGTCTACCTCTGCGGCTTGGCGCACGGCCCGAAGACAATCGACGAGTGCATAAGCCAGGCAAGCGGCGCCGCGTCGAGGGCGCTTACCATCCTAAGCCACGACGAGATCGAAGCCGAGGGAGCAATCGCCAGCGTCGACGAGGACGCCTGCAGCGGCTGCCAGATGTGCGCCGCCGTCTGCGAGTTCAAGGCGATAGAGATGGTGAAGAAGGGCGACAAGACCCACAGCCACGTAATCGCCGAGGTCTGCAAGGGATGCGGAGTCTGCGCGGCAACGTGCCCCAGCGGGGCGATAACGGTGGGCCACTTCACCGACGCGGAGATACTTAGCCAGGTGAAGGCCGCCTTGGAGGCGAGGCCATGACCCCCGAGTACGAGCCGAAGCTCGTCGGCTTCCTATGCAACTGGTGCAGCTACGCCGGCGCAGACCTCGCGGGGGTCAGCAGGTTCCAGTACCCCACCAACCTGCGCGTTATACGCGTCATGTGCAGCGGTAGGGTCCACCCAGCCCACATATTAGAAGCCTTCAAGGATGGCGCCGACGGGGTCCTAGTCGCCGGGTGCCACATCCCCACCGACTGCCACTACATCTCGGGCAACTTCAAGGCGCAGCGCCGCGTCGCCATGGTCAAGAAGCTCATGGAGCAACTCGGAATAGAGCCCGAGCGCCTCCGCCTGGAGTGGATAAGCGCCGCGGAGGGGGACAAGTTCGCGAAGACCATCAGGGAGATGACGGAGGACCTGAAGAAGCTGGGGCCGAGCCCCGTCGCGAAGGCCCTAAGGGAGGCCGACTGACATGGAACAATCTGAGATAAGGATCACCGCCGAGGGCAAGAATTTCCGAAACGAGATAATGGCGACCCACGGCGCGGACAAGCTGATGCACTGCTACCAGTGCGGCACCTGCACAAGTGACTGCCCAGTCGCGAAGAGGGTCCCCGAGTTCCGCCCCCGGAACATCGCGCGCCTAGCCATATACGGGCAGAAGGACCGGCTCCTAGACGGCGACCTCGTCTGGCTCTGCGCTGGCTGCTACACCTGCTACGAGCGGTGCCCGCAGAAGGTCCACGTCAGCGAGATAGTCAGCGCCCTCAGGCAGCTCGCCCTAAGGGAGGGCAAGATACACCCCACTATCAAGTCGATAGTCACCACCATCCCCCGCCTCGGCTACATCAGCGAGATCGGGGAGTTCGAGAACGAGATGCGCGGCGAGGACGGGCTACCACCCGCCCCCACGCCCGCCATAGAGGAGATAAAGGCGATAATGAGGAAGACCGGCATCCTCGGCCGCGTCGGAGGCGACTAGAGATGAAGTACGCCTTCTTCGTCGGCTGCACAGTGCTCAGCAGGCTACCCGGCTACGAGAAATCCGCCCGCAAGGTAGCGGAGAAGCTAGGCGTCGAGCTGGTCGACATGCCCGGCTCAAGCTGCTGCGGCACCACATACATGGAGACCCTCGACAGGAAGACCGCCCTCGCCCTCGCCGCCCGCAACATAGCGATAGCGGAGGAGATGGGCCTCGACATAGTCACCGTCTGCAACGGCTGCACCGAGAACCTCACAAAGACCAACAAGGCGCTCAAGGAGGACCCCGCGCTCCGAGCCGAGGTCAACGAGATACTAGCCGAGACGGGCAAGCAGTTCAAGGGCACGGTCAACGTCAAGCACTACGTCAGGATGCTCAAGGAGGACGTGGGCCTCGATAGGGTCAAGGCGGCGTCCGTGAAGCCCTTCAAGGGGCTCAGGGTCGGCGCCCACTACGGTTGCCACCTCCTCAAGCCAACCGACGAGATGCTCTACGAGGACCCCAACGACCCCAAGGTCCTAGACGATCTCATACGCGCCACCGGCGCCGAGAGCGTCGACTACCCGGGGAAGACCGAGTGCTGCGCCGGCCCAGTCATGGGCATCAGGGAGAAGGTCACATGGGACGTCGGCATGGGAAAGGTCGAGACCGTCAAGAAGCACGCCGACGCCATGGCGACCTGCTGCCCATTCTGCTACATAACATACGAGAGGTGCCAGTTCATGACCGAGACCAACCCCAACCTCCCCGTCGTCCACATACCCCAGCTGCTCGGCCTCGCCATGGGCCTCACAGCCAACGAGGTCGGGCTCAGCACAAACAAGGTGGACGCCAGCGCCCTGCTGGCGAAGCAGGAGGCATAACCGTGGAGAAGCTAAAGTTCGGCTTCTACTGGGCCGCCAGCTGCGGCGGCTGCGAGATCGCCGTCCTCGACGTCGACGAGAAGATACTCGACGTCCTCCAGATAGCCGACCCCGTCTTCTGGCCCGTCGCCATGGACGTCAAGTACAGCGACGTCGAGGCCATGGCGGACGGCTACATGGACGTCTGCTTCCTCAACGGGGGCATACGCAACTCGGAGCAGGAGCACCTCGCCAAGCTGCTCCGCAGGAAGGCGAAGTACATGGTCGCCTTCGGGGCATGCGCCCAGCTCGGAGGCGTCCCCGGCCTCGCCAACCTCAGCAACAGGAGGGACATATTCGACAGGGTCTACCACACGACGGAGTCGACGGACAACCCGGCGGGGACCGAGCCGCAGGCGAAGCACACGCTCCCCGAGGGCGACTCAGAGATACCCGTCTTCCTCGAATCGGTCAAGCCACTCGACCAGGTCATACCCGTCGACTACTACCTGCCAGGGTGCCCGCCGCCCCCTAAACTCATCTTCAACGCCGTCGACGCCATAGCGAAGGGGCAGCTACCTCCCAAGGGCAGCATACTCGCCCCCGAGCTCGCCGTCTGCGACGAGTGCCCCCGCAAGAAGGAGGAGAAGAAGGTCGCCTCAATCAAGAGGATAATCGACTTCACCCCCGAGCCGGAGAAGTGCCTGCTGGAGCAGGGGCTCGTCTGCATGGGGCCCGCGACGCGCGGGGGGTGCGACGCCAAGTGCCTCGGGGCGAACATGCCATGCACGGGCTGCGGAGGCGCGTGCCCCGGAGCCATGGAGCAGGGCTCGGCTATGATCAGCGCACTCTCCACCATACTAGGCTTAGCGGACGAGAAGGGTGAGGGCTACGACGTGGACGCGGTAGTCGCGCAGCTGAGGGACCCAGTGGGGACCTTCTACAAGTACGCTCTTCCCGCCTCCATCATCGGCAGGAGGGTCAAGAAATGAAGACTATAACTATCGACCCGATCACGCGGCTGGAGGGCCACGGCAAGATCACCATCTTCCTCAACGACGCGGGGAACGTGGAGAACGCGTACCTTCAGATTCCGGAGCTTCGCGGCTTCGAGAAGTTCTGCGAGGGGCGCAGGGCGGAGGATATGCCCATAATCACGCCGCGCATCTGCGGCGTCTGCCCAGTCGCCCACCACTACGCCGCCACTAAGGCGCTGGACGCCTGCTTCGGCGTCGAGCCAACCGAGACGGCGAAGAAGCTCAGGGAGCTAATGTACGTCGGCTACTACATCTACGACCACACACTCCACTTCTACTTCCTCGGAGGCCCCGACTTCGTAGTCGGCCCAGACGCCCCCGCCTCCGAGAGGAACATCTTCGGCGTCCTCAAGCGCGTCGGCCTCGACGTCGGCAGGGAGGTCATCAAGCACCGCGCCTACGGGCAGAGGATAACCGAGATCATCGGCGGCAAGGCGACCCACCCCACCTGCGGCGTCCCCGGGGGCATAAGCAAGGGACTCAACGAGGAGGAGCGCCAGAAGATCGAGGAGATGGCGCGCAGCAGCGTCGAGTTCGCCAAGTTCACCCTCGGGGTCTTCAACGACATCGTCCTCAAGAACAAGCAGTACGTCGACATGATCCTCAGCGACCCCTACCGCCTAGACGCCTACAACATGGGCCTCGTCGACGCGGACAACCGCGTAAACTTCTACGACGGCGACGTACGCGTCACCGACCAGCGTGGCAAGGAGTTCGACCGCTTCAGGGGCGGCGAGTACCTCGACCACATCGCCGAGCGCGTCGAGCCGTGGACCTACAGCAAGTTCACCTACCTGAAGAAGGTGGGGTGGAAGGGGCTCACGGCGGGGCCGGAGAGCGGCGTCTACCGCGTCGGCCCGCTTGGGAGGCTCAACGCCTCCGAGGGCATGACGACCCCGCTGGCGAACGCGGAGTACAAGCGCATGTACGAGACCCTCGGCGGGAAGCCGGTGCAGTCTACCCTCGCATTCCACTGGGCGCGCCTCGTGGAGCTACTCTACGCCGCGGAGCGCGCCGTCGAACTCAGCACCGACCCATCCATAACCAAGACCGACCTACGCAACCCCATCGGCAAACCCGGCGAGGGCGTAGGAGTCATCGAGGCGGCCCGCGGAACACTCTTCCACCACTACAAGCTCGACGAGGACGCCATGGTGAAGAGTGCGAACCTCATCGTCGCCACCACAAACAACTACGCCGACATCTGCTGCAGCGTCCGCGACGCAGCCAAGGGCCTCATCAAGGGAGGCGAGGTGAGCGACGGCCTCCTCAACAAGGTCGAGATGGCCTTCCGCGCCTACGACCCATGCTTCGGCTGCAGCACACACAGCCTACCCGGCGAGGGCCCGCTCAACGTCGAGATCTACGACCGGAACCACACGCTTTTGAAGAGACTCGCCAGAGACTAGCCCATGAGGACCCTCGTCATCGGCGTCGGGAACCTTCTCAGGACCGATGACGGTGTCGGCATCCACATCATCAACAGGCTCGGCAAGCTCCACCCGGGGATAGACACCCTCGACGCCGCCATGGGCAGCATCGAGATCATCGAGGCGATGAGGGGCTACGACCGAGCCATCATCGTCGACGCCATCGAGACCGGCGCAGAGCCCGGCACGATCTACCGCGTCAACCTCACGGGGGGTGAGGAACCCCCGGTCGTAACCCACAGCCACGGCACGGACCTCATCACAACCCTGCAGCTTGGCCGACAGCTCTTCCCCGACGATATGCCCCCCGAGATAACACTGATCGCGGTCGAGGCAGGGGACACGACAACTATCAGCGACGAACCAACCCCGAAGGTGCAGAACGCCATCAAAAAGGTTCTCAAGATGATCGTCGATGACATAGCCGAAGAACGGCGCTAGAAGTGGTTGCTGGGAGCCTCTAAACTATTATTAACCGTAGATACGTCTTCAGTTAGCATGGTCAAGCTAGAAGGGTTCGACTTCCCAGACGATCTCTACTACCACCGCGAGCACATGTGGGTCAAGGTCGAGGGCGACAAGGTGCGCGTCGGCTACAACGACTGGGCCCAGAAGGCAGCGGGCAAGCTACTCAGCCTCAAGACGAAGCGCCCCGGCGCACCCGTCGAGGCCGGGAAGACCCTCGGCAGCATCGAGTCCGGCAAATGGGTCGGCAGCCTCAAGGTCCCCGTGAGCGGGGAGCTCGTCCAGCTTAACGAGGACGTCCTCAAGGCGCCCAACCTAATCAACAGCGACCCCTACGGCAAGGGCTGGGTCGCCATAATCAAACCCTCAAAGCTCCAGGACGAGCTTAAGACCCTGATCAGCGGCAAGGACACCGCCGGCCTCGAGGCGTGGCTCAAGGAAGAGCGCGCCAAGGCGAAGCAGTAGGCCAGAGGCGCCACCCGCCGGCCACGGGTACGATTTTATCCATGTAAGAGACAGGTGATGATCGTGTCAGCCAAAGGGCGCGCCGCGTGCGAGTCCCCGGACTACGTGAGGACGAGCACCGCCGCCGCCATGACGATGGGCTTCACCCCCGGCAGATTCTACAGGGACGCCAGGCTCTACTGCGTCAACCTCCTCCTCACATACGAGGAGGGCTGCAGCGCGAGGTGCGCCTACTGCGGCCTATCCGAGGGGAGGCTCATCCCCGGGCACGGGGAGGACCAGAGCTTCATCAGGGTCGACTGGCCCACTGTCCCCCTCGACGAAGTCGTCAGGCGCCTGGGGGGCGAGCAGTCGAGCCACGTGGAGCGCGTCTGCGTCTCCATGATAACGAACCTGCGCGCCAGGGACGACACCCTCGACATAGTCGAGAGGCTGAAGCCCGCCGCAGAGAGGATCTCCGTCCTCATCACGCCCACGATCGTGGACGAGGGCTGGCTCCGCGAACTCAAGCGCTCCGGCGCGGACATGGTCGGCATCGCCGTGGACGCGGCCACACCCGAGCTGTTCGACAAGCTCAGGGGCTCAGGCGTCGGTGGCCCTCACGACTGGGGCAAGTACTGGGCGACCCTCGCTGAGGCGGTCACCGTGTTCGGGCGCATGAACGCCAGCATCCACCTCATCGTCGGCGTGGGGGAGACCGAGAGGGAGATGGTGGACACGATCACGAAGGCCCACGGCATGGGGGCCAGGGTTCACCTCTTCTCATTCTTCCCCGAGGAGAAGTCCCTGATGGAGGACCACCCGCAGCCGCCGATGGGCCAGTACCGGAGGATACAGCTGGCGAGGTACCTCATCGAGCACGACCTCGCGGAGTCTCGGGCGATGGCCTTCGACGGGGATGGGCGGATCACCGGCTTCGGGGTACATGGAGAGAAGCTGGAGAGCATCATCGACCTCGGTCTCCCCTTCATGACCTCCGGCTGCCCCGGGAGGACGATGGAGAACGCGTGCAACCGCCCCTTCGCCAACGACACACCCGCCCAGGCCGAGATGGGGCTCATGCGAAACTTCCCATTCCAACCTAATCAGGGAGACATCAGGCGCGTGAAGGCGCAGCTCGGGTAACCGTGGAAGGGATAGACTCACATGAGGGACATCGGCCGCTGCCTCGAGGCGAAGGGTGGGGAACTCCAACGGCTCTACGGGGAGGGCTACTCCGTGGCCCGCAGGGGCTTCTCCGACCAGATACACCTCTACGCCCCGGGGATGGTCCACTTCGAGTCCAGCTTCCACGTCGCCAGGAACCCCCTCAGGTTCCCCGCCGTCTCGGTGACGGGGACCCGATGCCAGCTTCAATGCGAGCACTGCAAGGGCAGGCTCCTCGAGGAGATGATCCCCGCCACCACCCCCGGGAGGCTCTACGAGGTCTGCGCCGAGGTTAAGGCGAGCGGCGGCGGGGGCGTCCTGATAAGTGGCGGCTCGGCCCCCGACGGGAGTGTCCCCCTCGACGGTTTCCTCCCGACCATAAGCCGGGTCAAGAAGGAGATCGGGTTGGAGGTGGTGGTCCACACGGGGCTCGTCCACGCCGACGTCGCCCGTGCCCTCGCCTCCGCCGAGATAGATGCCGCGATGATCGACGTCATCGGGTCCGACGAGACCCTCCGGGGCGTCTATCATGTCGAAGGGGGCCTAGCTGCACTTGAGAGGACCCTGGATACCTTCGAGGAGGCGGGTGTAGAGTATGTCCCGCATATCGTTGTGGGTCTCGACAACGGCGCCATAAAGGGCGAGGGCAGGGCCGTCGAACTAATCTCGAGGCACAGCCCCGCCGCGGTCGTCGTCGTCGCCCTCATGCCCCTCGAACACACCCCTATGGAGCACATCATCCCCCCGACGCCGGAGGCTGTCTCCAGGGTCATACTCGCCGCCAGGCTGGCGATGCCCACCACGCCGCTCCTCCTCGGCTGCGCGAGGCCAAAGGGGGAAGCCAAATCCAGACTCGACGTCCTCGCCATAGACGCCGGAGTGAACGGCATAGCCTACCCGAGCGAGGAGGGATTCGAGCACGCACTCGGGAGGGGCCTCAAACCACAGATACACGACGAGTGCTGCGCCCTCATGTACAGGCACATCCGCGGGGCGAGGTGACTGAGCCTGTCTTGGAGACTCCTCGACACAGGGCTCTGCGACGCGGCACGCAACATGGCGCTCGACGACGTCGTCCTTGAGTCGCGGGCGAGGGGGCAGACGCCAAACACCCTCCGATTCCTACGCTTCGACCCGCCCGCCGTGCTCGTGGGCTACCACCAGTCGGTGGAGAGCGAGGTCCGCGTAGACTACTGCCGGGACAACGGCCTCGACATAAACAGGCGCATCACCGGAGGAGGCGCCATACTCTTCGACCCCAGCTCCCTCGGCTGGGAGATAATAGCCAGTAAACGCGACTTCGACGTCGAGGGCGACTTCTTCGACCAGGAGAGGCTCTTCGGGAGGATATGCGACGGCGCCATCCGCGGCCTCAGGAGCCTCGGCATAGACGCGAGGTTCCGCCCCAAGAACGACATCGAGGTAAACGGGAGGAAGATATCCGGCACCGGCGGCACGGAGAGGGAGGGGGCTTTCCTCTTCCAGGGCACGGTCCTCGTCGACGTGGACGTCGACACGATGCTGCACGCCCTCAGGATACCGCTGGAGAAGCTGAAGGACAAGGAGGTCGCCTCCGTCAAGGAGAGGGTTACCACAGTCCGCGACGAGCTGGGCCGGGTCCCACCCATGGACGCCATAAAGAAGGCCATCTCCGCGGGCTTCGAGGAGTCGCTGGGCATGAAGCTGACCGGGGGAGGGCTGACCATGTACGAGGAGGAACTGCTCGCTCAGAGGATCGGCGGCTTCCGCTCCTACAACTGGGTCTACCTAGAGAGGCCGCCGCTAAACTCCCCCTCGGTGGTCTACGCCGTCGCCAAGACCCCGGGCGGCCTGATAAGGGTCTCCCTGACCCTCGACCCATCGGCCCGGACCATCAAGACGGTGCTGATCACGGGGGACTTCTTCATCTTCCCATCGAGGGCCATACTCGACCTGGAGGCCGCCCTCAAGGGCGCCGACTGCGAGCGCGGAAACGTCCTCAGGATCGTCGAGGACACCTTCAAGCGAGAAAACGTCCACATACCCGGTGTCACGCCCCGCGACATCATCGACCTGATCTTCAAGGCGGCTGGGAAGGTGAGGTACGAGTCCATAGGGCTCACACTGGCGGAGTCGAACCACATATTCGAGGTCAACGTCGACACCGATAAGCCGCTTGGCGGCGCATTCAGCGCCCTCCTCCTCCCCTACTGCGCGAAGCTGCCGACATGCGAGTACAGGGAGAGGGACGGCTGCACACAGTGCGGCGGATGCACCATCGGAGACGCCTACAGGCTAGCCGAGGCGTACAACCTCAAACCCATAACAATAGTGAACTTCGAGGACCTCATGGAGAACCTCATCAAGCTCCGAGACGAAGGGGCGACCGGCTACATAGGCTGCTGCTGCGAGGGCTTCTACTGCAAACACCAGGACGACTTCGAGGGCATAGGCCTCCCCGGCATCCTCATCGACATCGACGACACCACCTGCTACGACCTCGGGAAGGAGCACGAGGCGCTCCTCGGTGACTTCGAAAACCAGACAAGCGTCAAGCTCGGCCTCCTCGAGAAGCTGGTGAGGAACCTGCCACGCGGGGGGAGAGAATCCCGTGTATGACCTCGTGGTGGCTGGTGGGGGTCCGGCCGGCGCAGCGGCCGCTATCATAGCCGCGAAACGTGGGCTGAGCGTGGTGCTCATAGAGAAGGGGGGGCATAACCGCCAGAAGCCCTGTGGCGGACTCCTGCCAGAGGTCGGCGCCGAGGCCATCGAGGAGGTGTTCGGCGAGGGCATCCCGGAGGCTGTGTTTAGCTCCCCCCGTGAGCTGGGGCTGTTCTACTCCCCGCCGAGCGGGCCCCGAAACGGGGGGAGGATGAGGAACTATCGCCTCCTGAACCTTCAGCGGGCGCCCTTCGACGAGTGGCTCAGGGGGCGGGCCGAGGCCGCCGGCGCCGAGGTGATCTACGACTCCGCACTCGCCAGCTTCGCAGCGGGTGACTCGGTGAAATGCATAATCAACAGGGGTGATGTCGTCTCCTCCTTGACCTCGTCGTACCTTATTGGGGCCGACGGCGTCTTCTCCACGGTGAGACGCGGCCTATACGGGGTACGCGCCGATGTTATGCGCGTCGTTCAGGAGACCTGGGAGGCCCCCGGGGGCGTTGACGACCTCTTCTACGTGTTTCTCGATGGACGGCTGACCCGGACCTACGGGTACATGATACCGAAGGGGGAGTGCGTAGAGATTGGTCTCGGCGTCGAGGGGGACGCATCGGAGAAGATGGGGATGCTCCGAACATTACTAAGTGAGAGGCTCGGCGTCAAACTCGGCAAGCTGGTCCAGTGTGCGGGCTGGGCCATCCCCTACGGCTCCATATACAAGGGAGCGGGTAACGTCCTGCTCGCCGGGGACGCCTCCGGGTTCTGCAACCCCCTCTCTGGTGAGGGGATAAGGCTCAGCATCGAAAGCGGTGAGGCGGCGGGAACTGCCGTGGCCGATGCGGCGGGTGGCGGTGACGCTGTCGCCCTCTACTCCCGTTACGTCGAGCAGATCGACGGGCTCGTGAGGAGAGTCCACGAATATTCTAAGGACTTCACGGATGAGGACCGCGAGGAGTTCGTCAGGGCAGAGCTCCAGCGGGTAAATCTAGGCTAATTGGTAATGCTCCCCTCTGCCTCGGCGAGCATCTTCTCGGCCCCCTGTACAGCCTCGAGGCGTGCGCGGTGTCTCGCCACCTGCTCCTTGACGCTTCTTCTCCTGTTGGCTATCATCTTCTTCACCGACTCGGGGGCCGGTCCTCCGACCGTGTTCCTCCCGAGCAGGTTCTTGTTGAGGTCGAGGGCCGAGGCCAGCTCCCCGGTCGAGATGTCGAGCCTCCTCCCGATCACCTTCTCGGAGGCGTCTGCGACCATCCCCGGCCCGATCTCCCCCGCCTTCTTCCCCTCCTCAAGGGCCTTCACCACCACCTCGACTATGATGTCATGGGCCTGGCGGAACGAGATGCCGTGGCTCCTGACGAGGGTGTCGGCTAGGTCGGTGGCCGTCGTGAAGCCGTCCCTGAGGTTCTTCATCATGACCTCCTTCCTGGGTATCACCGTTGCGACGGCGCCCGCCATGACGTTGGTGCTTCCGACGGCGGTGTCGAGGGCGACGGGCTCGATGAGGAGGCGGTCGACGGTGTTCGTGTACGTGATGCCCTTGACGGAGGCGACGGCGGTGACGAGGTTGCCGATGGACTCGGCCGAGTAGCCTTTGATGTACTCGAACTCGAGGGGATTCTTCTTCTGGGGCATTATGCTGCTCGTCCCCGCGTAGGCCTCGTCGAGGTCTATCATGTTGTATTCGTCGCTGCTCCATATCTGGAGGTCCTCGGCGAGGCGTCCGATCTGCGTCATATGTATCGCTATGGCTGAGGCTAGCTCGATGGCGTAGTCCGTCGTGGCGACGGCGTCCGTCGTGTTCTCGCAGAGGGCGTCGAAGCCCAGGAGCCTCATCATGCGTGTGCGGTCGACGTTCCAGCTCGTCCCGGCGAACGCCGCGGCGCCCATGGTGCTGAGGTTCGCGTGCCTGTAGGCCCCCTCGAGGCGCTCCACCGTGCGTGCGGCCGCCTCGACGTGCGCGAGTATGTAGTGGGCGAGTGTGACGGGCTGGGCCTGCCTTATGTGGGTGTAGCCGGGCATCAGGGTGTCGACGTTCTCCTCAGCCTTGTCGATGAGGCGCCTCTGGAACTCGATGACCGCGCCGATGAGGCGCTCGGTCTGGTCCCTGAGGTAGATGCGCCGCTGCGCGTGGCCGAGGTCGTTCCTGCTCCTGCCTATGTGCATCTTTCCCCCGACCTCGCCGACGCGCTTTATGAGGGCTGTCTCGGTCGACATGTATCCGACTAGGCTCGGGTCGCCCTCGGCGGCCTTCGCCACGGCCTTGACGCCTTCGAGGATCGTCCTCGCCTCCTCCCCTATGATTATGCCCTGCTCGGCGAGCATCACCGTGTGGGCGCGGTGGATGAGGACCTGCCCGTAGTAGCTGGCGACGTCGAAGCTCCTCGGGTTCCTCCTCCAAGTGTTCAGCTCGGTTATCTCGGGGGCCTCGGCCTTCTTCGCTCGGCCGAACCTCTCCCAGTCCGCCTTCGGTGGGCTGCTCATTTCTTGTCGGGTTAAGGGTGGCTGGGAGGCGATTTAAAACCGCGCCACGCGGCTCCTCAACTTATATACGGCTGATGTTGAGGGGATCGTGGTTCCCATGCTTGTTGAGAGGAGCTTCAAGGCCGGGGAGGCGACGCTGAACTACGCGGAGGGGCCCGACTCGGGGCCGCCCATGGTGCTGACCCACGGGCTCACCGACAGGTGGCAGTACTACCTGCCGATCATGCCCTTCCTCACGATGAGGTGGCACGTCTACGCCCTCGACTTCAGGGGGCACGGCGAGTCCAGCAGGACGCCGCCGTACCGTTACCTCGACCACATAAACGACACCATATCCTTCATCAAGGGTAATTTCAAGGAGCCCGTCGTCATCTTCGGCTCCTCCATGGGCGGGATGGTCGCCCTCATGGTCGCAGCCAGGCGCCCCGACCTCGTCAGGGCCGTCGTCTTCGGCGACTCCAGCATAAAGACGGACAGGACGAGGCAGGTCATGATCGACTTCCACAGCTACTGGTACGGTTGGAGGAGGCTCGCGGGCTTCAAGGGCCCCTTCAGCGAGTTGGTGAAGTTGGTCTCCGAGATGCCGGTGAGCGTCCCCGGGCAGGGGAAGAAGACCTACGGGGAGGGGCTCGACCCCATCCCCCTCATGAACAAGGCGAACTACCTGCGCCACCTCGACCCCGAGGTCCTAAGGGACTGGGCCGTGGGTGACACCGACGCAGACGCCTTCAGGCGCGTGACCACCGGCTACGAGGACAAGCTGCTCAGGGAGATCAGGTGCCCCGTCCTGCTCGTGCAGGGAAACCCGAAGAAGGGGGGCATATTCACGGACGAGGCCGTCGAGTTCGCCAAGGCGAACATAAGGGAGTCCTACCACGTCTACATCCCCGAGTACGACCACAACCTCGGCCTATACAGCTGGGACACGGGCAAGCTACTGCAGGCCGTGAACGTCTTCCTAGAGTCTCTCAGGTAGGTCACCTACTTCGTTTTCTTCAGCTTCTCTAGGATAGCCGCGTACAGGGCCTCATGGTCGAGTTTCTTGGTGGTGACGAACTCGACCGAGATGAGAACCATGTTGATGAAGCGGTTCACGTACGACTCCTCCTCCTTGTAGACGCCTAGCACCTTCTCGATCTCTGAGCGCGTCTCCGGCGACAACATGCTAAAAAGGGCGTCGACGGCGGAGACGAAGTCCTTCGTTCCCCTAGCCGCCTCGCAGGCCTCTATCTGCCGCTTCACGGCGTCGTCGGACATCTCCCGAAAATGTGGGATGGGGGTATAAACGTCGTTCGGGTGAGGAAAAAGGGGTCACTTGATGGCGTACTTCTTCACGACTTCCCAGTCGACCTCGAAGCCGAGCCCCGGCTTGTTCGGGGCGGTGAGGTACCCCTTCTCGGGGCGGTAGGCTGGGTCTATGAAGTAGGACTCGAGGGGGACGGCGTTTATCTCCACCCACTCGCTCCGGTTGTTGCTGAGGCTCAGGTGGACGGACGCGGGTATGCCTGGGCCGAAGAAGAAGCTGTGCGTGGCGAGGTCGAGGTTCCACGCCTCGGCGAGTGCGAATATCTTCCTGCAGACGCTTATGCCGCCCGTCATGATGACGTCGGGCTGGAGGAGGTCGTAGGGGTGCTTCTCGACGATGTTCTTGAATCCGTAGTGTGTGTACTCGTTCTCCCCGCCGGCGATGGGTATGTCGGTTTTCGTGCGTAGCCACGCTAGGCTGCCGTAGTCGTCGACGGGCCAGATTGGCTCCTCGAGCCACGTGAGGTCGTACCGCTCCAGCTGGCGCGCCGCCTTCAACGCCTCACCGGGTGTCCACGCGCCGTTCACATCGAGCATGACCGCGATGTCGTCGCCGACGGCGTCTCGGACCGCCTTGGTGCAGGCGACGCCGTCGTGCTTGCCCTGGTGTATCTTGATGCCCTTGTAGCCCTCCTCGACCCAGCGCTGGCTTATCTTGGCGACCTCCTCGGGCTTCTTGTACTCCATGAGGCTGGCGTACGCCTTGACCTTGGGCTTGCAGAGGCCGCCGAGCATCTCGTAGACGGGGAGCTTGCGCGCCTTGCCGATGATGTCCCAGAGGGCGATCTCGACGGCGCTTAGCGCCTGTATGCTGATGCCCTTGATGCCGTGGCCGAAGCTGATGTGGTAGACCTTGTTCCAGAGGCGTTCGACCTGCATCGGGTCTTCGCCGACGAGGAGTGGCTTGAGCTGCTGCTCTATGTAGCCGCCGACGGCGCCGTATGTGTAGGGGATGGACTCACCGTAGCCCTTGATGCCCTCGTCGGTGGTGACCTCGACGAGTATGTGCACGCTGCGCCTCTTGGGGTAGGCGGAGAGTGGCTCCGTCTCCCTGAGGGGTATCCACATGGGGTAGGTCTTGATGTCGGTGATCTTCATGTCTTCACGTTCCTTTTGGCTGGTTTCTGGGGTGGATGATGGTCGGGTGTCTATTTAACACCTGTTCGGGGTGGGTGGTCTTCGAGGAACCCTTATTATGGGGGGGTTCTCAGAACGTCCCATCTGCGGTGGTGTGGTTGGAGGGCGGCGGCTGGACGGACGATCTGGAGCGGTTCATCTTCCAGAGGATGACGGCCTCCGGGATTGTGGGGCTGAGCATCGCCACGATCAAGGGTGGCGAGATGAACTACCAGCGTGGCTTCGGCTTCAAGGACTTCGAGAAGGGGTCTAGCGCGACGCCGGGGACCATCTACTGCATCGGCAGCGTCACGAAGTCCTTCACGGCCCTCGCGGTGATGCAGCTCGCCGACGCGGGGAAGCTCAGCCTCGACGACCCGGTCGAGAAGTGGCT
>Ga0265292_1001618_pt1 | contig 19076 bp, 17 predicted proteins | sample Munlanlewell296A_FD_189080 | JGI IMG/M metagenome (GOLD analysis project Ga0265292, IMG submission 189080) | Leachate microbial communities from a municipal landfill in Southern Ontario, Canada - Leachate well 296A | ecosystem: Engineered > Solid waste > Landfill > Unclassified | place: Canada... | reverse complement strand
CATTGCCGTATTTGTAGGTTTCAAGATAAATATAATCCTGAGCCAATTCAATATCATCCAGCATTGCATTATACATGCGTAACGGATCATCGAAGAAACGGAATTGCGGACTTTTTGAAAACGGCATCGGAAAATGATTTGTGCAAAAATATAAACATTTTTACGTTTAATTTTATCTTTTGATACAATTTTGAATAAATTTGTAAAAATTTGTATAAATATTAACTAAAAAACACATTATTATGAAGCAGCATTTTAATACACTAATTATTGCAATTGGAATAATTATAACAGCAGCAATTCTCGGCGGAGCATGGAAGGGATCTCATGTTCGTAACGAAACCAACAGCGTAACCGGCCTTGCCAAGCAGGACTTTGTTTCCGACCTGATTGTATGGGATGGATATTTTACTGCACAGTCTAAATCTACAAAAGAAGCATACGCTCAGTTGAAGAAAGATGCAGAGATCATTAAAAAATATCTCATTTCAAAAGGTATTAAAGAAAATGAACTTGTTTTTTCTTCGGTTGACATCAATTCGGATTACGAGTATATTTACGGTAAGGATGGCAATATCACCCAAAAAATATTCAAAGGATATATTCTTACTCAAAACATAAAAATAGAATCAAAAGAAGTTGACAAGATTGAAAATATTTCGCGTGAAGTGAGCGAACTTATTGACCTTGGAGTGAATTTCATTTCATCTTCGCCCGAATATTATTATACAAAACTCGCGGAGTTAAAAATTAAAATGCTCTCTATGGCTACCGAAGATGCACGCAACCGCGCCGAAGCTATTGCCATAAATGCCAAGAGTAGCCTTGGCAACCTGAAGAAAGCGGATATGGGTATTTTTCAGATCACTGCACAAAACAGTTCCGAAGATAATTACAGCTATGGCGGGGCATTTAACACTTCTTCCAAAAATAAAACGGCTTCTATCACTGTGCATCTGGAGTTTGGGATAAAGTAATTTTCTGACGATTGCAGAGTTTGCAGAACAGGCAGGGATGATTATTTTTCAAGTATTGCTTTAACTCCCGGGAGTTCTTTTCCTTCTATGTATTCCAGCATGGCGCCGCCACCTGTGGAAACATAACTGATCTGGTCGGCAAGGTTGTAAGTGTTAATAGCCGCAACAGAATCTCCTCCTCCCACAAGCGAAAATGAGCCGCTGATGGTAGCCCCTGCTACAGCAATAGCAATGGCTTTGGTCCCCTGCTGGAAATTAGGTAATTCAAAAACACCCATTGGCCCGTTCCACAGTATAGTGCTTGAATTGTTAATGATTTCTGCATATCGCCTGCATGTCTTTCGTCCTATATCAAGGCCCATCCATGTCTCATCAATATCGTCAGCAGGGCATGTTTTGAAATTTGCATCATTTGAGAAGGTATCAGCTGCTATAACATCTGTTGGAAGATATAAATTTACGCCTTTCAGCATCATTTCCTGCACCATTTCTTTAGCATCATCAATCTTATCTTCTTCATACAGTGAGTTGCCGACATTTCCGCCCAATGCTTTGATAAAAGTAAACGCCATACCACCGCCAATGATCATATTGTCAACAGTATTAATAAGGTTTTTTATAATTCCAATTTTGTTGGAAACTTTTGCCCCTCCGATGATAGCAGTAAAAGGAGACTTGGCGTTACAAAGGATCTTATCAAGATTGGTCAGTTCATTTGCAAGGAGCAGACCGAAGTATTTATTGTTCGGAAAAAATTTCGGCAGCACGCTTATCGACATGTGCGCCCTGTGGGAAGTAGCAAATGCATCGTTTACATAAGCATCGCCAAGGGCAGCGATCTGTTTGGCGAAATTTTCATCACCGGCTTCTTCTTCCGGGTAAAAACGGATGTTTTCAAGAAGTACGATATCGCCGGGCTGAAGTTTCGAACAATAATCAATAGTTTTTTGCCCAAAAAGATCACGGGTAAAAATAATGTTCTTTCCTAATAATTTTGTTAGCACAGGAACAAGAGGTGTAAGCGAATAATCATTTTCAAATCCCCCTTTGGGACGACCAAGATGAGATATTAAAATAACAGACGCCCCGTCGTTCAGTATTTTTTTTATGGTAGGTATCGATTCGCGGATACGGGTATCATCGGTTACCTGCCTGTTATGATTTAAGGGAACATTAAAATCTACGCGGATAAGAACTTTTTTCCCTTTAAAATTATGATCCTGGATAGTTTTCATATTTTGTTTAAAAAACAAATTTAATGAAAGTTCCTAATATCTGTTATTTTTTCCATTAGGAAATCTCTAAAAACCTAATTTTGACACCTCGAAAAGCAAAAAAGTTTGAGGCAGACCTGCCTACCGGCAGGCAGGCAAAGTTTTGTAAACCGCAGTGTACGCATGGTACATGAGGATTTACAAAACGAAGTCGAACAAAAAAATTTAAAGTTTTTCGAGGTGTTTATTATTTAATTATTTTTGCAATACAACATTATTGATCAGAACTGATGGCTGAATTTCCCGATTTTATCCCTTCAAAGCTTCCCAATATTGGCACTTCTATTTTTGCAATCATGTCGCAGCTTGCAAATAAGCATGGAGCGATAAATCTTTCGCAGGGTTTTCCCGATTTTGATTGTTCCGATAAATTGAAAGACCTTGTAACTCACTACATGAAGAAAGGTTATAATCAGTATGCCCCTATGCCGGGTATCATGCCTTTGAGAGAAGTTATTGCAGAAAAAACAGAATCTCTTTATTCCGCTTTATATAATCCTGATACCGAGATTACTGTTACAGCAGGCGCTACCGAAGCTCTTTACTCTGCCATTTCTGCATTTGTACGGGAAGGTGATGAAGTGATCGTTTTTGAACCCGCTTACGACAGCTACGTCCCTGCGATTATATTAAACGGAGGCGTTCCGGTTTACGGAAGGCTGAATGCCCCTGATTTTAAGATCAACTGGAATAAAACGCAGAAGATGGTGAATCAGCGCACCCGGATGATCATCATCAATTCTCCACACAACCCAACAGGGAGCATGCTTACTGCCGAAGATATGAAGCAGCTGGAAAAGATCACAAAAAATACAAACATCATCATTCTGAGCGATGAAGTTTACGAACATATCATCTTTGATAAAAAAGAACACCAAAGCATTTGCCTCTTTCCGAAACTTATGGAAAGAAGTTTAGTGATCAGTTCATTCGGAAAAACTTTTCATACCACCGGATGGAAAATGGGCTACTGCCTTGCACCTGAAAACCTGATGTCTGAATTTCGCAAAGCACACCAGTTTGTGGTGTTTGCGGTCAACACACCTATACAGTATGCTGTGGCGGATTTCCTGAAAAATAAAGACAATTACAACAATCTTCATAATTTTTATCAACAAAAAAGAGATTATTTTAACTGTGCGCTAAAAGCCTCACGTTTCAAAATAACGCCATCATCAGGTACATATTTCCAATTACTCGACTATACTGCGATCTCCGATGAAAAAGAAATGGATTTTGCCATAAGGCTGACAAAAGAATATAAAGTTGCATCCATTCCTGTTTCTGCTTTCTATCACAAAAAAACAGAGAACAGGGCGCTGAGATTTTGCTTTGCTAAAAGCGAGGATACCATGGATAAAGCTGCTGAAATCCTATGCAAGATATAAAAATAGCGATCATTCAAACGGAACTTCTCTGGGAGGATATTCCCGGAAATCTTTCACAATTTGATCAAAAAATTTCTTCAATAAAAGAAACGGTCGATCTTATTATACTCCCCGAAATGTTCAACACTGCTTTTTCCATGAATCCTGCTGTATGTGCCGAAATTCCGGGCGGGACATCGTTACAATGGATGAAGAAAAAAGCGAAAGAGAAAAGTTGCGTGATCGCTGGAAGCTTACTTACGAACGAAAGCAATAAATATTACAACAGATTAATATGGATGATGCAAGATGGCAATTATAAGTATTATGACAAAAAACACCTGTTTCGCTTTGCCGGCGAACATAAAGTATTTTCATCTGGAAATAGAAAAATTACAGCGCCGGTTAAAGGGTGGAATATACGCCCATTGATATGTTACGATCTCCGTTTCCCTGTATGGAGTATGAATACTTTTGAAAACCTGCCTACCGGACAGGCAGGCGGAAAATTTGAATACGATTGTCTTGTATATATAGCCAACTGGCCTGAGAAACGAAGAGATGCGTGGATGTCACTTCTCATTGCGCGGGCAATAGAAAATCAGTCGTATGTGATAGGAGTGAATCGCATTGGTACTGATGGCAAGGGAAATTCATATACAGGCGATTCCATGATCATTGCCCCTGCAGGAAATATTCTTTTGCAAATTCCCGCCAATAAAGAATGTACAGAAATATTTACGCTGTCATATTCTGAAATTCAATCCTACCGCGAACATTTTCGCATAGCTCCGGATTGGGATAAATTTACAATACTTGAATAGTAATATTGCTTTATAAGCCGCCTTTGGCAAGCTTTTTAAGCTTTTTAGCTTCTTTTTTCTCTTTCGGAGATTTGGAAGGAGCTTTCTTAGCTTCCTTTTTTACTGTTTTTTCTTTTCCCATAATAATAAAATTTTGAGCCGTAAATTTAATAAAAAAATTTTGAACGGATAAAAAAAATCGGATGATTTATTATTAACCTTTATCTTTGCAATTGTATTTGCATAGATTCTATGAAAAGGAATTTCACCTTTTATCTTATAATATTAGTGGTTTTCGGATCATTGATATGGATAGTACTCCATAAAGGTGAAAACCTTAAACCTTCCCTCATCCAACCTTCAACGAATACGGAGGTTCAAGTCGTTACGCAACAGCAGCAAAGCACCATAAAAAACAGTGATATTGATACAGGGAATGGCACTCTTTTTCAAAGCCTCTGGAATTATGTTAAAAACAAAATGTATCATTCGATCAGTATACTGATTCTTCAAATTATCATCATCATTCTTTTTTCGAGGATATTAGGTCTTTTGGCAGGGAAAATCGGTCAGCCCATAGTAATAGGAGAGATTCTTGCCGGCATCCTTCTTGGGCCATCTCTTGTAGGATTATATTTCCCTGATGTTTTCTCTTTCATCTTCCCTGCGGATTCCATAAAAAACCTTGAAATACTGAGCCAGATAGGATTGGTTCTTTTCATGTTTATTATCGGTATGGAATTAGATGTTAGAATTCTTCGCCTGCGGGTAAAATCAGCATTGATAATCAGCCATACAAGTATTATCTTTTCCTTCTTTTTAGGCGTTTGCCTTGCCTACATTCTTTTTGAATCTTATGCGCCTTTGCATTCAAACTTTACCGGTTTTGCATTATTTATAGGGATTGCCATGAGCATAGCCGCTTTTCCGGTGCTAGCGCGAATCATACAGGAAAGAGGACTGACTAAAACACATTTTGGCAAAACAATCATTACCATTGCAGCTATTGACGACCTCACAGCATGGTGCATTCTTGCAACTATCATTGCAATAATTCAGGCAGGAAATCCTATAAATGCGATATTCACTATATTGATGGCGGTTGCTTACATTATGGTTATGCTTTTATTTATGCAACCCATAATGAAAAAAATCGGCTCTGTTTATATTACAAAAGAAATTATCAGCAAAAGGATTATTGCGGTTGTTTTTCTTATTCTATTTCTTTCTGCATTTTTTACCGAAATTATTGGTATTAAAGCTCTGTTTGGAGGTTTCCTTGCCGGTGTGATCATGCCTCAAAGATATCATTTTAAAAAAATTATGGCTGAAAAAATCGAAGACTTCAGCTTAGTTGTTTTACTTCCTATTTTCTTCGTATTCACAGGTCTCCGCACTCAGATCGGACTGTTAACAGAAGGTAACCTGTGGACCACCTGCGGGCTTATTATTCTTTTTGCCGTTACCGGAAAATTCGGCGGTAGTTTTATCGCTGCCCGTTTCACCAGGCAAAGTTTGAAAGATTCCCTGTTTATCGGAATATTATTGAATACCCGCGGGCTTATGGAACTTATCGTCCTTAATATCGGCTACGATATAGGTATTCTCCCTCCCAAAATATTCACTATGCTGGTGATTATGACTATTGTAACCACTTTCATGACAGGTCCTTTGCTTAACATGGTCGAATACCTGACAAAGAAGAAAGATGCTATTATTGAACATTTCGACAAAAGAGCATTGAATGTATTGATTTCATTCGGTAATCCTAAAATGGGCGCATCCCTATTGAAACTTTTATATTCAATATCAGGAAAAGATAAAACATATCAAAAGGTATCTGCACTGCACCTTACGCCACATACTGAAATTACTCAGTCAAACGCAATTAATTATGAAAGCAATAGCTTTGCTCCGATAAAATCAACTGCGCGTGATTTAAATATCGGGTTTAAAACTATTTATAAAACAACCGAAGATGTTACTAAGGAAATTATTAAAACAGCAAAACATGAAAAATGCAACTTGTTGTTGATAGGAGCCGCAAAATCAGTATTTGATAAAAATGCCTTAGGCGGAAAAGTGAACTCCATCATGGAACAATGCAAATGCAATGTTGGTGTTTTTATTGACCGGGATATGAGAGATATGAAGAATGTGCTTATCATGACCGATAGGATCCATCTTGATAACCTGATTGATATTTCAGATCGTCTGATCAAAAACTCGGAATGCAAAATAACTCTTATGTACTCCGCTGGCGTTGCGGAAATAGTCCCGGGCAGTTTCAGTCCTTCTCCTGACAGGGTTACAATCTGTAATCTGGAAAACACCGATCCTTCTTTTCTCAATCATTTCGATTTGCTGATAACGAATATAGATAATTTTGAAAGGGTATTAAAGGAACACAAGGTTCAGATGGATTCAATGCCTTCGCTCTTTCTTATCAACTTTAAGGATGACACGTTTAAACAACCCATTAATAAAAGTCCATTCAACAATGTATAGTTACCAGTTGCTTTACGCTTTTGTAAAAAAACTTTTTCTAAGAATAGGTTGTTCGGAAGATGACGCATGTATCGTAGCAGATGTGCTGCTTTCCGCAGAACTCAGAGGCATAGAATCGCATGGATTATTGAGGATTCCTGATTATATCAATTTATGGAAAAATAATCGTATCAATGTAAAGCCAAATATAACCATCGTTCACGAAACTCCCGGCACTGCAGTGATTGATGGGGACAGCGCCCTTGGAATGATAGCAGGTAAAAAATCAATGGAAATTGCAATAAAAAAAGCTTCTCAATGCGGTACAGGTTGGGTATCAACGCGCAACTCCAATCACTTTGGTATTGCCGGATATTATGCAATGATGGCTCTTGAACATGACATGATTGGCATTTCTATGACAAATGCCAACCCATTTGTAGCGCCTACATTCTCGGTTGATCGTCTTTTAGGTACAAATCCTATTGCCGTTGCCTTTCCGGCTGATAAACAACCTGCTTTCGTTGCCGATTTTGCCACAACACCTATTGCACGCGGAAAACTTGACCTGATGCATAAAAAAGGAATTAAAGCGCCTTATGGTTACGTTCAGGATAAAGCAGGAAACCCGAGCAATGATCCGAATATTATAACACAAGGCGGGGCAATTGTCCCTCTCGGCGGTGATTATGAACATGGCAGTCATAAAGGATATTGTCTTGGTTCAATCGTAGATATTTTATCTGCTGTGCTTTCGGGAGCATGCTATGGACCCTGGGTTCCACCAATAGTTGCTTATTTACCCGTTAAAGAAAACCCTGATGTAAAAGGAACCGGACATTTTTTCGGAGCTATGCGAATTGATGCTTTCCGCCCTGCCGAAGAATTTAAAAAGATGATGGATAAATGGATACTGACTTTCCGAAATTCCAAACCTATAGAAGGGCAGGAAAAAGTGTTAGTTCCAGGCGACCCTGAAAGGGAAATGGAAGCAGTCAGAAAAAAAGAAGGGATTCCTGTAATGCCTTTACTTATTGAAAAAGTGAATGAGATTGCTGCCGAGTTAGGTATTAAAAAATTGTAAACATTTGTTCAATGTTCAACGTTTTAAAGTTTAAAGTTCAATATTTTATAAATGAATAGTTCACTACAAAGGTGAAGCAGAAAATAAGTTACCTGAATTTTATTTAAACCCCACTTTTGGCATCATTCCCATTCTTTTCACAATAGCCCATTTATAGTATCGGGTGTATGGTGAAGGATTAAGCACCTTATAAATATGCGGGTTTGGAAGCACTGCAATTAATGCAACAGCTTCGTATTTTGTAAGTTTTGATGCAGGTTTTTTTAAATATTTTTGCGAAGCCGCTTCCACTCCATAAATTCCATCACCCAATTCAACTACATTCAGATAAACTTCCATGATCCTTTCCTTACCCCAGATAAATTCAATCAGAACGGTGAACCATGCTTCAAGACTTTTTCTCAGATAATCACGGTGTGGCCACAGGAAAACATTTTTTGCCGTTTGCTGGCTTATGGTACTTCCGCCTTTGATACGCTTCTCATTTTTCTGATTAGATTCAAATGCCTGTTGCATCGCGTCAAAATCAAATCCGTTGTGTGTCATAAAATGATCGTCTTCTGCTGCAATAGCAGCATTGTATAAATTAGGCGACATTTCGTTAATGGAAACCCACTTGTATGATAGCTTTATTGAATCGCCATCCACTATATTATCCAATGCACGAAGTAACATCAGTGGGGTTATAGGAGGTGGCAGGAATTTATAAAGAATGACAGGAATTACAGAAAATGCTATAAAAAAAAGAAAAAGGAGCAGTAAGACCTTTATTACAAATTTTATTTTTCCCCCTTTTGCCATTTAAATCAAATCTGTTGCAAAATTAAAGAAAACAAAGACATGAAAAAGTTTCATTTTATATTATCATAAAGATGAAATTTTATTATTTTTGAATCTATTAAATCCGACCTATAAATAATTTTCAATATGAAAAATTTCATTATAAAAAATCAGCATTGTCTTATTACAGTTACTCTTATTGCACTGTTTATGATAATGTCGTTATACACAATTGATACTTATGCGCGTGCCGGCGGTGGTGGCGGAAGCAGCGGTGGAAGTGGCGGAGACGGGGGCGGACTGATTGGTATATTGATTTATATTATATTTATGATCCCGTTTCCATGGAATTTTGTGGTGATCGGACTTATTATTTTGCTTGGATGGTGGGGCAACAAAAAGAACAAACAACAAACTGTACTTAATCAGCTTCCCATGGCAAACATGATGGATAAGCAAAAAGTAATTACAAATTACATGCAGCAAAATCCAACCTTCGATGTGGAAACATTCAAGGCAAAAGTTAAACAGGCGTTCATCCAGATACAGGAAGCCTGGATGCTGAAGGACATGGGTAAGGTTCGTAAATACATATCCGACGGTATGTATCAGCGGCTGAACATTCAGTTTAAAATGATGAACATCCTTGATCAGAAGAATATCATTGAAAACCTGCTGGTAAAGAATATTATCATTGATAAGATTGAGTACGATGGGCGCTTTGACATCATTCATGCAGCCATACATGCCTCTATTGTTGATAAATTTATAAGTTCAAAATACCCGCAATTAAACTCCGGCGGCACTGAAGAATTTGTTGAATACTGGTCATTCATAAAAAAGAGAGGCATTAAAGAAGCCAATCTTTTTGACTCACAAAACTGTCCCAAGTGCGGAGCGGAGTTACCAAAAAATGCCGGCGATGTGAGCCAGTGCAGCTATTGTAAAACAATTACCAACCTTGGAGATTACGACTGGATACTTTCCGAAATGACACAGGCAGATGATTACATTGGCGTTCATCCAAAAGCATCGAAAGAATCTGCACTTGCCATTAAAGTTAATGAGCTTGTAAAATCCGATGAAGATTTTTCAATTCAGAACATCGAAGATAAAGCCAGCAATGGTTATCTGCAGATAATCACTGCAAATACTCTGAAAGATTCCACTATCATGAGGCGTTTCGTATCGGATGAATTATATGAAAGACTGAGCCATTTTAACGAGGACAACATTGTTTATAACAGGATTTACCTGAACGATGTTACACTGATCGGAGCCAGCCAGAGCGATAACAAGAATATTCTTTCTATTGCTATCAAGTCATCATATCAAAGAGTAATGCTGAAAGACGGAAAAGCCACATTGCTGGATTCAATGGTTTTAAGCAAAACTGAGACTGTTCTGATGAGCAGGGATGTAAACCATGGTTTGTCCAAAGGCTCACTCTATGCACATTCTTGCCCATCTTGCGGTGGCCCGGTGAAAGATACCATTGACACAAAATGCCAGTATTGCGAAGCTGAACTTAACAGCACAAAGAATGAATGGATCATTACAGATATTCTTGGTGTTTCCGAATACAGAAATTACTATCAGGAAAATAAAGATGATTTTGTTGCAAGCATTGGTATTGACAAGATAGAAAGTCTTTACGATGTGAGAGATTATGCATTCAACAACGTGCTGGTGGTAATGGCTGCCAATGGCAAGTTTGAGCTTCAGGAATTAGATATGGCGCAAAAGCTCGCTAAAAAATGGGGGTATAAAGTTGATCGTATCCAACCTATGTTTGATATGGCAAAGAACGGAAGTCTTATTATCAGGATGCCTGAAGACCAGAAGAAACGCCAGAAAATATTTAAGCTCATGGAAAAAGCTGCTGCAATTGATGGGATGGTATCAGCAGAAGAAAAACAGTTGTTAGAAAACGTAAAGCAGCAGTACATTCAGGCGGCTTAAAAATTTAAAGATTTTTCAAACCCGTAATGGTCTTCACAGGATCTTTCGAAGAAAAAATATAATTTCCGGCAACCAGCACATTTGCCCCGCATTCAAGAAGTTTTTTTGCATTGGTATTGTCAACACCGCCATCCACTTCAATGAGGGCTTTGGATTTTGCAGAATCAATAAGAGCTTTAAGGTTTATTATCTTAGCATACGAATTTTCAATAAATTTCTGTCCGCCAAAACCAGGGTTTACAGACATTACGCAAACAAGGTCAACCTCTGCAATAATATCTTCAAGAACGCTTACTGGAGTATGAGGATTAATAACTACTCCCGCTTTCATTCCGGCAGTTTTAATGGATTGAATTGTACGGTGAAGATTGGCGCCGGCTTCATAATGAACACTTAAAATATCTGCTCCGGCATCTTTAAACTTGTCAGTATATCTTTCAGGCTGAACGATCATCAAATGTATATCCAGTGGTTTTTTTGCAATCTTTTTAATTCTTTTTATAACAGGAAATCCAATAGTGATATTAGGAACAAAAACTCCGTCCATCACGTCAATATGAAACCAGTCGGCTGTACTGCTGTTGATCATTTTGATGTCTCTTTCCAGATTCGCGAAATCTGCCGAAAGAATGGAAGGCGCTATTAGATGGTTCATGTAAAAAAAAATATAATTCAATAACTCATGTTACGCAGAAACACATTTTGCTTGCTCGTCATTGCGAGGGTTGCTCTAAGCAACCCGAAGCAATCTTTACCAATCCAAAACTTCTTCATATAGATATATACATCCGCCTCGGTTCATTTTTTATAAGATTACTCACAATTATTTATATTTTTAAAGGTGTTCGTGAGATCGCTTCGCTAAGTTGCTTCGTCGTACCTCCTCGCAATGACGTACCGTTTGCGTAACATCAGCCTATAAGTAGGTTTTCAGTATTTTACATCTTGAAGTATGTTTCAACCTTCTGATAGCTTTTTCTTTTATCTGTCGCACGCGTTCCCTTGTCAGGTCGAACTTCTCTCCTATTTCTTCAAGTGTGAGCGCATGTTCGCCGCTGAGCCCGAAATAATAACGGATCACATCGGCTTCTCTTGGTGTAAGCGTAGAAATTGCACGGTCAATTTCTTTCCTGAGCGAATCATAGAGCAAATCTGTTTCGGGTGTGGAGCAATCGTCGTTTTTCAACACATCGTACATGTTTATTTCTTCACCATGAATGATAGGCGCATCCATGGAAACATGGCGTCCTGAATTTCTCAGCGATTCCTTTACTTCTCCTTCGGATATTTCAAGCAGGTCGGCAATTTCATCGGGATTCGGTTCTCTTTCGTAAGCCTGTTCTAATTGAGAGAATGCCTTATTGATCTTATTTATCGCACCTATCTTGTTTAAGGGAAGCCTCACAATACGCGACTGTTCGGCAAGCGCCTGAAGGATAGACTGACGAATCCACCACACAGCATACGAAATGAATTTAAATCCTCTTGTTTCATCAAAACGTTGTGCTGCTTTTATCAAACCAAGGTTGCCTTCATTGATAAGGTCGGGTAAGCTTAACCCCTGATTCTGGTATTGCTTGGAAACGGAAACAACAAAACGCAGATTGGCTTTGGTAAGTTTTTCCAGAGCCACCTGGTCGCCCTGCCTGATGCGTTGAGCCAAAGCAACTTCTTCCTCTGCCGTTATCAGATTCACCTTCCCGATTTCCTGAAGGTATTTATCCAATGAAGCGGTTTCCCTGTTAGTTACCTGCTTTGTAATTTTTAACTGTCGCATTTAATCTTTTGTTGATAAAAGCAAGGTTATTACGTAAGTAGTTAAGTTTTTGTTACATTAATCCTTCTGTTCTTTTGGAGGACGAGGCAGCAATACTTTCCTGGAAAGTTTAATTTTGCCGGTTTTCTTATCAATATCAATTAATTTCACATCGATCTTATCACCCACTTTCAGCACATCTTCCACTTGAGTTACGTGCCCCCATTCTATTTCGGAAATATGTAACAAACCGTCTTTTCCAGGTAAAACTTCCACAAAAGCGCCAAAGGGCATGATATTCTTAACAGTGCCCATATATACTTCTCCAATTTCAGGAACAGCAATGATTTTTCTTATTCTATCCTTAGCAGCTTCAATTGAATTTTTATCTGCGGCAAAAATATCGATTATACCGTATTCTCCCACTTCTTCAATAATGATCGTAGAATTGGTATCTTTCTGAAGTTCCTGAATGATCTTTCCGCCAGGTCCGATCACTGCCCCGATAAATTCCTTAGGAATACTCATCTTTTCAATTCGTGGCACGTGAGGTTTGTAATCTGCTCTCGGTTCTGTAATGGTTTCCCCCATTTCGTTAAGAATATGTAACCTTCCGGTTTTTGCTTGCAGCAATGCTTCCATCAGTATCTCATAAGAAAGTCCATCAATCTTAATATCCATCTGGCAAGCCGTGATACCATCTTTTGTCCCGGTAACCTTAAAATCCATATCACCAAGGTGATCTTCATCCCCCAAAATATCAGAAAGTACGGCATATTTTTTAGTTTCAGGGTCTGTAATCAGTCCCATTGCAATACCTGATACCGGTTTTTTTATTTTAACACCGGCATCCATTAATGCGAGTGTTCCGGCACAAACAGTTGCCATAGATGAAGAACCGTTTGATTCAAGGATATCAGAAACTATTCTCACTGTATATGGGTTAACGTCAGCTAATGGAAGCATGTTTTTAAGAGATCTCATAGCTAAATTGCCATGGCCTATTTCCCTGCGGCTGGTTCCCCTGTTTGACCTTACTTCACCGGTAGAAAATGAGGGGAAATTGTAATGAAGAATAAATTTTATCCTACCCTCTATTACCGCGCCATCAATCACCTGTTCATTCAACTTTGTACCAAGGGTAACAGATGTAAGTGATTGAGTTTCTCCTCTTGTAAAAATTGCAGAACCGTGCGCAGCGGGCAGATAATCCACTTCTGACCAAATAGGACGTATCTCATCAAGTTTTCTTCCGTCCAGACGAACTCTTTCATCAAGGATCATATTGCGCATAGCTTTCTTCTCCACTTCGTGATAATAACGGTCGATCAATGGTTTTTTAGTATCACGTTCTTCTTCTGGAAGACTTTCTATAAATTCATTCTTTATTGCTTCAAAAGTTTCACCTCTTTCATGTTTATTCTTGTTACCTGATTTTGCAAAGGCATACACTTTTGAGTAGGTTGCATCGAAAATAGTTTTTTTTAGTTCTTCGTCATTTTCCTCGTGACAATATTCTCTTTTGGGATTTGCTTTCTCAACCATAGCTGCCAGTTCAAGCTGGGCTTTGCATTGTATCTTTATCGCATCATGCGCAACTCTCAAGGCTTCGACCATTTCAACTTCCGACACTTCTTTCATCTCGCCTTCAACCATCACGATATTTTCGATGGAAGCAGCAACCATAATATCAATGTCCGCATTTACTACCTCAGTAAAGGTTGGGTTTATCACGAATTTTCCATCTATTCTGGCAATCCTCACTTCTGAAATAGGTCCGTTGAAAGGAATATCCGATACAGCAATGGCTGTTGAAGCAGCAAGACAAGCCAATGCATCAGGCATGATATTGTTATCCGCTGATATAAGTGATATCTGCACCTGTGTTTCTGCATGGTAATCGGCAGGGAAAAGCGGACGCAACGCGCGATCTACCAACCTTGAGATAAGTATTTCGTACTCTGAAGGACGAGCCTCTCTTTTAAAGAAACCTCCCGGGAAACGACCTGCAGCAGCATATTTTTCCTGGTAATCCACTGATAAAGGCAGAAAATCAACATTTTCAGCAGCCTCTTTTTTAGTTACAATAGTGGCAAGCAACATGGTATCACCCATTCTTACAACCGCAGAACCTTCGGCCTGTTTGGCCAATTTACCTGTTTCGATAGTGACGATTCTTCCATCACCGAGATCAAATGATTTTTGTATTCCAATTTTCATAAAAATATATTAATTGATTTAAATTTTGAATTATCTCATGAATCTGAATTATTCACAAAATTGAATAAAACTCTATTTTGTGGTAACCCTGAACGCCTGACCCGATTTGTCGGGGAAGCAGAAAGATCGACATGTATAAAATTACGGTCAAATAATATTAAGGCAGTATAGTTTGATCCAGATATTTTCGGGACTCACCATGACTATAACATTAAGGGTTTTATGTAACATTCATTTAATTCAGATCAAATACAAAAAAAGGCAATTCCGGAATTGCCTTTTTTCAATATGTAAAGTTTCCTTATTACTTTCTGATACTAAGTTTTTTAATAATAGTCCTGTAACGGTCTATTTCGATCTTCTTAAGGTAATCAAGAAGACGTCTTCTTTTACTTACCATATCCACCAGGGCTTTCTGCGTACCAAGATCTTTTTTGTTTATTTTAAGGTGGTTGGTAAGATGAGAGATACGGTGAGTAAACAAAGCAATCTGCCCTTCCGGAGAGCCTGTATCAAATTCAGAGTTGCCAAATTCTTTGAAAAAATCTTTCTTTTTTTCACTAGTTAAATACATAATGTTACTGTTATTTTATTACAATCTTAAATATGGCTGCAAAGATACTGCTTTTTTTAATACAAACAAATCAATTTTTGCATTTTTTTGATTAACCCATAGTTGGGTAAACGATGATTTTCATTTTATTTACTTTATTGACGGACTCTATTTAGCACTTGTCTGTAATGTATATTGTTTTTGATTTAAGAACAAGGAACACTGATTTATGATTTTAGAAGTATTTAAAAATCAGAAATCTAAAATCGTTAACTTAGCGAAGCGATCACGAACACCTTAAAAAATAAAATAATTTGTGAATAATCCTTGTTCTCAAATTAATTATTTCAAAAATCGCTGACATCACAGACAGGCTCTATTTAGCACGATCAGAAAGGATAACCAATACCAAGGTTGAAATTAACATGCCCATTCAGTCCCCACCGATTATTTTCCGGCTTGGATGGGTCTTTAAAAGGAATAGCAGCATCAAGACGCATAATAAAAAAATTAAAATCTAACCTTACTCCAAAGCCTCCACCAATAGCAAATTCCTTGTAGAATCTATCCAATTTAAATTCGGCATCGGGCATTTGCGGATTTTTTTTATTTAACCAGATGTTTCCTGCATCAACAAAAAACGCTCCTTTAAAAAAACCATAAATCGGAAATCTATATTCTAAATTGCTTTCAATATCTATATCACCGGTCCGGTTCAGATCGATCATCGCAGGGTTATTATAACCGCCAGGTCCCAGAGAATAAATTCGCCATGCACGGATGCCGTTAGCGCCGCCGGCGAAGAAACTTTTTTCAAATGGCAAAACAGTAGAATTCCAGTAAGCAAGCCCGTATCCGAACGTAGCCCTGAAAACAAGCTTGGTTAAATCGTTAAAATTAAAATATCGCCTGTAATCAGCATCTGCTCTTAAATATTCAGCATACCTGATGTGGAACATAGTGTAGCTTCCGTCGGCAAACCGGTAATTGTTTAAGGTTTTATTAATAGCTCTCAGGATATTACCTGATGTTTCAAAGTTAAGGCGGAGATAAGAAAAGTTTTTATTCTTGTTTACCTGCTGGTTGTTATAGATAAAACTGTATTTAAAAGCCATTGTCAGGTGGTCTTTGTAACTATTCTTTATCTTAGGGTCATTGAGGGAATTTATAATGCTATCAAAATGAATTGTCGGATAAATCTTCACGGAATTAACTTCAGGCATATAAACGATATGTTTTTTAAACTGCGACTCCTTCCATTCAAAACCATACGAAACATTTAAAATGTAACGTGTATAGTCTGGCCGCTTTTGGTAGTTTATTCCTGTATTAATGATAGTTTTCGGGTTAAATCTTTTCGGAAAACGTTCCTGTTTAACAGGTATCATAAATTTGGGAATAACAAAACCCGCTTCAGCGCCTGTTTCAATAGTATTAAACGGGAGAATTTGCTGAATATTTGTCTGGGAATTCTTTTCGCCAGGAATCTTTTGGATTTCCATCGCGCCACGTATCTTAAAATTGAAAATTTCAGCGCCTCTGAAAACGTTTTTGTTCTGATACACCGTATTGAAAGCCACACCAAGGTTTCCGGAAGAATTTGTAGCTTCTGTTTCAATAGAAAATGATTGTATCGGAGTCCTTGTCAATTGGATTTTACAATCTAACAGGTTTTGTGCGATTTTCGAAGAGTCGGATGGTCCCGCATCTGCGGGATTAAATTGGATGTTTACAAACTTGAACATTCTTAAATCCATTAAGCCGGTGTAAGTCTGATCAACATCTTTCAGACTAAAATAGTCGCCCTGCTTAAAGAATATGGATTGAGTAATCGTTTTTGGCCTTATCCTCAACGTATCTTTGTACAGAAAATTATAAACAGCAGGAACAGCCGATTTTTTTCGCGGAGATGCTAAGTAAGAATATTTCTTGTACTTAGTTGTATCTATATCAAGAGAGCTGAAATCTGTGAATATATTGATGTCATTGATAAGATAGCGCTTATGTGGAACTTTAATCAGTGAATCCGTCCCGCCTGTTGGGGATTCTTTTAATTTAACAACAGGATCCCTTATTTCCATTGTAATATCTAATTTATGGTTTCCAAACGCACTGTCAACGTTATACGAAATGAATTCTTTAGCGAAGTAATAATATCCATCGTTCTTCAGGTTGGTTGTAATCCTTTCCCGTTCACTTTGAAACACATCAGCATCATAATTATCCCCCGTTTTAATTAATGAATTAACCGTATCATTGATCACCTGCGATCTGAAGCCATCATTATCTATAGAATAGTTGATATTTCTTATACGATAAGGTTCGGCAGACTTTATTATATATTTAATAGTTGCTTTTTTCTTTTTATAAATAATATTCTTTTCTACCTGCGAGTTGAGATATCCTTTTGAATTGAGATAAAGTTTTATTTGTTTAACAGACTTATAAGTCAATAAAGTATCGAGAATCACAGGCGGTTCTCCAAAAGTTCTTATAAGATAAGAATCAAATTTGCTGACTTTTTCCCCTTTTATTGCGAAATTATAAATTGCAAGACGAAGCTGAATAAACCCCAAAAATTTTCGATTCGTTTTTTGCTTGATATAACTATAAATATCAGATTTGGAGATTTTATCATTGTCCATTTCGATGACGTTTCTCTTCAGAAAGTATTCGTCATCTTTAAGGGTACTTGTGATTTTGCATGAAACAAACACACTACATGTTATCAACAAAAAAAGTATATATGAAAGGTTTTTCCTCACTGCAATAATAATTCTTACTCAAGTGCAAAGTTAAAAATTGCAGAACACAAACTTCAATATTTGATTTTTCGGAATAGACTTAGAGACTGTTTAAATTTTATTAAATATTTTACAGGTTGTTGATTTTCAACATCTGCCCCTGCCCTAAAGAGTGTGTTGAAAATCAATTTGCACCCTTTAGGGTTTGGGGTAAACAAATTGATTTTCGAGAAAAATATCATTAAATTACTAAATTTAAGATATGAAATTTAAACAACCTCTTAATTATGTTTATTTCTTCTGAATTTCTAATTTTGCGCACATTTACAAAAATTCATGCTCAGGCTAATTTCCCGTATATATTTAAAACTCATCGGGTGGAAAATAACAGGCTCCTTTCCTGAAGGATTAAAGAAGTGTGTAATTATTGCCGCTCCTCACACATCCCATCAGGATTTTATTATCGGACGCGCCGGGTTTTACAACTTTGGTATAAAAAGAATTTCTTTCCTTATTAAAAAAGAAATGTTTAAATTCCCGTTAGGAAGCATTATCAAAACATTAGGCGGAATTCCTGTAGACAGAGGCAGGAGCAACAACATGGTAATTGCTATTAGCAAGATGTTCAAAGAAAAAGAAAATTTATTTCTTATCATTACCCCGGAAGGAACCCGTAAATACGTTGAGAATTGGAAAAAAGGGTTCTATCATATTGCAATAAATGCAAAAGTACCGATTGTTCTTAGCTATGTTGACTATGGTAAAAAAGAGGGTGGAATTGGTCCTGTATTATATCCGACCGGTAATTTTGAAGAAGACTTTAAATTTATTGAAGATTTTTACAGAACAAAAACTGCAAAATATCCTAAAATGTTCAATCTTTCTCCAATAGATTCTATACTGCAAACGGGATAAAATTGTACATTCTTTAAAAGCCCCAAATGTCCGTGACTGAAATAGGTTGACCAAAAATAATCTAAAAATGGTTATCCTATGAAAAAAAAATACAGAAAAAAAGAAAGTTTAAAACAGCGCAGGGTCTTCAGCGAAGAAGTTAAAAAGAAAATAG
>Ga0265292_1001617_pt1 | contig 19102 bp, 18 predicted proteins | sample Munlanlewell296A_FD_189080 | JGI IMG/M metagenome (GOLD analysis project Ga0265292, IMG submission 189080) | Leachate microbial communities from a municipal landfill in Southern Ontario, Canada - Leachate well 296A | ecosystem: Engineered > Solid waste > Landfill > Unclassified | place: Canada... | reverse complement strand
CCAACCTGCGGGTGGACACGCCGTGTATCTCGACGCCGCGGCTGTCCTGCCGCACATCCCGCAAAGCGAATTCCCTGGTCAGGCATTGTGCGTCGAACTCTATCGCGAAGGCGCCATCCGCGGCGTTGAAATTGGCTCGGTCATGTTTGCACACACGGATGCGGATACCGGCCAAATGGTATATCCCAAACTCGAACTCCTGCGCCTCGCCATCCCCCGCCGCACCTACACCCAGAGCCACATGGACTACGTGGCCAACACGCTGGCGACCATCAAAGAACGCGCCGCCTCCATCCGCGGCTACAAATTCACCTATGCGCCAGAGTTACTGCGCCACTTTACGGCAAAATTCGAAGCTTTGTAGGGGCGTAAATTGAAGGGAAAGAAGATAACGATCTCGGGACGATTCGGTTGAACCGTCCCGTTTTTTTCGAAAAAGAAAATATGCTCTCGCCGCCTTGAGCAAGAAGCGCTGTGACTGACTTTGTCCAGAAGAGATAAAAGGGATAAAATGGGTTGATAACCGATACGCTAACAGATAAGGAACTTGTTATGTCTGCCAAATCGAAAGTTGCCGTAGTACGCACTCAACCCGAAACTGTCTTGCAAGATTATCAGCGTCTCTTCGACCTTGCGGGTGGCAAAAAAGCACTCCGCCCGGATGTCACGACGATACTCAAAGACAATATCTCCTGGCATTATCCAATGCCTGCGGCGAATACGACTCCCTGGCAGTTGGAAGGCACCATCCTGGCTTTGCGCCAGGCTGGGTTCGAGGACTTGGTCTGTGTGCAAAACCAGACGGTGCTCACCAATGCTTTCAAAGGCGAGGATTTGAACGGCTATCTGCCCATCTTCAAACACTACCATGTGCCCGCCCTGTATAATTTTCGAACAGAAGAGATGAAATGGGTACCCTACCGGCCCAAGGCCAAAATGCTGGCCCTGGATCACATCTACCCGGAGGGTATCCTTATTCCGGATTACTTCTTCGGGAAAAACATCGTCCATTTGCCTACGGTCAAGACGCACATGTACACCACCACGACCGGGGCGATGAAAAATGCCTTCGGCGGATTGCTCAATAAATACCGGCATTACACCCATACCTGGATCCACGAAACCCTGGTGGACCTGTTAGCCATCCAGAAAGAAATCCATTCCGGACTGTTTGCGATCATGGATGGCACAACCGCCGGGAACGGCGAGGGGCCGCGCCTCATGACCCCGGAGGTGAAAAATATCCTCCTGGCCTCCGAGGATCAGGTGGCAATTGACGCTGTGGCAGCCAAATTGATGGGCTTTGATCCGCTGTCCATCAAATATATCCGCCTGGCCCACGAACAGGGATTGGGGATAGGGGATGTCCGTCAAATAGAATTGGTCGGTGACGATGTTTCCGGCGAAAGTTGGAATTTCAAGATCGGAAAGAACTCCCATACTTTCCTGGCGTGGCTGGCCTGGTATGGACCGACCAAATTCCTGCAAAAACTTATTTTCAGGACTCCGCTGGTGGTCCTGCCGATTGCCATCTCCGAGGCCGAACAGGATTATTTCTACTGGCCGTTCAAATACAAACGGGTTGCCCGGGAATGGCGGGAAAACACCACCTGGGGGAAGTTGTTCCAGGAGTATCAACGCCGAGGCTATTTGCAGGGTTAGCGACCGCTACCATTTCCAAATAAAAAAAACGCAAGAACACTGCGTTTTTTCTACGTTCTTTGGGAGTAAAAAACCTTTTCTCTAATCTTCAAAGAGTTTTTTATTTTTTCAGGCTTCCTGTTCTGCTTTCCGCATCGTCTGGAAGGCGGTAATCGCCACCTCCAGCATCTTCTCGTCCGGTTCGCGCGTGGTAAGGTGTTGCAGCGCCAGGTTGGGCTTGACGATAAGGCGCACGAACGGCAAGTTGAGGTGGTTGGCCGTCCAGCGCAGGTACTCGTAAGCGACACCAGCCAGGACCGGGATCATCACCACCCGGCTGATGAGCCGCCAGGCAAACGGCAATGGGCCAAGGATGGTAAAGAAAAACAGCGAGAGCACCATCAGGGTCAGCAGGAAGGCTGTGCCGCAGCGCGGGTGCTCGACCGAGTATTTCGCAACAGCAGCCGGTGTCAGGTCCGCGCCCGCTTCGTAGGCGTTGATAGTCTTGTGTTCGGCGCCGTGATATGCAAAGACCCGCGCGATGTCTGGCGCGAAGCCTATTCCCCACATATAACCAATCAATAAGAGCAAACGGATAATGCCTTCCAGAAGATTGCTCCACCAGGCGTTCCAGTGCAGGAAATGCTCGGACAGCCAGCCAACTCCAGCCGGAGCCAGGAAGAAGATGCCGATGGCAACCAGGAAGGTCAAGCCGAGGGTCAGGTAGAGTACCGGGCCTTCCAGTTTTTCGTCTTCGCCGGTTTGCAGATTGGCAGAATCGGTCAGGGCGCGCATTCCCAAGCCGAGCGAATCCCACAGCAGGATCAGCCCGCGCAGGAACGGGATTTTTGCCAAACGGGATTTATAGATGCCGCCCAGCAGCTCGACTTTGGTGGCAATGCTGCCATCCGGGGCACGCATGGCAACGGCACAGGTTTTACGCCCCCGCATCATCACGCCTTCGATGACCGCCTGTCCGCCATAGGTAACAAGTTTATCGTTCATACCGATAATCTCCAAAATATTCGGCGGGGGTCTATGACCCCCGGTGGTGTAAGACTAGGGTTTCAAATTCAAGAAGAAATGGATGACCGCCTCGATACCCCGATACCAGGTAGGCAGGTGCATTTTTTCGTTCGGCGCATGGATGTTGTCATCCGGCAAACCGAAACCGCAGACAACCGACTCGATGCCCAACAGATTCTGCATATCCCTTACCACCGGGATGGAACCACCCTCGCGCCGGAAGTACGGGCGCGTTCCCCACACTGTCTCCAGAGCCTTGCCCATTGCCCGGACGCCGATGTTGTTCCGGTCGGAGATGGAGGCCGAACCGCCTGCCATCGCGGTCAATTCCCAGCGGATATCCTTGGGGGAATGTCCTTCCAGATAGCGGATCAACTGCTGGTGTACTTCCTTCGGATTCTGATCGGGAACCAGGCGCATGGATATTTTCGCCATCGCCCAGGCAGGGATAACCGTCTTGGACCCTTCACCGGTGAATCCGGAAAGCATTCCATTAACATCCAGCGTAGGGCGCGCCCCGGTACGCTCGTTGACAGTGAAGCCAGCCTCACCATACAACGCCGGCGCGCCAGTCACTTCGAGGAAGTGCTTATCATCAATCGGGAGACGCGCCAACTCATCGCGTTCTTCCTTGGTCAATTTTTGAACTTTGTTATAAAAACCAGGCAAAGTGATGCGTCCCTTGGCGTCGTGCATCCCGGCAACCAATTCGGCCAGGGCAATGGCCGGGTTATGGACAACGCCGCCATAACTGCCAGAGTGCAGGTCTTGCGCCGGACCAAAAACCCGCAGTTCAAAATAAGCCAGACCGCGCAAAGCATAAGTGAGGGTCGGGTACTCTTTTCCAATCATGCCCGAATCCGGATTCATTGCAAAATCGCAGGCCAGCAAATCCTTGTGCTCGGCAATGAAAGTCCCCAGGTTGGGCGAACCGATTTCCTCTTCGCCCTCAAACAACCATTTGACATTCACGGGCAGTCCGCCGGTCTTGACGAGGGATTCGACCGCTTTAAGCATAACCACATTCTGTCCCTTCATGTCCGAGGCGCCGCGGGCGTAAATTTCTTCGGCGCGTACTACCGGGTCAAAGGGACCGGTCTTCCACAGGTTAAGTGGGTCGGCTGGCTGAACATCATAGTGCCCATAAATAAGTACAATCGGCGCATCTGCTGCGCCCAGCCATTCTCCATAAACAATCGGGTGTTTGGCGGTCGGGAAAATTTGTACTTTCTGCATTCCGAGGCCGCGTAATTGCGCCGCCATCCACTCCGCGGCTTGACGGATATCTGCGCTATGCGCCGGGTCAGTCGAAACTGACGGGATTGTCAGGATTTCCTTGAAGGCGTTCAGGAATTTTTCTTTATTCTTGCGGGCATATTGCAGGGCGGTCTCTCGCTGATCTGCCATCGAATGCTCCTTGTAACATGATTTCTGTAGACAGAAAGCCGGGGGAAGGTTCCTGGACTTTTATATCTTTATGGTAAAACCGTCGGTTGTACGGTTTGTTCAAGAGCTCGGCGGGTAACCAGGTACCAGGTGGCAATCCCGTTGAAGCGATCGGCAGGCTCAAAGAGCGGTGCAGCCTGCACGCCTTGCACGCGCTGATCCACGCCATAGGTATAGATCGGATAATACAGCGGCAAGGCCGGGAGTTCGCGGGCGAAAATAACCTGGAAGTTGCGGTACAGCCGGGCACGGATATTCGGGTCGGCTACCACGCGCGCTTGTTCCAGGTATTCGCTGGCGGTGCGGTTGTCCCACTGAGCATAATTCTGTCCGCCGGTTATCTCAGCTTGGTGCCAGAACGGATACGGGTCCGGGTCGTACGAACGGCTCAGGTCCAGGTCCACCAGCGCGGCCTGATAAGTGCGCGGCGTCAGGTAATCGTTGAACAGAGATTCGTACGAGACTGCCTGGAGCTTGACTTCCACGCCAATTGCCGCCCAGTTTTGCTGGATGGTCTGGGCCAGTTGCGCGTGAATGGCATCGTCCGGATAGACCATCGTAAAGGAGAGTGAAACGTTGTCTTTGGCGCGTACCGTCCCATCCGGTGGGAGCACGTACCCGGCAGTTTTAAGTTCATTAACCGCCGTATCAAGATCAAAACCGATGTGTTCAACGCCGTCGTAATAAGCCCAGGCAAGAGGCAGCAACGGACTATCCGCCACGACCGCCTGTCCTTGCAGTAAATAATCCACCATCCACTGGCGGTTAAGGCCGGTCATTAAAGCATGCCGGATTTCTTTATCCTGAAAAAACGGGACATCATTATTGCCCAGGTTAAATAAAACCATGCTCAAGCGCGGAATCCGGCTGGAATAGCAGGACAGATTGGGGTCAGAACATGTCGCCGCAAGATTGTTCGCCGGTATCTGGCTGATGCCAAGCACTTCCCCCTGGCCGTAGGCCGCCAGCGCCGCATCCGCGCTCGGGTAATAACGGAAAACAATCTGTTCCACAAACGGGACCTGGCCGTAGAAGTTCTCCGAGACGGTCAGCACTACGCCGGTAATTTGTCCGCTTTCAACGGTAAGATGATCAAACTTATACGGTCCACTACCGACCGGTGCCAGGTTGAACTCAGTGCTGGACAGTTGGTCCGCAGAGACAGTTTCGAGCAGGTGCTGGGGCAAAACACCAAAGGCAAGATAATCAAGAAATGGAACAAACGGTTCTGGTAGAGTGAATTTGATATTCTTGTCGTCGAGACGAGTGATCTCCACCTGGTCCCACAAGGAGCGCACATCCGCTGGATAAGCCGAATATTCACTGCGCAGCAGGCTGATGGTAAACAGCACATCATCGCTGGTGATGGGCATGCCGTCCTGCCAGACGGCGTTGGCGCGCAAAGTGACATTGTAGATCGTCCCATCAGCAGAAACGCCCCACGACTCAACCAGGTCCGGCTGCGGGACCCCGCCCGAATCGAACTTGATCAGGCTGCCGAAGAGCAGCCGATCTATCTCTCGGTCAGCAGGATTGTTCAGGTCGAGCAGCGGGTTCAGTCGTCCGAACGAGCCGACTAGGGCTTCCGTATAAATGCCCCCGCTGGCTGGTTCAGGCAGGAACGGGTTCAGGGTTGGCTGCTGAGCCAACAAAAGAACCGCCACCACGATCAGTGTCAGCACAACCACCAGGATTTGCCAGCGCAGTTTTTTCATATTTCGAAATAAAGAAAGGCCGCTCGCAGGCGCAAAATGCAATCCGGCGATGGCCTTTCTCCTCATCAGAAAATATTAACGGGCAGAGAGAATCACAGAGGTGATAGCCAGGATGAAGAAAAGCACACTGAAAATGATCGTCACCCAGAAGAGGGTCTTCTCGATACCACGCCGGGCGGTGAAGACGCCCCCGGCATCCGACCCGGTCAGACCGCCCAGGCCAGCGCCCTTGCTTTGCAGGACGATACTGATAATCAGGGCAATTGATGTTAAAATCAAAGAACCATCTAGAAAGTTTTGCATTTATAAGCCTCCAGAGTTTTTAGCCGTTGAATTATACCTGTTATTCAGGTAAACCGTCAAACAAGAATCCTGTCGACAAGATTCGCGGAAAGGGACTTTCATGCACGAACTGACCATCAACTTGCACATGCACACCACCTACTCCGATGGTTCCGGCACTCACGCGGACCTGGGGCGTGCCGCCCTTAAAACCGGCGTGGATGTACTCCTCGTCACCGACCACAACATCCTGGTACAGGGGGCGAACGAATACTATCGGGATGGCAAAAAACGAGTTCTCGTGCTGGCTTGCGAGGAGATCCATGATCAGGACCGCGACCCGCAGAAAAACCACCTGCTCGTCTTCGGTGCGGACCGGGAACTGGCCCCCCTGGCTGATAACCCCCAGTCCCTGATAGACGCGGTGCGCACCGCTGGGGGTATCTGCTTCATCGCGCATCCAGTAGATCCTGCCATGCCGGCCTTCGGTGAGACGGATATTTCCTGGGTAGATTGGGACGTTACCGGCTTTACCGGGATCGAACTCTGGAACGGCTTCAGCGAACTCAAATCAGTCGCAAAAGGGAAATGGGACGCAGTTGCTTATGCTTACTTCCCTGAATTCATCCCCCATGGTCCGTTGCCAGAAACACTGCGCCGCTGGGACGAACTAACAGCCAAAGGCCAGCGCGTGGTGGCCGTCGGCGGTTCGGACGCCCATGCCCAGCATAAGTCCCTGGGGCCGCTGCATAAGATCATCTTCCCATACGAGTACCATTTCTCGACGATAAACACCCATACCCTGACGCCCACACCGCTCACCGGCGATTTGATCCGAGACCGCAAAATGGTCTTTGATGCCCTGGCCGCTGGTCACTGCTTCATTGGCTACGACCTCCCTGCTCCGACGCGTGGCTTCCACTTTTCTGCCCAGAGTAAAGACAACACTGCCATTATGGGAGACGAAATCACCCCCGCTGGCTCAGTAACCTTGCAAGCCAAACTCCCGTCCGCCGCTGAAATCCGACTAGTCAAGAATGGCAAGGTAGTCAAGACCGCGCACGGCGAGGCGCTGGTGCATATCACCGACGTGCCGGGGGCTTACCGTATCGAAGCCTATAAGCGCTATCTTGGAAAGCTGCGCGGGTGGATATTCAGCAACCCGGTTTATATAAAATAAGGCCTCCCCAAAACCGCCCTTTTCGCTTACAATACAGCCCGTTCAAGCCGCCCCGCGGCTTGCCTTCCGCCCCCGGCTCACCCACGGTGAATGTCCGGGAGCATATCCCGAGGAAAGGAGGTTTTCCCTATGCGTCACTATGAGCTAGTCTGTATTGTCCATCCTGACCTGGATGAGGCCGCGTTTAACGGCGTCGTCGAAAAGGTCAAGGGTTGGGTCGTCGAGACCAGCGGCATCGTGGATAAGGTCGAGGTCTGGGGCCGCAAGCGCTTGGCTTACGCCATCAAGAAACATCGAGAAGGTCAGTACGTGTTTTTCAATCTCAGTCTCGAACCCACCGCCACCGCTACTATGGACCAGAATCTGCGCTTCTTGGAGCCGGTTATACGTTATATGATTACTGCGGTTGAATAAGTAGTACCATCGTCGGTTTTCGACTTTTGCCTTTCGAGTAAGGAGGACGCGATGAGTCGTGGATTGAACAAGGTCATGGTGATCGGTAATTTGGGGCGCGACCCTGAAATGCGTTACACCCCTTCGGGACGTCCGGTAACGACCTTCACGGTCGCCACCAGTCGTTCCTGGAACACCGCCGACGGCGAACGCCATTCCGAAACAGAGTGGTTCAACGTCGTCACTTGGGGCAACCTGGCCGAAATCTGCAAACAATACCTGACCAAGGGTAAACAAGTCTACATCGAAGGCCGCCTGCAAACCCGACGCTGGGAAGATAAAGAAGGCGTCAAGCACTCTACCGTCGAGATCGTCGCCAATGAAATGATGATGCTCGGTGAGCGCCGCGAGGCAAATAACCATGCCCCGGCCGGTGAAGAGCCTGTCGCCTCGGAAGAATCCGAAGGCCAGTCCGGGGAAGACGAATTCCCCTTCTAGCCTTTTTAGAAGTAGCGACGACTTTTGTAAAGCGATATTAATCGCCGCTACCCAGGACAAATTGGAGTTAAAATCCTTATGGAACGTGAACCTCGCAACGAAAACGATAGTGATCAGGGCGGTGAACGCCGTTATTTCGCCCGCCCCAAATTCTGCCAGTTCTGTGCCGATAAGCACCTGACAATTGACTACAAACAGGCGGATGTATTGCGCCGCTTAGTCACCGAAGAGGGTAAAATCCGCCCGCGCCGCCAGACCGGTACTTGCGCAAAACACCAGCGCGTCCTGGCTGGTGCCATCAAACGCGCCCGTCACATCGGCCTGCTTCAGTTTGCTGGCAACGAACGCGACGACCGTTAATCTATTCAATCTTTGTGAAAGGGCATGGAATGGTTCCATGCCCTCCAACGACTATACGGGTGTCATTGTGACGGATATGCTGAATACAGCCAAACGCCCGCAATGGCATTATTACGTATGAGGCATTTATGGCAAAAGATAAGCCCACCAAGATCGCATCCAAGAAACACCTGGCTCGCCTGGAACGCGAGCGCCGCCAGACACGACTCATCACCTCTATTGCTATTGGCATTGTAGTCGTCATCGTTGGACTCATTGGCTATGGGATTCTGAACGAAACTTTCCTTAAAGCCCGTCAACCGGTGGTCACAGTCAATGGCGATTCAGTCACTATGCGCGAATTCCAGGTGCGAGTCCGGCTCGCTCGTCAACAATACGTTGACCAATACATGCAATACTACCAGTTCGCCCAGATGTTCGGTATTGACCTCACGGCGAACTCGAGCATGTCTCAAACAATGACCCAGATTCAGTCACAGTTGGATACCCCTTCTCTGGTTGGTAACCAGGTGCTCGAAGACATTACCAACGACCTGCTCATCCGGCAATATGCCAAGGCTAACGGGATCGTCGTCACGGAGGCAGATGTAGAAAAAGCCATCCGCGACGGTTATGGTTATTACCCTGACGGGACTCCTACCCCCACCCCCATCGGCACACCGCTCACTTATCCGACCTGGTCGGCAACACAGTACGCTTTAATTACACCGACCCTTGCCGTTACTCTCGCTCCATCTGAGACTCCGGCACCGACTCAAACTCTCGACCTGACCGCTACGGCGACAGCCATTCCAAGCCTGACGCCTACCGCCACACCATACACGCTGGATGGGTTCCAAAGCCGCTATAAAGAGGGGCTGAGTTTTTATGCCAAATTGGGAATGACCGAGACAAACTTCCGCAAAATCTACTTTGAAAGCCGCATCTACCGGCAGCGCCTCTCTGATATTATCACCGCCAATGTGACACACGAGCAGGAGCAGGTCTGGGCACGCCACATCCTTGTTGCAGACGAAACGACCGCTCAAAGCGTCCGCGAACAATTGCTGGCCGGTGCAGATTTCGCTACACTCGCCGCCCAGTACTCACTTGATACCAGCAGTAAGGATACAGGTGGTGACCTGGGATGGTTTGGAAAAGGCAAGATGCTTGCAGAGTTTGAAACTTCCGCCTTCGCCCTGCAGGTTGGTGAAATCAGCCAGCCGGTACAGACCACCTACGGTTGGCATATTATCCAGGTGCTCGGACACGAGACTCGTCCGCTTACAGATACCGAATACACAGACGCCGTCACCGCGGCATTCAATCAATGGCTCATGGATCAGCGTACTGGCGCCAACATTGTCATCTCCGGTACTTGGACAGCCAACATCCCCGACCAGCCCAGCCTGCAAAGCGCCTTCAACGATTTGTATGCGACCGCTACTGCATCCGCCAACCAGGCTCCGCAACAGCCAACACCGACACCGTAATTCGCAGTTACCTACTGGTTTTTGGCAGTAAACAGAAAGCGGTTAGCTTCGTCGCTAACCGCTTTTGGTTCCTGATATAACCACAAAAAGGACATAACTACTTCAGATACTCTTCGGAAATTTGATCCAGTTTCAGGCTGATGATCTGACTGGCCGAATCGCGCCCCATCGTCACCCCATAGATGACATCCGCCGCTTGAACCGTGTTGCGGTTGTGGGTGATGATAATGAACTGCGTTTCTTTGCTCAACTCCAGCAGCAGGCCCCGGAAACGGCCCACGTTGGCCTCGTCGAGCATGGCATCCACCTCATCCATCACGCAGACAGGCGTCGGCGAAACCTTGAGCAGGGCAAAGACCAATGCAATGGCTGTCAGGCTGCGCTCACCGCCCGAGAGCAGAGAGAGACCTTGCTCGCGCCGCCCAGGCAGACGCGCTTCGATATCAATACCGGTCTCGGTCAGGTTTTCGGGATCGGTCAGGGTCAGCCGCGCCGACCCGCCACCGAATAACCGGTGAAAGATTACGTGGAACTCCTCGGCCACTGCGTCAAATGTTTTCTGGAATTCGCGGCGGGTCAGTTCGTCCAGTTCGGCAATCACTTTGCGCAGATCGGCTTCAGCCTTGTGCAAATCCTCCACCTGCGTGGTCAGGAAGATGTGGCGCTCCTTGACCGACTTGAACTCCTGTTGCGCTTCCGGGTTGACCGCTCCCATGCGCCGCAGTTGCGCCCGCTGGCGGGTCATATTGTCTTCCAGGTCGGAAGCCAGTTCGGTCACCACCGGCAACTGCTCCACCATTCCATCGAACGGCAGCGGCACAGGGCCGGAAACATCTGTGGCGTACTCAAAGGCCACCAGACCAAAGTCGTCCTCGATTTTCTGGCGCAAGTTCTGCAGGGCTTCCTGCTTGCGGCCCAGGTCAAGCTGGATCTGGTTATAAGTCCGCTCGACGCGCGCCAGCGCCGCCTGTCCCTCGGTCTCTTTTTTCTGCAATTCCACTTCCTGCAACTCGGCGGTTTCCAGTTCTTTCTCCGCCGGTCCGATCAGGCCGCGCAGTTCCTCCAATTGGGCATTCATCCCGGCAGCCTGACCACGCTGGTTTTCCCGCTCAGCTTCCAACCCTGCCAACGATGTTTCAATCTCCGTCACGCGGCTTTCCAACCCGGCCTGTTGTTCTTGCAGACGAGCAGCAATTTGCTTACGCTCGCCATGCCGCGTCCGAGCATCGCTCAGGGCACGCTCGGCCACCGCCGACCGCGTCCCCCAGAACGTAACCTGCTCCTGGAACTCGTCCAGGGTCAGGGCCGCCAGTGCTGCCGTCTTCGTCCGGAGGGCTTCCTGGACTTGGGCCGCATCCTTTTCATTCTGGGACAGCGCCACGGCAGACTGCTGGCGCTCTTTTTCTGCCTGCGCAATTTCAGACTCTATGCTCTGTTTCTGGCTGACTTGCCAGTCCTGCTGCCGCTGCGCCGTTTCTTCCCGGACCTGGGCCTGGCGTTCGGTATCCCGAGCTGTTTCCAACCCGGCGCGCTTTTCTGCCAGGCCCTCTTTACAGTCTGCCTCGTGCTCGCGGACCGTTTCCATCTGACCGGATAATTTTTTCGTCTCGTTGTCCAGCGCGGCAATCTGACGTTCTGCCTCCGCCAGGGATTCCTGCAATTCGCGCCGCTGGCGCAGACGCCCCAACGCAGCAGTCTTGGCCGGTTTCCCGGCCAGCACCTGACCGGTGGCATGAAATATTTCGCCGCGCAGCGTCACCACGCGGACATTCTTGGGCTGGCCGGCCAGCACGCGGCGTGCCACCGCCCGGTCCCGGACGACCAGCACCTGACCCAGCAGCAAATCCAGCGCCGGGCGCAGTTCCGCCGGAGCCTTGACCAAGTCCGATGCAACGCCCAGACAATTGACATCTGGTTTCGTTTTTAGCGGTTCAGCAGGAGAAAGCCAATCCAGCGGCAGGATTGAAGCCCGTCCGGATTGGTCTGAATCGAGCAAAGCCAGAGCCTGTTCGGCATCCCGCCCGGAAGTCAACAGGACTGCATCAGTGTACTCGCCCAGAGCCGCAGAGATCGCCACTTCCAATTCCGCTGGAACATCCAGCGCAGCAGAAAGTGCGCCGTGCGCTCCTCCCAGTTTGGACTGGCGGGCAGCATCCAGGAGCAGTTTCGCTCCGTCGGCATAACCAGCCAGGGATTGTTCGGCCTGCTCCAGCACATCCAGTTGCGCCTTGAGTCGAGCCTGTTCAGCCTGTTTGGCAGCTCGCTCGGCCTGCCTTTGCTTGACCTTTTCCTCCAGCTCCGCCAGCCGCTTTTGCGCAGACTGGAATTCTGCCTCGGCTTTTTGCATGGCTGTTTCTGCTTTTTGACGAGCGGAGGCAGCAGCTTTGAATTCCTGCGAGGCCTGCCAGGCTTCGGATTCGGCAAGGGCGATGGTATGAGTTGCAGCCTCCAGTTTTTGTTTCTGGGTTTCAGAGCGCGCGGCCAGTTCGTCCATGTGCGCCTGCAAACCGGCGCGCCGGGCAGTGAGTTCATCCAATTTTTTGCGGGCAGACCCGAAGTCCGATTCGAGGAGGGATTTCTCGGCCTGGCGCTCGTTCAGGGCAGTCTGGGCTGCCCTGGCCTGAGTCTGCGCTTCGTCATATTCCGCCAGCAGGCGGGCAGCCTCAGTCTCGGCCGCGGACAGGCGTTCCCAGGCAATTTTGAATTCCTCGGCCAGACGGGATTGCTCGCTCAAACTCGCCTGGCGGTTGTCCAGCAGGGAGCGTTGACGCTCGTCGAGCATGGCCAGGTCTTTACTGACAGACTCGCGGTTCTCATGCAGTTGTGCCGACTGGCGATGCCAGGAGTTCAGCCGCGCCCGCAAGCCGTTCAACCGGTCACGGAAAGCAGAAAATTCCTGCCGCACGCTCTGGTAGGATTCGCGCGCTTCGTTCAGTTTGGTTTCCTGGGTACGCGCTAGGTCAATGGCCTCGGTCAGGTTACGCTGGGCACGGTGCCAGTGGAAACCATACCATTCGTGCAGCAGCACGCGCAGGTCGGCCTGTACCTGGGAGTATTCCTGAGCGCGCGCCGCCTGGCGTTCGAGACTTTTCAAGCGCGGCTCCAGTTCGGCCAGGATGTCGAGCACACGGTCGAGGTTGCGCTGGGAGGTCTCCAACCGGCGCAGGGACTCCTCGCGCCGGGCGCGATAGAGGCCGATCCCGGCCGCTTCCTCGAAGAGGCGGCGGCGCTCATCGGCTTTGAGGGCCAGGGAGGCATCCACCAGCCCCTGCCCGAGGATGGTGTAAGTCCGCTCGGAAAGACCGGACTTCGCCAGCAATTCATTGATATCCTTCAAGCGGACATGCTGGCTGTTGAGCAGGTACTCGTTGCGGCCATCCCGGTAGGCCCGCCGGGATAATGCGACTTCGGAGAAATCCACCGGAAGCCAGCCATCGGCGTTATCGAACGTTATCCCTGCGGATGCCATGCCGGCGCGCGGCCGCTGTTCAGACCCGGCAAAAATCATATCTTCGGTCTTTTTGGCGCGCAACAGGCTGTAGGTCTGCTCCCCCAGCACCCAGCGCAGCGCGTCAGCAATGTTGGACTTGCCGGAGCCATTCGGCCCGACAATGGCAGTAATACCTTCGGCAAATTCAAAATTGGTTCTTGCGGCAAAGGTTTTATAACCGTGTAGTTCGAGGGATTTAAGGCGTAAAGGCATTGGATTATGGAGGATAAAGTTTAGGGTTTTTCGATGGCTTCCAGCGCAGCCTGGGCAGCCGCGCGCTCCGCGACCTGTTTATTGTGCCCGCTACCACGTCCGTAGGCTTTGCCGTTGATCTGCACTTCGATTTCAAACATCCGCTGGTGGTCGGGACCGCTGATGGTCACGGTAACATATTTTGGAATGCCCAGTCTCTTTCCTTGCGACCATTCTTGCAGGCGGCTTTTGGGATCACGGGAATCCGATGAGAGAATTATCTGTTCACTGACCTGATCCAACATAGGGTGGACAAGACGCTGGATGGTGGACATATCGCTTTGCAAATATAGCGCCCCGATCACAGCCTCAAACGTGGCGCACAAAAGCACATCTTTCTGGCGGCCACCTGCCTGGTCTTCCCCATGCCCCAGGCGCATGGCAGACCCCAGGTCGAAGGCGCGGGCGAACTCGGCCAATTGCTCGGTACAGACAAGCGCCGAGCGCATACGCGTCAGTTCGCCTTCTGCCATTTCGGGGAAATGATTGTACAGCCAGGCTCCGGCAACAAAATCCAGAACAGCATCACCCAGAAATTCCAAGCGTTCGTTATCTTCCAACGCCTCCTGGTGCTCATTGACGTAGGAGCGGTGCGTCAGGGCACGCCTCAGCAGGAGCAGGTTTTTGAAAGGAAGCTCCAACCGCTGCACCAACGCGGCCGGAGACTCTTCGCGATTTCCTTCCGGGATGTGGTTCATATAGGCCTCCCGGAACTCAGGGAGCGCCAACCCTCCTATCTTCTGCCCATCTCGCTTTGGGAGAGAGATCGGGGTGAGGGGGGTTCGCGGCCACTCAGTTCCTAAAATAATGTCGAGTCGATTGTAACCCGATTCACGCGGGCTGACCAGCGTCTGTGATACAATCGCGCAGTTTTCGCCAAAGGAGCTGATCATGCCCGAACCTCTTGCCAAAGAAACGCTTTTCCTGCACAACGCTGAAATGGGATTGGGAGCCTGGGCTTGGGGCGACCGCATCTTCTGGAACTACGGACGCGGCTACACCGACGAAGATATCGCCGCCGCCTTCCAGACCTCGCTGGCTGGCGGCGTGAACCTGGTGGACACTGCCGAAATCTACGGTTCGGGCCGCTCCGAGACTCTGCTCGGCCAATTCCTGAAAACCACTGACCAACCCGTGCTGGTTGCTACCAAGTTCATGCCTTTCCCCTGGCGAATGGGGAAACGCACTTTTCAAAATGCCCTCCAGCGCAGTCTCGAGCGCCTGGGCGTCTCGAAGGTGGACTTGTACCAGATCCATTGGCCTTTCCCTCCTTTCCCGGTAGAGACATGGGCGGAGGCGTTGGCCGAGGCGGTCAAAGCCGGGTGGACACGCGCCGTCGGCGTTTCAAATTACGATAAGAACCAAATGCAGCGGACCTACACAGTGCTTTCAAAATACGATATTCCCCTGGCATCCAACCAGGTGGAATACCACCTGCTCAACCGTAAAGTGGAAAAAAACGGATTGCTTGACCGCTGTAAGGAAATGGGTGTGCGTCTAATAGCCTACAGCCCGCTTGCAAAGGGACTGCTGACCGGCAAGTACACCCCCGAAACCCCGCCTCCGGGGCCGCGCGGACGCACCTCCAGCGGAACCTTGAAAGAACTCCAACCGTTGATCGCCTTGATGACCGAAATCGGTACAGGCCACGGCGAAAAAACTCCCGGTCAGGTGGCATTGAATTGGGTCATCTGCAAAGGCGGATTGCCCATCCCGGGTGCGAAGACGGCTCATCAGGCCGAGCAAAATGTCGGTGCCCTGGGCTGGCGGTTGACATGCGATGAAATCAAAGCGCTGGACAATGCCAGCGATAAGTTCACCAAATAACTGGCAGGGGCGACCGACATGGCCGCCATTGTTTTTTTTTTATCAAAAATCTGGAACAGGTTGCTGTAATCGTCCGTCCGCAAACGGACCGGGGAAACCTATCCATCCCCGGTCTGGAAACCGCTCTGAACACCGCTGGTCAAATACATCCGCTCTTCCAAAACCATTTTCTACATGAAGGGCGGCACGGCCTGTATTTCAACCCGCATAGTAGGCCGCGCCATCGTCGCGGCAGTGGAACGCGGCCAAGCCGGGAAATGTTACCCCATCGGCCAGGAAAACCTGACCTGGACGCAGATGCTCTCCCGCCAAGTGCTGGGGGACGAACTGGATGATTTGGACGAGTCCTTCCGCGAGACGGTGGAGGCGTGCAAAGGCTGAACGTTTTCAACCGGCTTGTAAAGCGGCTGATTCACATGTAGGATGATGACAGATGGAAACGATTGGGCTTATCGCCGCAATGCCACAAGAAAGTGAAGCACTCCTCCGGTGCATCAAGGAGTGGAAACGTATCGTGCTTGGCCCGTTTCGAGGGGTTCGTTTCCAGCTTATGGACCGAAATTGCCTGTTAGTCACATCTGGTATGGGACTCAAGCGCGCCATGGATGCCACCCGCACTCTTCTGGCAGGCTCAAGTCCGCATCTGCTGGTCTCTTTCGGTATCGCGGGTGCAGTCAACGATGATCTACACATCGGAGACGTGGTCGTTGCCGGGAATACTTGCTTATTGGACAAGGGCCTGCCTGGTCAGTTTCAGTCTCTCGCCTCCTTGTCCGAGGCGGCCTGGAACGCGGCCGCTCAAGTTCTACAGCCGGATGGTGCGCGCCTGGTTCCCGGGACAGCCATCACCACACGCGGGTCTCAAGTTGTCCTGCAACAACTGGAGGAGATGCCCCACCCGGTTCTGGAAATGGAGACGGCTGGCATTGCGCAAGTCGCCGCCGAAATGGGGATACCGCTTGTGTCAATCCGCTCGGTAAGTGACGGACCTCAGTCGCCAATCCCTTTCGACCTCGAGGCAATACTCGACGAAAAGTATAACCTCCGCATTGGCAAGATGCTCACGATGGTTCTCCGCCACCCTCAAATCATTTTTCAATCGCGGCAGATGTTGCAAAATTCCAGGAAAGCTGCTGATCATGCAGCAAGGGCACTGGTTGCAGCGTTGAGCCAGCCGTCACCCGTCATATCTCCGTGAAGCAGGCAGATCAAGTTGAGGAGTTCTTCCAGGGGATGAGCGAGCTTGAACCCAACACGCAGCCTGGACGTTTCCTTCCGCGAGTTGAGCTATACCGTTCAGCCGAGTCTCCCCTTGACTCGGCTTTCTTTTTTGGATATAACCATTCAAGATAACCCCTATCCAATTATGCCGCTCAAGAACCACGAGGAAAACCGACGGTCCTAAGCGAACCGATCCCAGCGCCCGTACACAAGACAGCGGCACACTGAAGAGCGCCAAAGCCGTGCTCTCCGGCAGGAGCAAGAAGGGTTGGTTCGCCCGCCTGCTGCCCTTCCTCGGTCCGGCCTTCATCGCCAGCATCGCCTACGTGGACCCCGGCAACTTCGCCACCAACATCCAGGGCGGTGCTCAATTTGGCTATGAATTATTGTGGGTCATCCTGGGCAGCAACCTGATGGCCATGCTCCTGCAAGCGCTCTCCGCCAAACTGGGCATCGCCAGCGGTAAAAATCTGGCCGAACAATGCCGGGAAAATTTCTCCAGACCAGTCGTCTGGGTTATGTGGGTGCTGATGGAACTGGTCGCTATGGCCACCGACCTGGCCGAATCCCGTTTACGGGAGTATTTTTTCGCTCAAAAATACCCCGTTAGCACTTTGCGACGCACAACCCAAGCAGTGACGCTGAATTAACAATTCGTCATGTCTTACCATGGAGGTAAAAATGCCTTTTGAATGGTTCGCCACTCTCAATCCCATCGTCCAGGCCCTACTGGGGACGCTCTTCACTTGGGGTGTGACCGCCCTGGGCGCGGCGATGGTGTTCTTCTTCAAGTCCATCAACCGCAAGGTGCTCGACAGCATGCTCGGTTTTGCGGCGGGTGTAATGATCGCCGCCAGTTTCTGGTCGCTGCTTGCCCCGGCAATTGACATGGCCGAGGAGTCCAGCACTCTCCCTGCCTGGATGCCAGCAGTGATCGGTTTCCTGATGGGCGGCGTCTTCCTGTGGAGCGTGGACAAGATCCTGCCGCACCTGCACCTGGGTTTCCCCACCAGCGAGGCCGAAGGCATCAAGACCTCCTGGCAGCGCAGCATCCTGCTGGTACTGGCCATCACCCTGCACAACATCCCGGAAGGGCTGGCAGTGGGAGTGGCGTTCGGGGCAGTCGCGGCAGGCATCCCGTCCGCGGCGCTGGCGGGCGCGGTGGCTCTGGCCATCGGCATCGGCCTGCAAAACTTCCCGGAAGGCGCAGCGGTCTCGGTCCCCTTGCGTCGGGAGGGTATGAGCCGCTTGAAAAGCTTCTGGTACGGACAGGCTTCCGGCTTGGTTGAACCGATTGCAGGCGTGCTGGGTGCGGCAGCGGTTCTGGCGATGCGTCCCATCCTGCCGTATGCGCTGGCCTTTGCGGCAGGAGCCATGATCTACGTGGTGATCGAGGAACTTATCCCCGAGTCGCAGTCTGGCAAGGATACGCACTTCTCCACCTTCGGAGCCATGCTCGGTTTTGCCATTATGATGCTGCTGGATGTGGCGCTCGGATAGACAGAGGGAAGTTGATTTATCCTTTCATAATGACGAGGCGGACTTTCACCCGTCTCGTCGTTGATTCTAACGATACGCTAATCCTGTACTCCTTGACAGACATCCTAACCGCGGATATATTCAACCCAGCTTAACTAATCAAGGATGTTTATTATGTCACCAACTAAAGTATTATTAACTGAAGTGCTACGTGAATGGTCGGAAGTCTTCATGCACCGTTCAGGGCGCGATTTCAAGCGTTTCATGGACGAAACCGGTCTATCGTTTTCTCAGATCTCTGTTCTGATGCGTTTGAAGCATGGAGGCAACAGCGGTGTTTCAGAAATTGGGAATCAGTTGGGGGTCACGAACGCCGCCGCCAGCCAGGCCGTGGACCGGTTGGTGCAGTTGGGTCTGATTGAACGGACGGAGGATCCTGAAGACCGTCGAGCCAAACGACTGGCACTGACTCAAAAAGGCCGCGCGTTAATTGAGAAGGGTGTCGCGGCCCGCAGCAAATGGATCGAGGGTCTCACGGATGCCCTGACCCCGGAACAGCAAAACATGATTATTTCGGCGCTCACCCTGCTCACTGAAGCGGCGCGCAAGACAAAAGAGTAGTTCACTACGGTGTGCTGCGCAAAGATGTGAACCCACAGGGTACTGCGTAAATATTTGAACCCGAATCATTGTTTCTTCCTTACTTTTTGGCCGCATCAGTTCAGAGATTTATGCAAGAAGCAGTAAATTGCTGTAATTACCTGTATTTTGATCGTTCAAAGTTCACGTATTTATAGAAGCAGTAAATCCAGCCAAACGA
>Ga0265292_1001616_pt1 | contig 19102 bp, 17 predicted proteins | sample Munlanlewell296A_FD_189080 | JGI IMG/M metagenome (GOLD analysis project Ga0265292, IMG submission 189080) | Leachate microbial communities from a municipal landfill in Southern Ontario, Canada - Leachate well 296A | ecosystem: Engineered > Solid waste > Landfill > Unclassified | place: Canada... | reverse complement strand
TGTCGCAGACCTTTTCATGTACACCTGTCTGATCGGAAAATAATTCCACTGATCTGACAATCATGTTCCGGGATGACGTATTCATTCCTGTAAATAATCTGCATGCCGGATTCCTCAATAGTAAAGATGGGAAGCCATCGGACAGATGGAGTAACTGCTTAAGATTTAAAGTTCGATTCCTGCGCCTTTCCACTAATATATTTGCCTTCAATTAAAGGATGTTGCATTTGAATGCCTGAACTCAAAAATATAGCCTTCACAGTCGTCATCGACTGAATCCACCCCTTCTAAATTAATAGATGATTTCGTGCAGTGTATAACGCCTTCAGCAAGGTCGCGATTGAGGTTGAAGGATTGGCCGCATGTATTCAGCGCGATGGTCACGACCGCAGCCACTCCCAGACCGCGACCGAATCATCCGTGTGGAAGAACCTCGCCGCGCGCGCGTAAAACGGCGCGCAGAAGTCAGCCATCCAATTCTCCCAGCGTTTGTCTCCCACGATCGCCATCTTTTCTATCTTTTTGTGGAACTCCCGCCCGAACCGAAGGTCATCCTTCCAGGCTCCAGGAGCTTCGGACTTGTACTCACTCATATCCATGAGGACCCGTACCGTGCCCTCCCGGCTGATCAGCTCTTCAAACTTCGGCACCAGCTCGCCGTAATCGACCGGTCTTATGGTTCCGATGGCCTTGAAACCGATGATGTTGCCGCTGCTTCTTTCATGAGCTTAAGCATGCGCGCCCGCCTTATCCAGAATGGTTACGCTTCAGCTGCTGATGCAGGAATCTACCCGGCGACATGAAATCAGAAACTTGCGCATATAGCCTCTTCACTGAACCGTAAGTTTTATAGCGCCGCGGCGTCTAACAGTTAAACTGCCACCTATTAAGGAGAAAGTGATGACCGCAAAAAACAAAAAGATACTGATCGGGATTGTTTCAGCTGCTGTTATTCTTGTTGTAGCTCTGCTCGCCTTCATTATTGGCCGCATTACATCGAGCGATAATGCCGTTACTGGCGCAACCACACCCGGCATGACTGTAACTACTTCCAGGACAGTGACCGCGGCAAGGAATTCCACCACGGTGGCAAACGCCGAAGAGGATACAAACCCGGCCTCCCAGCAACCTGCCCATGGCCCGTATTTCACTATTGGCACCGCTACGGCCTATGTCGAAGCGCAAGGTAATGGAATGGCGGCCATCGATCCTGGTACCACCTGGCAGCCTGGCTCGACTCTGCACGTCATCCACGCGACACCGGTCGGAAGCGCAAGCTACGGCGGTGATTTTTACTACTTCTTCGTAGACGGTTACCTTGTGGGAGAACACGTTTTCACAAGCGCGCAAACAGCCCAGACAGTGAACGGTACGACCTTCGCTGTTACATTCAACGTATATCTTCCAACCGACCCGCACTGTTGTCCGACCGGCGGCACTTCCACGGTCCAGTTCCACTGGGACGGCAGCGCGCTGGTGAGCTCTGGTTCGATGGCGGGCGCGACGATGTAGAAACACGCTCGTAAAAAGTCGTATCAGCATGTCTTTTTTTCACACACGATTGGGACACAAGAAAGCCCCCTTGATCGGGGGCTTTCTTAAAACATTGATATGTGATTGTGATGAGCATAATTATTTATGGTCAAGCCTCTGCTCCTATTCATATGCCTCGGCGGAATTGACCTGCAGTATGCCCTTGTGTATCGCGTAACGCACCAGTTCGGCGCGCTTGTGCAGATTCAGCTTCTCCATGATGTTTGCCTTGTGGGTCTCCACGGTTTTGACACTGATATACAGAGGCTCAGCGATCTCGCGGCAGGTATAGCCTTCGGCCACCAGCTTGAGGATCTCGCGTTCGCGATCGGTCAGCGAGCTGGCGTTCGCCGCAGGCTCCCTTTCCTGACGCTGCTTCAGCATTGAATTATCAACCATCATCTTGGTGATCGGGGGATAAAGGAAATAGTCGCCCCTTGCCACCACCTGGATGGCGTTTATCAGATCACTGTCAGCGGCCTCCTTCAGCAGATAACCGGTGGCTCCAGCCTGGAATGACTGGAACAGGTACTCTTCGTTGTTGTGCACTGTCAGTACCAGGACCTTTACATCATCGTCCCACTGTTTTATCTGCTTTGTCGCCTCGATGCCGTTCATAACCGGCATACCGATATCCATGAGCACCATATCCGGTTGCAGTTCCTGAGCCTTCTGGACGGCATCGAATCCATTCTCCACTTCTCCGACAACCTCGATCTCATCCGACTCCTCCAGCAGCCGGACAAGACCCGATCGCAGTAACGCATGGTCGTCGGCTATGAGTATCCTTATCTTTCTCACCGGATTTCCTCCTTGGAATCAATGGAGACTTCCAGCTCGATGGTTTTCCCCTCATCGGCCCGGTGACCAGGCTGCTTCTGACCGCCAGCCCGTCTGCCCGTCAATGAGGGGCCGGGGTTTGCCAGGCCAGGACCGCCAGACTGCGGGCCTTGTCCTGTCCCTGGCTCGCCCCCGCACCTTTCAACCGCCAGCTCAAACAATGTGCCGCTCGTGTTTTTCTTTAGTCCAGACACGACAGCCTGCTCAGGAGGAGCTGCCCTTTACGCACTTTCCACCCTTCCAGATGACGTAGGATGAAATGCCCGTGGCTGCTGTCAGCAGTGCGAAAACCAGCGTATCCGCTATGGGTGAGAAGATGAAACCTACTATCGTGAGCATCAGCAGGACGACCAGTACTATTCCTGAGAAGATCGACGCTATGCCGAATGTCGTCTTCTCGACCGCGGAGAGCCGCGCCGCCGCCTTGGCCTCTTCCTCCCTGGCCTGCGCCTCGTCCTTGGCAATGGCTCCTCTTGCCGTCTGTCTTGTTCTTTCCCCGAATGCAATCCTGTCTGCGGTTGTCAGTTCATTTTCCATTTTAATCCTCCCTTTTCTCGTTTGACTGCTTTACTGGCTTTTTGCCAGCCTATTGCTCCTGTTCGAGCCCCTTCACGCCGACATGGCATCTGGCGCACTGGGTATCAGAAGAAAATGCGACTTTGTCCCTGGATGAGTGACACATGCCGCAGTACTTTCCGTCAGCCAGCCCCTTCATGTTGAAGTCAGGCTTGCCCTCGACGTTCTTCGCCTTCATCTGGAAGATGCCGTCATGGCAGGTGGTGCACTTATATCCGGCGTCAACCGCGTGCGCCTTGTGGCTGAAGATGACGGACTTTACGGACTCGGTGTAGTAGATGTCCGCCGGGACGCTGCTTTGCGCGCCGCCTGTCCTGATGCTTATATCTTCAGCGGGACCCTGGTAGACGCTTTGAGCGCCATCCGCCGCGCTTATGTCTTCCGCGAAACCCGGGCTCCGGTATACGACGAACCCAACGGCCATGGAGACCAGCAGTACCGGCAGAATTATGAGTCTGTTTTTCATAATTTCACCCTAGCCTTTCGTGTAGAAGACATTGGGCTTCACACCCGTTTCGGGACGTTGGACCCATACGGCTTTTTCTACGTTGTGGACCCGCTGGTACACTTCACTCTGCGGATCCGCCAGGTCACCGAAGATCCGGACCTTTGCGGGACAGGCCGCCGCGCAGGCGGTGAGTGTCTCGCCCTGGCTTAAGCGCGTGTCAAAGCAGAAGTTGCATTTATCGACGGACTTGGTCTCTTCGTTGTAGTACCTGCCGTTGAACGGACATGCCGACATGCAGGTCTTGCAGCCGATGCATTTCTCCTTATCAACCATCACGATGCCGTTCTCTTTGTTCTTGTATGTTGCTTTTGTTGGACAGGCCCTGACGCAGGCCGGGTTGTTGCAGTGGTTACAGAGCACCGGTATGAACTCCCGTGTCCGATTGCTGCTCTCCGGGTGCTCCTGCTCCAGGATCCTCGTGCGGTAGCCGTACTCTGGAACGTGGTTCGTTTTGGCGCACGCTTCCACGCAACGCTCACAGTCGATGCAGTTGTCCTGCCTGATGATCATGCTGTAGTGAGGCTTGTATGGGTACTGGTCAGCGAACTCCTGGCGTGAGGCGAAGACCCTGTCAACGACGGAGACTGCCGAAAGGAGCGTCCCGCCGGCGAAAACTCCGGTGATCGCGAGCCCCAGTTTCAGGAAAGTCCTCCGCTCCATCTCGGTCGCGCCCCTGCTCTCGTCCTGCTCGGGCTTTTCAGGTGCCTTTGGTGTCCTGGAGGATGGATCCATCAGTGCTCGCCTCCTTCGTGTTCTTCAATAACATGTCCGCCGAACGCCTTCTCACCTATCAGGAAGGCCAGGCCCACCATGGCAATACCGGCGAGGACGATGAGTATCTCGTACATGCTGGGGGTGTAACTGAGCAGGCCCGGGTATTCATTCACGCTGAGTTCATGCTGAAGAGGCACTACCTGGCCCACGACTACAAGGTCGTACCTCATGAAGAAGATGCCGAACATCATCATTGCCGAAGCCAGCGCCATCAGCGAAAGGTTAGTGCCTTTTGATTTGAGATAAAGCAGGAGCGGTATGACCATGCCTACCGCGATCTCAAGCACCCAGAAGTTGAATGCGTACGGCCCGGTCAAAAGCGATTCGAGCGCCATTATCTTGGACTCGCCGCCGGCGAAACCTATGATGAACTTCCATGTGGTGAAGAAGAGGATGACCGCGATAAGGAGGATTCCGACCTTGGTCGTTACCTCTAGCGCCCGCGCCGTCTCGGGTTCGATCTTCTTGCCGTTGACCTTATACGCGAGCCAGGTGAAGAGCATGATCGCGGCCGTACCGGACATCATGGCCGATGTGATGAAATATATGGGCATGAAGGGCCCGTACCAGAATTCGCGCCCATCTAGCATGCCGAAAACCGCGCCGAGGTTACTGTGCGCCGCGACGCCGGCTATCACTCCGAGAAAACCTGTTATGGTCGCAATGCCATACCTGCCCTTGACCAGCAGCAGGAATTCGACCGCCATGAATACCATGTAGGCACCGTACAGGGTTCCCATCCACCAGATGTTCGATGTGAGGTTTGGTGAGATCACGTTGTAGATGGCCATGCGGAACGGGTTCTCAATCTCGAAAAAAATAACGAAAAATCCGGCGACGATCGTCGCCACCGCAAGAAACACTGAGCGCTTGGCGATCGGCATCAGTGCCTGGACACCGAATACGTGCCCGATAGAAGAGACCAGGCACAGCCCGGTCGAGGTGACCACGAAAAACACATAGGTTGATATGAGAATGCCCCATGGTATCTCGCGGGACGCGCCGTAGGCTTCAAGTGAGCCGACCATCTTGGCGTGGATTCCCGCCGCGGTGCCAGCGACAACAAGAATCGACAGAAAGAAGATCGTCAATCCGTAAGCCCTCTTCCTGATCGCCTGAAGCACCCCCCACCGGGCGGTCAGAAACGGCGCTTCTGCTGTTTCCGTGGAAACACTGTCCGACATGATGCCTCCCTCCTTTAGTAGAACTTTCTGCCCTGCGGTTGATATTTTGCATACCGCTGACTTGTTAATGATAGTTCTACCCGAGGAGCCCTCCGGATAGAATCGGGAGAAACTACCATAGGACTGGGGTTTTGTCCCTAGCGTCAATGGGGGTTTTCCTTACGCCGCTCAGGAAATACCCTAAGGGGTACTCGGGTATTTTCCCTACTTAGTCCTGAATTTAGTAATTAGTCTCTACGTTACATAAGACTGTTAAGGCGCAGGTTGCTCATTTGTGGTATATCTAATATCCCTGCAATTGGCCATATTATTAATGGCTGTCATCACAACCGCGATTGCTTTCGAATCACGCTCGTTTCAGTAATAAACATAGTTAATTCAGTCAACTAAACTATAGCCTTGGTCTTGGTCTAGTTTTAAACAGGCTGTATTGATGTAATAAATATAGTTTATGCGGTCAACTTGGATACAATTTTTGACGGTCATATTTTATGGTTAACAAATTACAGAATATTGTTAAGTAATCTGTCTGCACGGTTATTCATCGCGACCGGTATTTGTTTGACAAACATTGCTTCCTGAAGAAGAATGATTTTCATATTGTGAGGGTGGTTTCATATGGAAGCAGGGGAGCGGCTCGAACGTACATCGAAATGATTGGATGCGGGATTGATGAAGCCGGCTATTACTGAATGTCATGCCTGCCTGGGCTGAAGCCGGGTTCTGGGGGCTCGTGGCAGGCTCAGCGCTGCTGTTCGGAGCGCTCTCCGGCTGGTTTGTCGACCTTCCGAAGCGCACGATTGCAGGCATCATGGCGTTTGGCGCCGGAGTCCTCATCTCGGCGCTGTCTATCGACCTGATGAGTGACGCCTTCGAGCTTGGTGGTTTTGATTCTTCGGCAATCGGCTTTCTCGGTGGCGCGGGGCTTTTTACCGCTGCAACCTGGTGGCCGGACCACAGGGGCGCCAGAGGGCGGAAGCACCATGGCAAGAATCAGGTCCGCCAGCCGAGTGAGGATGATTTCAGCGGTAGTGGCAGGGCCATCGCCATTGGCGCACTCATCGATGGCATCCCGGAATCAATAGCCATCGGCGTAAGCATGATCGCCGGAGGAACGGTAAGCGTCGTGACTGTGGTGGCGATCTTCCTCTCGAATTTTCCCGAGGGCCTTTCAAGCTCCGCCGGTATGAAGAAAGCGCGGCGTTCAGCCTTTTATGTCTTTTCTCTGTGGACCGGCGTCGCGGTGATCTCCAGCGCCGCCGCCCTGTCCGGCTACGCAGTCTTCAGCCACTTCTCCGCCGACGTCAATGCAGTCTCACTGGCGGTAGCCGCAGGCGCTATCCTGGCGATGATCGCCGACACGATGATCCCGGTGGCATTCCACGAAGATCATGAATTCGCGGGCTTTATCACGGCTGTCGGTTTCCTGCTGGCCTTCGTGGTCAGCAAGATCGGCGGATTGACCTGAGCCGACAGAGTCTATGTTGACACGGGGGCGCCTCGCTGGTTCAGTTCAGGCAGGGTGTCCCTTAATCATGGCCCAATGGTTTTTGTCTCGGCTTCATCCATTGTTTCCGATGTGCTCGTGGAGATGCGGGTAGTGACGCCGCTCTTGATATTCTTCAGGAAGATATCGGATTTCCTGTTCGTGTCATCCAATATCAGGTTCACGGCATCGGAGGCAAAAGCCACAAAAAGCCCATCGGCTGAGATGGCGGCAAGCTCACTCTTGCCGTTGGACTGCGCCCCAGCCGTGCTCGTCGATATCCTGGAGATGACGCCGGTCTTTATGTCCTTGATAAAAATATCAGTCTTGCCGGAAGTTGTATTGGTATCTCCCGGCACGAGGTCCGGTGCGTCGGAGCTGAAAGAAATCTGGCTGCCGTCTGCCGACAGGGAAACTGATTTATAACTGTCCTCAGCCCCCTGTGCGCCGGCAGTGTTGGTGGAAACGAGGATGATCGCACCGGTCTGTGTATCCTTCAGGAATATGTCACGTTTGCCGTTTTCGTCTCCGGCAACAAGGTTGGTCGCGACTGAATCAAAGGCAACGTGTCGCCCGTCGGCGGAGATGGCCAATGAGCCTTGTCCGCTCGTATCATCCGCCTGGCCCCCGGACGCGTCAGTCGAGATTCTCATAAGCGCGCCCGTCTGCATATCCTTGAGGAAGACATCGGTCCTGTCGTTCGAATCGTCGGCAACCAGATTTGTGGCGTCAGACATGAAAGCGACAAAACGGCCGTCGGCACTGATAGAGGGGTTGTCGCTGTATTTGTCACCACGCTCGCCGGCTGCTCCGATTGACGCCAGCGTGACTGCTCCTGTCCGCGTGTCCTTGACGAAAATATCGGACACTCCGTTGGCGTCTCCCGGGACCATGTTCGAAGCGCCGGAGTTGAATGCGACGAAACGGCCGTCGGAGGAGATAGACGGGTGCTTGCTCTCACGATCGCCCTGCGCGCCGGCGGCGTCGGTGGATATCCTTCTGGTCTCGCCCGTCTGCGTATCCTTGATGAACACGTCAGGACAATTGATACTCGTGCCGCTGGCCGCCGCGCAAACGCTGTTGGTATCGCCCGGCACAAGGTTGGACGCCAGCGACTCGAATGCCACGAAACGGCCATCCGCGGAGATGGCCGGGTAGTCGCTGTCCTTATTGCTGGATACGCTGTTCGAGTCGGTGGATACCCGCGTTGTCACGCCTGATGCGGTGTCCTTTACGAAGATATTGTGGGCACCGTTAGTGGGGCTTATCACAAGGTTTGTGGCATCTGACATAAAGGCCACAAAGTGGCCGTCGGCGGAGATGGAGGGCTGGCTGCTGTTGGCATCCGACTGCATTTCCGGCGGGACCGCAGTTATCAATCTTTTTTCCGTGGTTGTTTCGAGGCTAAGCCCGCCGCATCCGGAAAGCGGTAACATAATAAGAACGATATAAGGCAGAATCGCGACGAGTGCCGGGGATTTGCCGCTGAATGAAAAAAACCTCATATCCGTCAAGGCCGCTGAGCCGTGTTCACTGACCCAGTATCCAGGAGAAGCTTCTTTCTCCGATACCGCCGACGCCGCGGATCTTCAGCGTGATGCTTTTTGGCATTGGTTTCAGTGAATCGAATTTGAGCACGCCCTGACGATGGAGACCTCCCGGTCCGTCTCCCTCCCAGGCCGTCGGCCCGGTTTCCGTGCCATCCGTGCCGACGATAACCGCGGCCTGCAGCATGTCCTCGCCAAGGTCGCCGTTGCCGGCATCCATCGTGATGTTGAAACTCCAGGTCGAAGCATCCTCGCCCAGATTGCCGGGAGTTGCGGTGACCGTGATATCGCCGGCGGTGCTCGTCTGGGAAATGTAGCCGGAGCCCGTCCCGGTATTCTCCTGCTCCTTTGATTCATCCCCGCAGGAGATGAGTACCAGCGACATGGCAATGAGCCCGATTGCAAACAAAAAAGTGAGCGCGTTAATAAAACCGTTTTTTCTGTGCATTTCCAATCCTGACCTTGGTTGAATCCTGCCGGCGGCGCTACCCAAACCCTGAATAAAATATCAGAAACGGCACCGGTGGTCGACCCGGGACCAGATATTGTGCTGCCTCACTGACACACACATGTATTCTCGGAAACAGCTTCGATGCGTGAAATTCCCTCAAAACGTCCTGAAAGCTCCAGGGCAAAGGCTTGCCGGCGGCGGCCTCATCGCCAGAAACGAGGCAAAAAAGCCTTGTTTATCATAAAACCCTTATTTCTTTCCACAGTTGCTAGTGATAAACTGAATCTTGCAAAAGCCACTTCGCGGGGGTGCGAAATGACAGGCAGCGTCAAGGGGGGACGGCGACCAGTCGTCTATTGGGCGATCTGTCCCGAATGCTTAACCTATATCTGGGTCGACGGGTCCGCGGTCGCGGACGAAGTCACGGCTACCTGCCCTTATTGTGACAAACCTATCTCACTTCTGGGTGGCAGCGAGCTCGTGGAAAGCTGCAGGCAGCTGCAGGGTTTACTGGAAGACATCGAACGCCAGATTTCCCTGATTCCGGCCGCAATTGACGTTCATCGGTTTCTCGCCGAACAGGTCGACTATATCGCGGGAGCCTTCAACGACAGGCTGGATGATATCCAGGAGGAAAAGGACCTCAATCTCGAGCCGGCGGCAGAGAAGACCAGGCAGGCGAGTTAATCAGGGGCGCCCGGTGTATAATCTGTGGCAATGGAACCAAGCCAGGCCACAGAATCCCCGCATAGTCTGTCTTTTGAAGATGTCCTGGCACTTCTTGGCTCCAGCATTGCCAATGGATTAAGTCCTGACGAGGCTGCCGGCAGGCTGGCGCGCTCCGGTCCCAACCAGCTTCCTTCCCCACCCCTTGCCAGCCGTTTAAGACTCCTTCTCGACCAGTTCCGCAGCGTGCTGATCATCGTCCTGCTGGCCGCCGCCGCTCTCAACTTCGCCATCTGGTTCCTCGACGATGATGGCAGGCTTCCCTATGACACCATCGTTATCATGGCCATCGTCCTTGCCAACGCCGGCCTGGGATTCTTCCAGGAACACAAGGCCGAGAGAAGCCTGGAAAAGCTAAGCGAACTCAGCAGCCCCGTGGCGACGGTTATTCGCGGCGGCATACGCAGGCGCGTACCGGCCGGACAGCTGGTCGTGGGCGATATCATGGTGCTCATCAGGGGCGACAGGGTACCTGCCGACGGTCGCCTGTGCGAGGTGAATTCGCTGGAGATCAACGAAAGCTCCCTGACCGGCGAAAGCGCCAGCGTCCATAAATCGGTCATGCCAATTGATATCGATACTCCGATGGCCGACCGCGTCGCAATGGTCTACGCGGTAACTACGGTTTCCGGCGGCCGCGCGCTCGCGGTCATCACCGCTACCGCGAGTGACACTGAAGTAGGCAGGATCGCGACCCTGATTCAGTCCACCCCCAACCGCGATACCCCCCTGAAGAATAACCTGGACCAGCTGGCGAAACGCCTGGCGGTCATCATTCTCCTTGTTTCCTGCGTAGTATCGGCGGCCGGCCTGTTCGTCGTCGGCAGCATCGACTGGAAGAATATCCTTAACCTTCTGCTTTTCAGCGTCGCGCTGGCGGTTGCCGCCATTCCGGAAGGGCTGCCCGCGGTCGTGACCGGCTCGCTGGCGCTCGGCACGCAGAGGATGGCGAAGCGCAAGGCCGTCATACGCAAACTGCCGGCGGTAGAAACCCTCGGCAGCACTACCGCCATCTGTTCGGACAAAACCGGGACGCTGACCGTCGGTGAGATGACCGTCCGCGAGATAGTGGTATCTACGGAAACGATCACCCTGGGAGGCGCCGGTTACAGGCCGGAGGGAGAAATCGAGGGTTCGCCCGAAGCCCTCGACGCTGCCATTGTCATGGCGATGAGCGCGGTGCTTTGTAATGACGCGACCATACATGAGACTGATAAAGGACGCTGGGCGGCGATTGGGACTCCCACCGAAGCCGCGCTGATGACGATGGCGGCCAAGCTCGGGCTCGATGCTTCGTTCTTAAGAGGCCAGAACCGCCGTCTTGCGGAAGAGCCATTCTCCTCCGAGAGCAAGAAGATGTCCGTCATCGTCAGCTCCGGTGGCGGTGGCGGTGTAATGCATTCCAAGGGAGCGCCCGAGCGGATAATCCCCCTGTGCACAAGCATGCTGGAGGGTGGGCGGTTCGTGCCCCTGACCGACGAAGACCGGCGGCGGCTGATCGATACCGCCGAAGACATGGCCGGCAGGGCCTTGAGACCACTGGCTGTCGCATCAAAACAGCTTGATTCAGGAAACGGCTCCGATGTGGCTTCCGCGGAACACGATCTCGCCTTTCTCGGACTCGCCGGGATCTACGACCCGCCGCGGCCGGAAGCACGGACAGCGATAGATGAATGCCGCCATGCCGGTATCCGGGTATTCATGGTAACCGGGGATCATCTGGCGACCGCCGAAGCGATCGCGTCCGAGCTCGGTATCGGACAAGGATCGATGACCGGACCCGATATCGACAGGGTCGACGATGACGAACTCGAGCGGCTGGTGGACAGCAAACACGTTTTTGCGCGCGTGTCGCCCGGCCACAAGGTGAGAATCGTCACGGCGCTTCAGAATAATGGGCATACCGTGGCGGTCACGGGGGACGGCGTCAACGACGCGCCTGCACTGAAACGTGCTGATATCGGGATCGCGATGGGGCTTTCCGGCACCGATGTCGCCCGTGAGGCCGCCGACATGGTGCTTCTGGACGACAACTTCGCTACTATCGTCGCCGCCATCGAGGAGGGCCGCGCTATTTTCACGAACATACGGAAATTCCTCGGCTTCCTGCTTTCCGCGAATTCGGGTCTGGTACTGACCCTTTTCCTCGGAGTCATGTTCGCGTCCCCGCTCGGCCTGCTTGAAGGCGGCCAGCTGATCCTGCCGCTGCTGGCGGTACAGATACTCTGGATAAACCTCGTGACCAACGGCCCACCCGCACTGGCGCTCGGTGTCGACCCCAGAGAGCCGGAAGCCATGCGGGCCGCGCCGCGGCCCGGAAGCGAATCGGTAGTCAATCGCGAAGTCCTAGGCTTGACGGTCTTTGTGGGGCTGGTGTCGGGCATCGGTGGGCTGCTGGTCCTCAACGCGTACTTCCCCGGCGGTTTTCTTACGATCAGGGACAATGTGGACATCGAGTATGCCCGGACGATGACGTTTGTCGTTCTGACCCTGTTCCAGCTTTTTAACAGCCTGAACTTCCGAAGTCTGAGTCAAAGCGTCCTGAACAGCAGGATATTCTCCAACCCCTGGCTGCTGGCCGCCCTTGCCCTGTCCACCCTGATGATGATAGCCGTGGTGCACCTGCCTTTTCTGCAGGTCGCCTTCCATACCCGAAAGCTCCTGATCTCGGACTGGCTGATCGCGACAGCAGTCGCCAGCTCGGTGCTCTGGGCGATTGAGCTGTACAAGGTTGCCGTCCGGCGCGGCAGGTAAGCTGTCACACCAGGCCGGCCGCCGTGCCGGGCCACCGGGGAACACCCCAATTGTGCTTGCTGTAATATAACCACATGATCCGCCTTACGCCTGAAACAAATCCACAAGTCGTCGCCGTCAGCCATCAGGCCCGGCGCGATGGTGTGCTGGAAGATATCCCGCGATCCGTTGCCGCCAGCGTACGGAGCGCGCTAGCGGACTCCGGCATCGAACGGCTCTACAGCCATCAGGCCAGGGCTTTCGAGATGGTCGGAGCGGGTGAGAATGTGGTCATTACCACGGCCAGCGCCAGCGGCAAGTCCCTATGCTTCAACCTGCCCGTACTTGACGGCCTGGCAAAAAACAAAAAAGCCAGGGCGCTGTACCTCTATCCCACCAAAGCGCTGACCCAGGACCAGATACGCAAGGTGCAGCGGCTCGGACTGCCGTTCATCCGCCCGGGCGTATACGACGGCGACACGCCCTCCGACCACAGGCCGCAGATAAAGCAGCGCGCGAACATACTTTTCACCAATCCCGACATGCTGCACATGGGCATACTGCCACACCGGGATGCCTGGGAGGATTTCTTCTTCAACCTCAAGTTTGTGGTCATCGATGAGGCTCACAGCTACCGGGGCGTCTTCGGTTCCCACGTATCCAATGTCATCCGGCGCCTCAGAAGAGTATGTGACCTCTATGGCAGCAAACCGCAGTTTATTCTGACGACTGCGACCATCGCCAACCCCGTCGAGCTGGCGGCTTCGCTGACCGGCCTCGACTGCAGGCTGGTGGCCCGCGACGGTTCGCCTCGCGGCGAACGGCAGATCGTCTTCTGGAACCCGCCGCTGATAGACGAAGCGCTCGGGATCCGCAGGAGCATGCTGGCCGAAGCCGCCGGCCTGTTTGCGGACCTGTTGAGCCGCGGCGTCAAGACGATCGTGTTCACACGAACGCGCAAGGGCACGGAGCTGGTGTACAAGTACGCGGCGCAGCGGCTGGAGGAGATCGCGCCCGGGCTGGAAAAAAAGATCTCTCCCTATCGTGGAGGATACACACCGGGGCAGCGGCGTGAGATCGAGGAGGGCCTTTTTGAGGGACGGCTGCTCGGTGTCGTCTCCACCAACGCCCTGGAGCTCGGCATCGACGTCGGGGGCATCGACGCGGTGCTGTCCGCCGCCTTCCCCGGAACCGTGGCAAGCCTCTGGCAGCAGTGGGGCCGGGCCGGACGCGGAGCCCAGCCGAGCCTGGCAGTTTTCATGGCGGGACAGGATGCGCTTGACCAGTTCTTCGCGCTCCACCCGGAGGAGCTGCTCGAACGCGATGTCGAGTCTGCCATCCTTGATTTTCAGAACGAACAGATCTTTACCGGGCACCTGGGAGCGGCGGCCTTTGAGTCTCCACTCGACCAGGCTGACGAGCTCTTCTTCGGAAAAAAATTGTCGTCCGTGGCAACCGCGATGGAAGCCAAAGGTGATTTAAGGAGACAAAAAGGACGCTACATATGGGCACGGCGGGAATTTCCCGCGGCGTCGATCCACCTGCGCTCATCTTCGTCCGACTCATTTTCCATCGTGGTCGAAGAGACCGGCGCGGTTCTCGGTGAAGTGGAGGCGGAACGCGCTTTTGTCTTCGTGCACCCCGGGGCTATTTACATGCACCTGGGCGAGACCTACCAGGTGCGCCATCTCGATATCGACGGCAGGGTCGCGGTGGTCAGACCCATCCTGGCCGATTACTACACCCAGCCCAAGAAGGAGACCACGGTTGAGATCTCCGACAGGGAGCTCTTGAGAACCGCGAATGGCCTGCAGCTTTCATTCGGCCGGCTGCTCGTGACGGAACACGTTGTCGCGTACCAGAAAAAACAGTTGTCCGACAACCAGGTGCTCGAGATCGTCGACCTGCAGCTGCCCGCCCAGACCTTCCAGACAGAGGGACTGTGGTTCCCGCTTGAGGAGAAACTGTTTCAGAATATCGAGCCGCCCGACATCCTGGGAGCCCTGCATGCCACCGAGCACGGCCTGATCGCCCTGCTCCCTCTCTTCGCGATGTGCGACCGCTGGGACATCGGCGGCCTCTCGACCGAGCTCCACTGGCAAACCGGCGCGCCGGCGATCTTTCTCTACGACGGACACCCCGGCGGAATCGGCATAACGCGCAAGGGTTTCCACGATTTTGAAAGCCTCGTCGCCAGTACACACAAGCTGATCTCCTCATGCCGCTGCGAAGCCGGCTGCCCCTCATGCGTCCAGTCTCCCAAATGCGGAAACCTCAACGAGCCGCTGGACAAGTGGGGGGCCATCAGAATCCTGGGAGAGATGCTGAACGCGAAACCCCTTTTTTGAGTCCTTTTGGAAAAGACGGATGAGATGTTTCAGCTGCAACGGTTGTCGAAGACCTAAGTGAAAGCTGGAATATCTCGTCCGTCCCAAAAGGACTCGAAAAAGCGCCCCGAATTCTGACAATTCAAGTCAGGATTATGTCACAGAAAAAGGTATTGTCAAAAATAAAATTTCATGATAGACTTCCCATCCTCAGCATATGGGGCGGGCAAATTCCGTATTCAGCTGAGATTTTAAAAAGGTAGGAGGGAGGAGTGGGGATGAAAAAACAGGCAACCGGCACGTCCTATGAGAAGCCAGTGCTCACAAGGCACGAGAAGTTAAAGGACATCACATTTGAATGCCCGCAATGGCAGTGCAGCGTAGTGGTTCCGCCACCACCGGCGCCGTAGCAGGCTTCAGAAAACTTAAAGAAATGGACGGCTCCGGCCGTCTTTTTCTTTTCCCAAAAGGATTAGCGAACCAGGCGCGAATATCCCATCCCCCAACGGGAAACCGCCTATAGGCTGCAAACCCACCTCAAGCCTGCGCCCGCACCTCTTCCAGTATCTCCCTGCCCCCCGCCTCATACATCCTCATAGCCAGCTTCACTCCCAGCTCTCCGGCTTCCTCCACGGGACCCTCAATCTCATCCCGGATCGACTTCGTGCCGTCGAGCGAACCCAGGTACGCCTTCATGAAAAGCCTGTTGCCCAGGACAGTCGCGTGCGCGCCGATGGGCACCTGACAGCCGCCTTCCAGCTGTTTCATCAGGGCCCTTTCGGCCGTGACCGCCGTGGCCGAAGCGCCGTCGTTGACGCAGGTGAGCAGATTCCTGACAACCGGGTCTTCTTCCCGAGACTCAATGGCGATCACGCCCTGCCCGACCGCGGGGATCATCTCATCGACCTCGAAGAAGAACGAAGCCTCTCCCAGCCGCTCGAGCCGCTTGATGCCCGCCGCGGCAAGGATGGTCCCATCAAGCTTCAGTTCCCCGATCTTCCTGATACGCGTATCAACATTGCCCCTGATGTCAACTGTGACAAGATCAGGGCGCAGCGACATCAGCTGCGAGCGGCGCCTGAGGCTGCTGGTTCCGATGGTGCCACCCCGGGCGATATCCTCCAGGCCGCGCGAACCTGTCCCCGGTTTTCCGATAAACGCGTCCCTTGCGTCCTCCCTCGCGCCAAACGCGGCTATCGTCAGGCCGGCGGGAAGTTCCGTGGGCATATCCTTGCAGCTGTGCACCGCGATATCGATTTCACCGGACAACAGTTCGTTCTCGATCTCCTTGACGAAAAGCCCCTTGTCTCCGACCTTGGCCAGGGGCGTGTCGAGGATCTTGTCCCCGGTGGTCATGATGGTCTTGATTTTTACGGAGAGGTCGACGTTTTTCGACTGCAGGATCCAGGCGACGTGATGCGCCTGGTACATCGCCAGTTCGCTACCCCTAGTCCCCAGGACTATGGAGCTATTTTTCTTTACGTTCACTCTTTATGACCTCTTTCACGTTATGCGCACTCTTTTTTGTTCCGTTGAGCTTGAAAAGCCGGCGTATTGATTCGACATACAGATAACCGCCGCGTTCGCTGGCGGCGCGCTTGAGCTCCACCGTCGGCCCATGCAACATCTTGTTTACGATACCCGAGGCCATGGATTCGATCCGGTTGATATCTTTCTCGCTGAGCTCGGTATCAAATTTTGTAAGGATCCTGGAGAGCTCGCCTTCCTTGATCTCCTCAGCCTTCTCCCGCAGCGCCGTTATCGTGGGCACCACATCCAGGCTGGATAGCCAGCGCATGTAATCATCGACCTCTTCGGCGATGATTTTTTCCGCTTTCCTGGCTTCCTTGTCACGGCCGGCGGCGTTGGCATCCGCCACTTCGTTCAGGTCATCTATGTCGTAAAGGAACGCATTATAAACATCGTTGACCCCGGGATCTATGTCGCGGGGTACAGCGATATCGATAAAAAAGATGGGACGATTATGCCGGCGGCGCATGGCCCGCTCGACTTCTCCCTTGCGCAACACGTAATGGGGAGCTCCGGTGGAGCTGATGACGATATCCGCCATCGGCAGATAATCGGTCAGCTCGTCAAAAGCCACCGCCGAACCGTTGAACTTCTCGGCCATCTCTTCCGCCTTGCTGAATGTGCGGTTGGAGACGACGAAGCTGTTTATGCCGTGGGAGACGAGGTGGGTGGCGGTAAGCTCGCCCATCTTGCCGGCGCCGAGCATGAGCACTGTCCGGCCTTCCAGATCTTCAAAGACTTTTTTTACCATATCCACCGCGACTGACGCGACTGACACGGGGTTCTCGCCGATCTTCGTATCCGTACGCACGCGCTTGCCGACCTCCAGCGAGTGGCGGAAGAGCCGGTTCAACAGGACGCTCGTGCTTTCACGCCCGTGCGCGCTGTGATAAGCCTCCTTGATCTGGCCAAGTATCTGCGCCTCGCCCACAACCAGGGAATCCAGGCTGCTGGCTACCTTGTAAAGATGTCCCACCGCGTTCTCCGCCTCGTGGAAGTACGCGCAGTCCTCGAGGTCCCTGCGCTCCACCCCGGCCACCTCGGCCAGGAATCCCAGGATCTCACGCCGGCCTATATCAGGACGGCTCGCCACGACATATATCTCGGTCCGGTTGCATGTGGAAACAGGGACGACTTCGGAGATAAAGGAGTCATCGAGCATACGGCCGGTCAGGGAACCGCATTTCTCGTCGTTTAACGCGACCTTCTCGCGCAGTTCAACGGGGGCTGTCTTATGATTTATGCCAAGTACCGCGAGATGCATTTATCGATCTCCACCCGGGCCGCCTGCGGCCCTCCAGCCTGAAGAAGCGGGACCAGATCCAGAGCTGCGAGATCCGTCAGGCATTGCTTTTTCCGCTCTTCATCCTTGACGCGGGAAATCACATCTGCGCGCGCCTTCCCCAGCAGCTCGAGTGCCGGCTCCCATTCCCGTGGGAACTCCTCTTCGAGCTGCTCGCGCAAACGTTTTGCCAGGGCCGGAAGTTGGCCTCCGGTCGATATGGTGATCATCAGTTCTCCCCGGCGAACGCTGGAGGGAACATAAAAATTGCACTGCTCAGGCTTGTCGACGACGTTCAACATCAGGCCGCCGCTGCGGGCTTCCTCTTCCACCGCACGGTTGGTCTCGTCGTCGTCGGTAGCCGCTATTACCAGGAAAGAGCCGTCGAGATCGCCCCGGGCATAGGGGCGGTCGATGTGCTCTATTCCTCCATCCATGGTTTCAAACTCGGCGTCAAGCGCTGGCGAAACCACCTTGACGATGGCGCCGCACTCCAATAGCGCCGCCGCCTTTCGGGCCGCGACCCGGCCGCCGCCGATGATGACACATCTGCGGCCTGATATCCTGAGGTTGGCTGGATAAAGGGCCATGATTTACCCGGTTGCGTAGCTGTGCAGTCCCGAGAAGAAGAAATTAACGCCAAGATAGGTGATCAGCACCACTATCAGGCCGACGACCGCCAACAGCGCGGAATGCTTGCCGCGCCAGCCCATCGTAAGCCGCGTGTGCAGATAGCCTCCATAGAAAAGCCAGGTGATGAACGACCAGGTCTCCTTGGGATCCCATCCCCACCAGCGGCCCCAGGCCTGATCGGCCCAAATGGCGCCTGTGACTATGCCGATCGTCAGCAGGGGGAATCCAAAAGCGACGCCGCGGTAACTGACTTCATCCAGCACGTCGAGCGAAGGCAGGATGTTGGAAAAAGAACGCTTGGAAGCGCCTTTACCGGAGATATACCCAAGGACAAGAAAAATGATCAGGCCGAGGACGCCGCCGCCGAAGATCCTGAAGTAATCGCTGAAGGCGTAGTCATTGCCTGCCGTCCGCGTGATTGGATCCTGAACCAGGACAGGCTCTGCCAGCATGGAGCCTATCCATAGACCCAGCACCATGCCAAGCGCGGCGAAAAGCAGCGTGAACGCGGTCACGACACCCTTGTAGTTCTTCTTGAGCAGATTCTCCTGAATGATATAGAGAAAGCCCGCGCCGAACGCCAGGGCGAACAGGCCGTAGGACAGCATGGCTATCGTCACATGAATCCACAGCCAGATGCTCTGCAGCGCCGGGGCCAGCGGGATATCGGGCCCCTGATAAAACACGCCCGCGACGCTGGTTATAAGGAACGCTGTCGGAACAACAAGCGCGCCGGCTGCCCGGATTGGGTAAAAACGCTGCGCGATGAGGAAGAACAGGACGATACCCCAGCCGAACATCGACAGCGACTCATATGTATTCGACATGGGCGCGTGACCCGAGGTGCCCCAGCGCAACGCCAGCGCGACCGTATGGGCGACAAGCCCCATCGTCAGAAGGATGGTGCCAAGCTGGGCCACCTTCTCATTTTTTGAAATCAGGTACCAGATGAATATGCCGCTGCAGACCATA
>Ga0265292_1001615_pt1 | contig 19117 bp, 16 predicted proteins | sample Munlanlewell296A_FD_189080 | JGI IMG/M metagenome (GOLD analysis project Ga0265292, IMG submission 189080) | Leachate microbial communities from a municipal landfill in Southern Ontario, Canada - Leachate well 296A | ecosystem: Engineered > Solid waste > Landfill > Unclassified | place: Canada... | reverse complement strand
TGAGACGTCGGTGGATGCGCATTTCGAACTGGTCTCTGGCGTCTTTGTGGACGAAGGTCGAACGGTTCACGGTGAACTTGCGGATATTCGTCGGGAGGGGGATGGGGCCGTGGACGACGGCGCCCGTCCGCATGGCTGTATCCGTGATCTTGAGAGCAGTTTCGTCGAGGACAGTATGGTCAAAGGCACTCAGGCGGATGCGGATGCCCTTCACCTTCGATCCTGCGGCAGCGACTGCTGCAGCAGAAGGCTGCCCGGCTGGTTTGTGGGTGGCAGACGGGGCTTTGACTGCCGCTTTCCTGGGTGCCAGCTTCGCTGTCCGGACGGGCCCTCCCAGCCTGCTGGTCGTCCTGCCCGGAGGACCCGGTCGGACGGGTCGGACGGGCGCACTCCTCCGGAGCGGCGCTTTCTTCGGAGCTTTCGCCTTCTTCTTCAGGGCAGCAGCGATCTTCTTGGAGGGGGACATAGGTGGAGAAAGAGCGATTACTTGTTGATCTTGGTCACCGCGCCGGCGCCGACCGTGCGGCCTCCTTCGCGAATGGCGAAGCGCGTGCCGACATCAATGGCGACGGGGGCGCCGAGAGACACAGTGAACTTCACGTTGTCACCCGGCATGACCATTTCGACGCCAGCGGGCAGCTGCACCTCACCCGTCACGTCCGTCGTGCGGATGTAGAACTGCGGCTTGTAGCCCTTGAAGAACGGCGTGTGGCGGCCGCCTTCCTCCTTGGTGAGGATGTAGACCTCCGATTCGAAATCCGTATGCGGCTTGATGGAGCCCGGCTTGGCGAGCACCTGTCCGCGCTCGATATCCGTCCGCTCGATGCCGCGGAGGAGGAGGCCGACATTGTCGCCAGCCATGCCCTCGTCGAGGAGCTTGTGGAACATCTCCACGCCTGTGCAAACAGTCTTGCGGGTCGGCCGGATGCCGACGATCTCGACTTCTTCGTTGATTCTCACCTTCCCCTGCTCGATGCGGCCTGTGGCGACGGTGCCGCGTCCCTTGATGGAGAACACGTCCTCGACCGACATGAGGAACGGCTTGTCCACGTCGCGCTTCGGATCGGGGATGTACGTGTCGAGGGTCGTGAGGAGTTCTAAGAGCTTGGCAACCTCCTCCTTGTCTCCTTCCATGGCCTTGAGGGCTGAGCCCCTGATGATCGGGGTCTTGTCGCCGGGGAAGCCGTACTTCGTGAGAAGTTCCCGTATCTCCATCTCGACCAGATCGATCAGTTCCTTGTCCTTCACCATGTCGATTTTGTTGAGGTAGACGACGATGTACGGAACGTTCACCTGCCTTGCAAGCAGAATGTGCTCCCGGGTCTGGGGCATGGGGCCGTCGGCGGCGGAAACCACGAGAATCGCGGCATCCATCTGCGCGGCGCCTGTGATCATGTTCTTCACATAGTCGGCGTGGCCCGGGCAGTCCACGTGCGCGTAGTGGCGCTTGTCGGACTCATACTCCACGTGTGCGGTGTTGATCGTGATGCCGCGCGCTTTCTCCTCCGGCGCATTGTCAATCTGGTCGTACGCCTTCTTCTCGTCAGCGGGCGAGAAATTGAGGGAGAGAGCAGCCGTGAGCGTCGTCTTCCCGTGGTCGACGTGACCGATGGTACCGACGTTGACGTGCGTCTTGGTGCGATCGAACTTCTTCTGGTCTGCCATAGAGATAGGGGAAAAAAGGGATGAGGGTGATCCTCAGAGCGCGAGGATCGTACCGGTTGAAGCCGCGGAAGTCTAGGGGATGTGGGAGAGGTGGTCAACACGATGGGACAGGGAGATCGGGGAGAGGAAACCGAAGAAACCGAGGAGTCCGAAGAGTCCGAGGAAACTTGCTTCGTCGGTTTCCTCGGTTTCGTCGGATTCTTCGGGTTCCTCAGCGTCACTTCGCCATCTCCTCGATCCTTCGCTCCCGGATCACATTCACCTTGATGACGCCGGGATAGGTGAGCTCGGCTTCGATCTTGCGCGCGATATCTTTGGCGAGTTTTTCCTGGGTGAGGTCGTCAATCTTGCCGGCATCCACGAACACGCGGATCTCGCGGCCGGCGGAAATGGCATAGGCGCGGGAGATGCCCTCGAAGCTTCTGGCGGTGTTCTCGAGCTCCGTGAGACGTTTGATATACGCCTCCATGGATTCCCGTCTCGCACCCGGTCGTGAACCGGAGATGGCGTCCGCCGCCGCCACGATGAAGGCCTCTGCCGACTGAATGGGGGTGTCTTCATGATGGGAGGCCACGCAGTGGATGACCTCCGGACGGACTTTGAAGCGTTTGCAAATCTCCACGCCGATTTGCACGTGCGTGCCGGAAACATCGTGATCAAGCGCCTTGCCGATGTCGTGGAGCAGGCAGCCTTCAACGACGATCGAAGCATCGGCGCCTATTTCTTCCGCCATCATGCGTCCCAGCTGTGCCATTTCCACCGAGTGCTTCAGGATGTTCTGGCCGTAGCTCGTCCGGAAGCGGAGGCGGCCGATGATCTTGAGGAGATCGTTCGAGTATCCCGTGATGCCGAGTTCCTCGACCGCGCGCTTGCCGAACTCCAGCATCATCTTGCCGACTTCCTCCTTCACCTTGTTCACCACTTCCTCGATGCGCGCCGGCTGGATGCGACCGTCTTCGATGAGTTTCTCGAGAGCCAGTTTCGCGACGTAGCGGCGGACGAGGTCATATCCGGAGATGACCACCGCGCCAGGCGTGTCGTCGATGATCACGTCGACGCCGGTTGCCGCTTCGAAAGCGACGATGTTCCGGCCTTCCTTGCCGATGATGCGGCCCTTGATGTCGTCGGCCGGCAACTGCACTACCGTCGTGGTGGACTCCGTAGCGACTTCGGAGGCATAACGGTGGATCGCTTCGGCGAGCAGATTCTTCGACGTCGCCTCGGCTTCCTCCTCCACATGCTTCCTGAGTGCTTTCACGCGGGACGCGAAGTAGCCGGAAAACTCCTGTTTGAGTTCGTCCCAGAGCTGCTCTTTGGCCTGTTCGGTCGAGAGCCCCGCGACCTTCTCCAGTGCTTCCCGGTGCTTCTTCGTGGATTCTTTCAGCTCTTCCTGCATGGCTTTGCTCTCCGTCTCCTGCTTCTCCACGCGTTGCCGCTGGCTCTCGACTTCCTGGACATTCTTGTCCAGGTTCTTCTCCTTCTCCTCAACTCTGGCGGTGTCTTTCTCCAGCTTGCGCATGATTTCCTGCGCCTCGAGCTTCGCGGAGGAGACGATTTCCTTCGCCTGGGCTTTCGCTTCGGCTTCCTGCGTGCGAAGCGCGCTCTTCACTTCGATGGTTTTCACATTGAGCTCATTGAGCTCGTGTTCCTTCCCCGCGATCTGGTTCTGCAGGGACATGCTGATTTTCTTTCCCTTGCTGAACCAGAACCAGCCGGCGAGGAGACCTAAGAGAGCTCCCGCGAGCAGCGCGAGAAAGACAATGATTGCGATGGATTCCATAGAGAATTGGGCAACGGATAGGGTTGCCACTGTCCACGCTTGACGGATTTTCCTAAAAATTGTCTTACTCCTATTTCAAAACGCTTACCGCATAGGACGGCGAAGCTGTGACGTTTTGCGAGGGAAAAGCCAATGTCAGAGGAGAGAAGACGATCATCAGGATGGAACGTTCGAAACGTTACAGTGGTAATGTGCCTTTACTGTACCTGAAATGGACGGCGGAAGCGAGAGTGTCCAGAGCTCAACTGGAAGCCAAAGCAGGAGATTCAAGCCAAAAACAGGCGTTGATTTTTTCGCAAAGTGGTATGTAGAAAGTCTCCGAGAATCGTGAGGGGAAGATGGGGTCGTTCTATTCCGTCGTGGAACGTATTTCAGCTCTTTCTGAAGCGAAGAAAACGACGGGCCTCCATTTTTCTTCCGGCAGCGGCATTCCCGGCATGCCCCCTTTCCGGTTTGCTTGTGTCATGCGGTTTGCGCGGTTCCTCCCACTCGTTTTTCTCGCCGTCTCTTTCCTCTCCTTCAGGGAGACAGCCCTTGCCTCTGCCGTGATCAATGAGGTGATGTGGATGGGGACCGATCTCAGTGCATCGGACGAATGGGTGGAAATTTTCAGCGCCGAAGGGTCGGAGGTATCCGGATGGAAGCTCCAGTATGTGAGCAGCAAAGGCGAGGAAAAAACAATCGTCACCTTTGCATCGGGAACGGTCATGGAGCAGGGGGAGTACTTCATCATCGCACGTCAGCATGCCGATACATCGCGTCTCCTCGCCGAGCCCGAAGTGGTCGCGCCGTCCATGACGCTCCTGAATGATGGCCTTGTTCTGCGGCTCTATAATGCCGCGGGCGAACTCATGGATGCAGTGCATGCCGGGGACGGGACTCCTTTCGCGGGTGCGAATCCGTCGGGAGGGATCGGGCGGGCGAGCATGGAGAGGATCGATCCGAACGGACCCTGGAGCGAAAAATCCAATTGGCGTACGGCGACGATCTCTCAGGGATTTGACGAGGGGGCGCAAGTGTTCGGAACCCCCGGCTCTATGAATACAGTCCCTTCATCCGGCTCATCCGGGCCCTCTTTGTCTTCCTCATCCTCTTCTTCTGGCTCCTCTGCTTCCTCTTCATCCTCATGTTACGACCCTCTTCTCCCTCTTATTTCGATCCAATCAGGTTTGCCCGTGGGGATGGAGAAGGTGACGGTGAATTTTCAGGTCATCGCGGCTTCCGGCTCCCTCACGCATGCGACCTGCCATTGGCAGTTTGGGGACGGCACAACGAGTGAAAGTTGCAACCCTCCCTCGAAGACATATGGACGCACGGGAACATATATTGCGCAAGTGGATGTGAAAAACCAATGTGATAATACGTTGGTACTTACGCAGATAGTGGAAGTGATGGCTCCGCCGGAGGCGGCGATTTCCTCATACACAGCTTCTTTCGACGGCAGCCGCGTGATTCTGAAAGGCGCATTGCCCAATCCTCCGGCAGCGGACAAGGAGAAGGAATGGTTCGAGCTTAGGAATCTCGAGGACAGGGAGGTCAATCTTTCGAACTGGAAGATCGAGCTCGGCACTTCGACGCTCCATCGGTACGCTCTGCGCGGCATCACGGTCATCGGGCCGCTTCAAACTATGCGTTTGTATCGGTTGGAGACGGAGCTGGAGCTTCAGAACAGCGAAGGAAAGGTTTCGCTTCTCAACCCCGACGGCGCTATCGTTTCCACGATTCACTGGACCGATGCGGAGGAGGGGAGGGTTTATAAGCCGGACGATTTTCGCCTGGAGGAGATCGGCGGTACGGTTACGAAGGTCGTGGACGGGGATACGTTCCACCTGGCTCTGGACCCTGCGTCACAGCGTCTCCTCCACGAGGACAGCATCACCGTTCGTCTTCTCGGCATCGATACGCCGGAAACAGTGGATCCAAGGAAGGCGCCGGAGCCGTATGGCGCCGAGGCATCGGAATCTCTCCGAGCCCTGATCGAGGGAAAGAACGTCGAACTATTTTTTGATACGGAGGTGTGGGATTCCTACGGACGACTCCTCGCGTATGTGTACGTGGATGGAAGCAGGATGGTGCAGGAGGAGATGCTCAAAAGTGGCTTGGCAGAGACCTTCCGGAAATATTCATTCGCTTTCAAGGATCGGTTTCTCGAGACGGAGTCTCTCGCAAAGACGAAGAGACTGGGAATGTGGGCATCGGCAGATTCCCTTTCGTCACTCATCACGGGTTTAGCCCAGGTGGATACGGTACAGGCGGAAAAAGTCTCGTCCTCCGTTCCTGTTTCCATCACGGGGACTCTGATTCCCAAACTGTCAATCTCGGAAATCTACCCTTCGCCGAGAGCGAGCCCCAAAGGAAGCGGTAATCCGAAACTTCTCCGTGAAGAGGAATGGGTGGAGATCTATAATCCGGGAGATGATTCATATGAACTTTTTCGATGGTCGGTCAGTGACGGGAAGAAGCGGAGGAGTATCGGGACGGGATGGTTGGTCGGCCCGAAGAGCACCATAGTGCTCTTTGCCTCTAATCTTGGGCTCAAGTTCGTGAACAAGGGCGGCGAAATCTCACTCAGGTCGCCCGACGGGTCCTACCTGCATAGTGTCCGCTATCCTTCGATACCCATCGGTTCCTCGTATATTCCGGGTACGGGTAGCCGCCTTCCCTGCATTTCTCCCACCCCAACACCCTGGAGGGAAGGTGGGTGTACAGTGAAATTTACAGGTGGAAACGGAGCGACTGTCAGGGCTCCGTCCGCTGTCAGGCGTGGTCGTGCGAGCCTATATGCGGCCTCATATCTGCAGGACGTCCGTGCCGTGAGCGGGAGCGGGGGACAGCTCCTGTGGGAAGAGCGTCCGTCGAACGGACAGCTCGTGGCAACCATTGTCATTTCGTTCCTTGCGGGGCTCTTCTCGTTTGCGTTCGTCCAGAGCATCATTTTCTTCTGGAGAAGATCGCCGACGAAGCAATGAGACGAGAGTATCCGGGTAAGCGCTCACTGATCTTGCAGCTTGGATTTCTTTGGTCTGACGAATCACTTCCCTCCACGGGAGCAGATCTACGGGAGCAGGTATCTACCTGCGTTTGCTGATCATCGCAGAGACTTGCCAACCGCGGGTAGATACCCGCTCCCAATTAAATAAAATTGACATAAAAAAAGTGGTTTTTCTCTTCACAAAAGAAACTAAAAGGTGTAAAATGTCAACTAGGTTGATCTTTCGCATCACGGCTTTACTCCTCCCGGCGTAGGGAAGGATTTTGGAATCGCTGTGTAAAGTGAAGGGTCCTTTTTTGGAGTTGGATCTCATGGACACGACGATGGTTCTCTGGACGGCGGGTGTTGGTGGAGTACTTTTGTTGGTAGCGCTAGTAGCTATCTACAAGATCGTTGCGGGTTATCGCCCGCTGATAACCACCATCCCTGCCTCTAATCAGGGGCAGATTTCGACTGAAGCGTCTGGTTTGGCGGGCACGGCCTTCTGGGCTGGATTGTGCCTTGGCGTGATCCTTGGAGTGGGCGGGCTTGTCCTCGCCCATTACATGGGTCTTCCTTTGCCTGAAGGTCAGATGAAATCCAAACCCGGCACTTCGGTTGCTGATCAAACCCCTGCAGCCCCCGAGGTTTCCATGGTGGTTTACGACAAGCCCGGAAGGTGCTTGTCGTATCCATCAACCTTGTTGCCACAAGGGTGGGAATTCGGGGCAAAGAAACACGGCACAGCAGGAGAAGCTGGACCCTCCACTGTGAAAGTGCCGCAGGGAGTAACGAGTATGGAGGTTTTCTTTCGAAAGAAAGGAACTACCGATATCTCGGGGGTGGTCACGGTTGACACGTCCCTTTAGTCGCATTGGATGCGACGGAAACAACCGAAATCGAAACCTCATTGGGTTTCGATGCACAAAGGGCGCAGGCTTGACTTGCGCTCTTTTGTTGTTAACTAATTCACCGGTGTATTCGGAGCAGACTTTGGAACTGGTGTGTTCTTCGGAGTTGCTGGAACTTGAGGGGTCACCGGTGTATTCGGAGCAGACTTTGGAACTGGTGTGTTCTTCCCTGAAGGTAATGGAGTATTAGGCTGCACCGGTGTATTCGGAGCAAGTTTTCCCGGGGTTTTGATCTTGATTCGCTTTGGAATCTTCACTGGAAGCGTAACCTTGGTATTAGGGGCTGCTGTTGGCAAAGGAGTATTCAATGGAGTGACAGGCTTTGGAGAGCCACCAAGCAACAAAAGAATATTATACAACTCGGGCAATCCATTTTTGTAAGAAGGCGTATTCTCAATCAATTGTGCGGCTCTGAGATTTTCATCGTTTTTCCTCTTTATTTCTTCAGACGAATCGGTAGAGAGAAACTTTTGCATCTTTTTATTCTTATCGTCTTCTCGCTGCAAAGAAGTTTTGTCAAAAATTGTGTTTACACGTTCCGCAATGCTTTTTTCCAACTCGTTATCGCTTGTACCTTTTAATTTTTTCAAAAAGTATACCAATGCCAGATCGCGGGCATAATCGATCATCTCAAGTCTTTTTGGCTCTTCTTGATAATGCAAATCTGTGTTGTTTAATTCCTCAGGAGTATATCTGGTATTAGTCTCCATATCCTCTATCGCTGCCCACATGCCGTTGCCGTTCGTAGAGCCGATCACGTCCAAGAAGAGCAGGTCGAATTCCTTCACGAGGTTCCCTTGCTCCTTGGGGGTGATGGCGAGCCTGTCCTCGCGGCGACCGTATCCGTCGGGTGTCGCGATGAGGGCGGTGGAGCGCGCGAGTGCGGAGGCCATCCGCTGGCTCAGGTGCGCTTCCGCTCTATCAATGCGCTTGATGAAGGAGCTCTGCGAAACGATTGTCTTCAGCGCCGAGCGGAGTTTCTTCGGATCATTGTCGAACAACCTGACAATTTTAGGGGGAAGCGCTCCGGCTGCGCGCTCGGCGAGCGCATCCAGATCCTTCAGATCCTGTACTTGTTTCTGGTAGGCGTCGATCCGCTGCTCGAGATCCTTGAATCCCACTCCCAGACTGCTCACTGGCCCCTGTCCGAACCAGGGTTCATTGAGCATTGATCGGACATCGCCGAGCGAGGAAACGGTGTGGAAGTTTCGCGGAAGGGAGATCACGTACTGCGAGAGGTAGTTCTCCAGGCGGCTCAAGAACGCCTTCGCCGTCAGGTCAGCGGGCCCGGTCATGGTGATGACCTTCTCGCGCGTGAGAGGGTCCCTGTCTTTCGTCGCCGTCACCATCACGGCGTACTTGAGTTTCTCTGTGGCCTGCAGGATGTCCGTGATGGGACTGTTGCTCCTGCGAATGACATAGAATTTCCGCTTCAGCTCATCGCTTCCGTCGAGAGTGAGGAGCTTACTGTCCCGGCAATTCTGCAGGAACTCCTCCACGTCGTTCTCGAGGAGCCCGAGGAGCGAGTTCTTCGCCAGAGCATTCGGCGACGACATCTTCTGAGGTTCCCCGAGCGTCTGGAATTCGTTTTTTCGCGCCGGAACCATCCGTGGATCATCGATCACCGCTGCAGTGTCGGCGAGCTTCTCCTTCTCGGTCTTCCTGCGTGAGTTCAAGGATTCCACGATCTCGACGAGCGAATGGTTCGGGTACTCGTCAATGGCGATCTGGCGTCCTTCCACCACCATTTCCTGGTAGCGGGTTTTCAGGTTTTGCGGGAGGTTGTCGTACGACCCGACGGAGGACAGCTGCTTGCCGATCTCGTCCGCGGTCTCCATGTTCTTCGGGCGATTGGCCGCGAGGAGGAAGAAGACGTGTGCGATGCCTTTGCTGACCTCCAGGTTGTTGTCGCCCATGTACTGGAACGTGTTCTCTTTCTCGTCGGCTTTGAGCCCCATCTTCCGCATCGCTCCCTTGAGCTCCTTCCCGAGGAGGTAGCCCGTATCGGTCTCCTGCTCCATTCCCGTGCGGTCGCCCTGGTCAATCGTGAGGACGCCGCCGAGCCTTTCGCCCTCTACGAACGGTACGAACGCTTCCGCGATGGTCTTGAGCTTCACGGACGAGAGGCATGCCATGCCGGTCATCGCGGGACCGACGGGCAATTTGTGCAATTCGAGGAAGTCGCCCATGGCGTTGATCCGGTCGATCGGTCGGCGGTCGGCTTTAAGTCCTCTGGCGCGCAGCGCAGAGCTGATTTTTTCCCCGCTGAACTGCGCGACCTTCTTCATGCCGTTGGCCATGTCGTTCACAGCATTCTCGTTCCCGTTGACGAAGCGGTCGTAGGCGAACCAGCCGAACATGCTGTAGAGCGCGAACCGCCCGAGCGGATTCTCGGCGTTGAACGCCCGGTAGCCGAGGTAGAGCCCGGCGGCGACCGTGAGGATCTGCAGCCGCCCGTCGGCGTTGCGGAAGTTCGTGAGAACATCCGAGGTTTCCTTTCGCAGCTTGTCCTCCTCCACGCTCCGGTTGAGCCCCAGGTACTTCACTCGCTGCTGCGCGCGCTGGAGGCGCGTGTCCATGCTCTTGCCGGTGGACATCTCGAACATCTCGCGGAGCCACAGAGCTGCTTTCATCGGATCCACGAGGCTTTCGAGTGCGCCACGGAGTTCATCCGGGATGCCGCTCTCGGGCTTGAGGAGCGTCTCGGGAGTCGTGGCATCCGTCTTCCCGAGGTCGGGATGATCGTCGAGCCACTGCTTGTACAGGGTAGAGAGGCGCCCCGGTTTCTCCGCGGGATTGTTGGTTTCCAGGACAGCGCGTGCGAGCCGGAATGCGGCAGGGTCTTCCTCCCTCGGCACCGTTTCCCCCGAGAGGGTCTTGAGCGCGCGGAGGAGAGTGGCGATACGGTTATTCTTCTGCTCATCCGCCTCGTAAGCTTTGAGATCCCGTTCGTTGAGTGCGGGGTTGAAGAGCGGCGCGTGTTCCTCCAGATTGCGGATCGCCTGCGGGAAATTCCGTTCGATGTACCGTTGGAACTCCTGCAGACGGCGCTCCGGCGCCATGCCGATCATGCGCTCAAGCTGCGTGTTGCCGCTTGCTGCGCCACGGTCGGTCTGTGTGAAAAACTTCGGCCGGGAAAAAGCGTCCAGGATTTCGCGATCACTGATGAGACTGCGCTCTCTCGCCGCCTCGGGGTTCGTGAGATTTTCGAAACTTTCGCGAAGGCGCGATGCGGCATCATCCGCCTTCCCCAGGATGAGGCGCTTCTCGCGTTCACTCTGCTGCCGATCGTGGGAGAAGGAATGAAGCATATTATTGCGCTGGAGCGGCTCCGGCAGGGGCGCCGGGGGCGCCGCCTTTGCCTTTGAACCAGCCGGTGTTATTGAGATAGTTGATGGCGGCGTAGGCGCCGGCACCCACGAGTAACGAGGTTCCGCCAGTAAACATGGCCCCGCCCAGAGCAGCTCCGCCGACTCCCCAAACTGTCGGTTTTACGGCGGGGATTACTGGTTTTACGACGTGGTTATATGCCCACTTGGCGGGCGTGCCGACGACTGCTCCGAGTGCTGTCTTCGTCCAGTCCCATGCCTTTTCGCGTGCGTACATGGTGCCTCGGTACGCGGCGAACAGCGGCTGGTAGAAGACCCCCGTGCCTGCTCTCACATGCCCCAAGAACCCGCCGTAACGTTTCCCGGTAATGTAGCCCTTCGCAAGCCCGATCGCCCAGAGAGCAGCGGGGATGGTGAGCGCACCTCCCACGGCAGGGCCCACCCACGTCGGGAGAGCGGCCATGACGGAGTTCGTTGCCATGGTGCCCGTATTGAGCCCCAGGTATTTCGCGACCGATCCGATGGACGATTGCAGCCATCCCGCAGCCTGCGGGAGATATGGTATTTTGCCAAGAAGCGGCCACTCCGCCACCGAACTTCCACCGGCAACGATGCCGCCGGCAGCGCCGATGCCACCGAGGATGGTACTGTATCGCTTGATTTTGCTCCACATTCCGGGGCTTCCTCCTCCCTCTGCGCTTGCGGACGTTAAATTACGGACGACGGGACCCGAAGCCAGCGGCTCGGAGGATTGTGGTGCTGGTTCGGTTCCCTTCCCCGGGCTCTTCGTCTTGTCTGCAGATTGGTCGGGGGTGGCGGTGAGAGAGTTGATGCGGTTATGCAGTTCTCTGTTTTCCTGCCTGAGACGTTCGATTTCTGTAGCAACGGCATTCTTCGGTGCATTTGGAGCTGCAGGCGGGATATCCGGCTTCTCCGGCAAATTGTTGGGCGCTGATTTTTGTCCGTTAGCCATATTGTATATGCGTGTGTGTGCGTGTTTAAATCGTTTTATTATACCTGAAAAAGGCCGTGAGTTCAAACGAGGTTGCAGTTCTATTGTGATCACACGGCATTTTCGCCTCGTCGAGAAAACAGCCTCTTCACTGGTCTTGAGCCAATTTTTAATGCTATCATGTAAGCATGAGTATCGGTGATTTTGTAAAGAAAAGAAAGCATCTGTTTTGGTCAACGAAAAATTATGACGGTCTCTCAAACGGAGCCGTCGTTGAGGGTGTTTTGAATTATGGCGATATGAACGATGTGCGGGAGCTTATTGCTATTTTGGGAATGCAAGAAGTCGCAAAAATTTTTCGTGCGCAGACAAATCGTATGCGCGTTAATTATGATCCGAAAATAGTCCATTATTTTTCTTTATTTTTCCAGAAATATGCATCATGAAGAAATTCTATCACCTGAACAAATCGCTCTTTTGCCTGTGGTGAAGTTGTTTTCTGATAATTTCGGCTTAGTGGGCGGCACTGCCATCGCCTTGCATCTCGGACATCGTGAATCCATTGATTACGATTTGTTTACTTTTGACGAATTTGTAAATCAAAAGATCCGAGGGAAAATTTCATGCGCAACAACAATAAACGCTGTTATACGAGATGAAACCGGGCAATTTACGCTCGTGATAAACGGTGTAAGGTTTACCTTCTTTCAATTTCCATACAAAATAGATTTTTCAGAATCTTTCGGCGATATCGTGAGGATTCCCGACATTCTCACCCTGGCCGCCATGAAAGCGTTCGCGCTTGGTCATCGCGCAAAATGGAAAGATTATGTTGATTTGTATTTTATTCTGAAAGCGAACCACACCATCGCCGAGATAACAGCAAAAGGCGCGGAGATTTTTGGCAACGAATTCAATGAGAAAATTTTTAGGACCCAACTCGCCTATTTTGAAGACATTGATTATTCCGAACAGGTTATGTATAGAAACGAATTTGCAACCGACGACGAAATGATCAAAAAAGCACTCGTGGAATTCAGTTTGGAAAGATAAAGCGGGGCAGGATCGCAGAGCATTTTGTGAAAAGCCGTCTGTCCGTCGGTGCACCACTTCATCATCCCCTGCTGTCCGGGCAGTCGAGCATGAGTTGCAGTTCTATTGTGAAAACACGCTATTTTTGCTATAATGATCGCAAGAAATACAAAGAAAATCCCTATGCCTGATGCGACACAGAACCCGCAGGTGGATAACCGCGCGCTCGCCGAGCAGGCGTACGTCCGTCTCACGCAGCGTAAGTCTCTCCTTCCCCTCCCTTATTATGGAGCAGAAAAGCAAGAGTAAGAAGCAGCAATTACCGGGCATGATAGCGGCCGGCAATCGTGAGATAGCGACCTGGCTCTACGATCAGCTGATGAGCCAGGTGAACCCCGCTCTCGTAACGACAAATCTTCAGAATATGGAAGCCGATTGGAAGCGCATGACCGATGAGCAGAAGAGAGAGAAATCCAAAGAATTGAAGGCTGCATTTGCGGAATATGACCGCCGCTCCAAGCAGCGGGAAACGTCCATTCTCGCCGCTCTCGCCGGTGTCAGGCGCAAGGCTTCACGTTCGGCCGAAGCCGATACAGCCGCGGAGGAACAGGCGGCCATGCAATCCATGGAAGACATATTTCAGTCCTGATCGCGATCAATTTCCACCTTATCTATGGAGCACAAAACATTTCCCCCGCAGCGCGCCGCCGGATGCCACGAGCAGAGACTGGTTTTTCAGAATCAGGGAGACGTGGAGCGGTCCGAAGACATCGCGGAGAAAATTTCCCCTGAGAAAGAAGTTAAACAACTGAGTGAAATTCTGAATGCCGCGGAGGAAGCCAATGAGAGAATCAGTGGGAATCTCGTTCTTGTCGAGAAGATTCATGCAACCATTCAAGATGGATACAGCCGAGCCAGGGTGGTAGAAGTTAACTCCAAGGGTAAAATCAGAGGCTTGGCGCGCAAGCTACAGCAGGGATACAACGACGCTCTCGAACCTCATGGTCTCCATGTCTCCGTATGGTCCGGTGATGAGGTACATCTCAACGTACTCAGGTCCCCTACCCGTCCCGACAATCGACGGATTCCGGAGCCAGTCCCTGGCGTGCCTCCAGCCTCACCATATCTGGTGACGCCGCCCGCCGCTCCGGCGGCCCCTGCCGCAACCACGCACATACCAGTGCCGTCGGCTCCGCCCGCCGCCCCGGCCGCTCATCCTTCTCCTGTCCCGACAATCGACACGGCAAAATTAGACAAACTGCCGCTTGACGTGAAGGCGGCTGTGGATTTTTTGCCGCCTTCCCTGAAAGCCGCTTTCGTGAACATCTTACCTGATGTGGCGAATCTTTTAGGAGAGACGGCCGAACGGTACATCGATCTCGCGAATAAGCTTCCGAGCGATCCGGCCGTACTCGCTGCTTGCTTTGACGAGCGCGGGATGGTGAGTGATACCGCCAGTCTGGCGGATGGACCGGCCAAAACATTCCTTCAAGGCTTGAGCCCCGAGCAGAAACAAATTCTCCGGGATATTCATAACAAAATGAAAGTCTTCGAAGGCTTTGCGGGAGACACGATTAAGCTCTCTGAGCTTCCGAGATTGAAAGCTTTGCTTAAAAAAGAAAAGGATTCAGCGACGACGGAAAGAGACAGACTGCTCGCGCGCGGACAGCTGATGCTCAGAGGGGTGAACATCGATGCGAGTAAGATCGATGCGAGTAAGCCTGCGGATATCCCACTGGTGGATCTGAAGATACGGCCATTCGTGCAGCTTATCGGCATTATATGTATTATTCGCGGTCTTCTGACGAAGAGCGAACCCAGCGCTGCGCCCTTGGATGATGCCAACCGGAACAAGGATGAGCAGGATAAAAAGCTTCATGCTCTGACCTTAAAGACCGACGAGGCCGTGAAGCAGGCGGACAAGGCAATTGCTGATAACTTTGGCAACAAGCGTCCGGCATTGAAAGCTGCACTGGAAGCCATTGAGGCGGAATATGCTCAGACTCGATCAATGGATCGGCTGGGAAACACGCATGAGATCAATGTACTGAAGCCGAAGAAAGCGGCTTATGAGGCTAAGCTGAAGATATGGGCACCAATGTACTGAAGCCGAAGAAAGCGGTTTATGAGGCTGAGCCGAAGAAAGAAGAGAGCCAATCAGGGCAAGAATTTCCTACTTCATCGCCACACAGCAGAATTCATCTCCGGTGGTGACAGTTACCAAGTTATCAAGGAAGGCAAGGATGTCTACTTCAAGTTCGTTGACGATGGATGGAAGTGGTCGTCTGACTACGGCGTTAAATGGATTGATGCCAAAGGCGAAGTCAGGAAGGAAGATGTAGGTGGCAGCGAGAAAGCTGCCAAAGAATTCAACGCGATCCGACAGGATCTCATGGCGCTCTGATCGGAAGATCCGTTGTAGAGGAGAGTCCTACTCACTACTCACTACTCATTACCTCCTGTACCATGCTGCCAATTTCGAATGGCCTCTCTCGTCCTCATTGATGGCACGGTATTCAAGGGGGAATCATTTGGCGCCGAGGTCGATGCCGACGGGGAGGTCGTTTTCTCTACGGGGATGGTCGGGTACCCCGAATCCATGACGGATCCGAGCTACTGCGGGCAGATCCTCACCTTTACCTATCCGCTGATCGGCAACTACGGCGTTCCGAGCGAGGAACGAAACGAGTGGGGCTTTTCGAAGAACTACGAGAGCGAAGACATCCACGTGCGCGGTATCGTCGTCGCGAAGGAGAGCCGCGACTTCAGCCACCAGAGCGCCGTGAGTTCGCTCCATGAATGGATGAAGCACCACGGGGTTCCGGGGATTTCCGGCATCGATACGCGCGCGTTGACGAAAAAACTTCGGGAGACCGGCGTGATGCTTGGCAGAATCATCCAGCAGGACACAAACCTAACACCTAACACCTATCACCTAACACCTATCACCGATCCCAACGACCGGAATCTTGTTGCAGAGGTGTGTTGCAGGGGACCGATCACGTACGAGCCGAAGCTTCCGGAAGGCCAGACCGAGCCGGTTGCCGCCATCATGGCGTACGACTGCGGCATCAAGCGGAATATTCTCAGGTCGTGGCTGAAGCGCGGAGTGCGGGTACACCTCGTTCCCTGGGATTACGATGTAAGCAAAACTGATTTGGCTTATGACGGCTTATGCATAAGCAACGGTCCTGGAGATCCGAAGAAAGCGGACAAGACCATCGAGCAGATCCGATGGGCGCTCAACAAAAATATTCCGATGTTCGGTATCTGTCTCGGCAACCAGCTCCTCGCACTTGCGATCGGTGGTGACACCTACAAGCTCAAGTACGGGCATCGCGGCGCGAACCAGCCATGTGTTGAATGGACAATGGACAATGGACAATGGACAATGAGCAAACGTTGCATCATCACCAGTCAGAATCACGGTTTCGCGGTCGATGCGAAAAAACTGCCGGCTGGCTGGCGGGTCTGGTTCACGAATGCGAACGACGGGACCGTGGAAGGGATCAGGCACGAGAGCGGAAGGTTTGCCTCCATCCAGTTCCATCCGGAGGCGACACCGGGACCGGAGGATGCGAATTACTTGTTCGATGAGTTTCTGAAGGTTCTGAGAACCTGAGCGAAATGCATTGTTACATTGTTTCATTGCTACATTGTCCACCCCTACTTACACCATTACCTGCACGCGCAAGGAGCTGATCGCCCCGGGAATATTCGAGCTCGTCTTCACGAAACCCGGGGGCTTCGCGTTCCAGGCCGGACAGTTCGTCATGTTCGAGGTGCCGCTGGTCGAAAACCCCGCCGATATCCAGAAACGGGCATATTCCATTGCTTCTTCGCCGGAGGAACCGGATCTGCTCTTCGTTATCAAGTTGATCAAAGGCGGCCGTGCAAGCCGGTGGGTGGAACAGGTTCTTTCGGAGGGAACCGGGGTCAGGATGCAGGGGCCGCTCGGCGTATGCACTCTGGAACCGGACGTTTCCCGGCACTATCTCTTCGTCGCAACCGGCAGCGGTGTGGCGCCGTGCCGGTCAAACATCACCCGGATGATTAATCTGAAGCCTCCGGCTCCCGCGGTGACGTTGCTGTTCGGGGTGCTACGAAAGCCAGATCTCTTCTGGTCGGAATATTTCGAACACATCGCTTCGAAAAATCCGGCGTTCCGGTTTGTTCCGACGCTTCTTTTCCCCGAACCCGACTGGAAGGGGCAAACCGGTAAAATCCAGGACATCATTCCGTCGCTGGTTTCCGATCCGGAAAAAACCGACGTCTTCATCTGCGGCGCGCCGGAGCTCGTGCCGGAAGTGCAGAAGGTCTGCATCGAGACAATGGGCATTCCGAAGAAGAACGTGCATGCGGAAGGGTTTTAACAACAACATAACAGCAGCGGCTTTCCAAGCCGCGGTGTTTGCGTGATGACAACGCAGCAATTCTTCACTCGCCGCGGCCGGGACGGCCGCTGCTGATGTGGTCGGGCAGCGAAATCTTCCCCTGTTCAATCATCTCCAGCACCTTCGGGAACCACTCCGTTTCCAGCTTTTGGACCCGTGCCTTGAGTGTATCTACGGTGTCATTCGGCAGGACCGGACACCGCTTCTGAATGAGGATTTTTCCCGTATCCACTCCTTCATCGATCAGGTGGATCGTCATGCCGGACTCCCTGTCCTTCGCCGCGAGGACCAGTTCGTGTGCGTGTGTGCCCGGGTGCTTGGGGAGCAGAGCCGGATGGACGTTGAGAATGCGGTTCCGCCACTGGTTCACGAACCACGGCGAAAATACCCACATCCATCCCATGCAGGCGAGGAGGGGGGCGGGGGTTGGGGTTGGGGTTGGGGTTGGGGTTAGGGTTAGGGTTGGGGTTGGGGTTGGGGTTAGGGTTGGGGTTGGGGTTGGGGTTAGGGTTGGGGTTGGGGGAGAAAGTTCGAGAATGGCTTGATGGAGGCGCTGGTCGTAGTTCTCGCGAGATTCTCCTTTTTGCATCGGCACGATCTTGACCGGAATGCCGGCAGCCAGGGCTTTCGCTCTGCATCCGCGGTCTTCGCGGTCGCATACGAGACCGAGACAGGAAGCGGTGAGTGAGCCGTCGCGTATCCGGTCGAGTGTGGATTGGAAGACCGTGCCGCGGGAGGACGAAAGGACGACGAAATTCATGGGGGCATGGTATCAGTTCTTCCTTTTGAACGCCTCCCGGAATAAGTCTTCCTCCGGGTCGATCCCGTCCACCCAACCCGAGAATTCCGTAAGCGGAAGCCCGTGATCGCGCACGATGGCTGCGGGGATGGATTGTCCGGCGTTGCCCATGACGAAGTTGGCGGCGGTGGCGAGCTGATCCGCCACTGCTTCGTGCGTGAAGCGGAGGGGCTTCCCGAAGAGATCGGCGTTTCCCACTTCGCTCTGGAACGGGTTCACTCCGTCACAGACGAGTGCAAAAGCTGTGACGCCGGTTCTCCCCGGACGGCAGCATGAGTCGGTGACGATCACGGCGATCTTCTTTTTCCTCTTTGTCCTCTTGTTCTTTTCTAGGGACATGAGGAGTTTGGCACGAAGTGCATGTGCTGATTTCACCGGGTCATCCGGCCAACCGATGGCGAAGCCGCGCTGCACGTTGGATTGGTCCAAACCGGCGTTGGGGCAGAGGATTCTGCCACGGCGCATGCCTTCAGGCTTGAGTGAGGTGAGGAGCGCGAAGGGGCAAGTCCCGGCGATCACCCCGTTCATCCTCTTGGTTTCACGGAGCACGAGCTCCGTGAACGCGGGATCCTGCCCGCACGTGAGAGCGAGAGTGAGAGCCCGTTTCCCCGGATGTACCGACTTCAATGCCATCATCCTCCCTTCGACCGTCGCGATGACCTTGGAGGAGACCAGGAGAATGTCGCCGTCCTTGAGATGCCCGTTCGCAGCGAGAATCACAGCGAGATCATCGTCGGCACGAAGGCGGGGGGTAGGAATGGGGAGGCAGAGCATGCTTGCTTTGGAGTATGCAGGGATCAGTATGCAGTATGCAGGATAAAACCAGGGTGTGATCCCTGAATACTGTATACCGCATACTCAAGACTGTTCGTGATGACTTGTGTCCTTAGACAAGAAAGAAACTGCAATCATTCTTCATTTCCCCAGAGGTTCACCAGCGCACGCTTCTGCACAAGCACCACTCTGCTCGTGACCTGCGAGGTGGTGAGGTCGATGGACTGGACTTCCACGGCGGCGGTGGAAGCCGAGGGACTGTCGAAGAACAGGGCGCCCGGCAGAGAGGGAACCATGAAGCGGATGCCGGCACGTGCCGGGAGAGTCCAACGCGTGAAGCCGAAGACCGGGATCTCCTGCGTGATCGCGGAGAGCGGGGCGCCGGTCACCTCGAGGCGGGACCACGCAGCGGGCGTACTCACACGAATCGCCTTGTCCGATTTGTTGGTGATGGAGGTGTAACCGGAATCCTCCTTGCGTGCGACGAGAACGGAGAGCGAGAGGGGAGCA
>Ga0265292_1001614_pt1 | contig 19138 bp, 12 predicted proteins | sample Munlanlewell296A_FD_189080 | JGI IMG/M metagenome (GOLD analysis project Ga0265292, IMG submission 189080) | Leachate microbial communities from a municipal landfill in Southern Ontario, Canada - Leachate well 296A | ecosystem: Engineered > Solid waste > Landfill > Unclassified | place: Canada... | reverse complement strand
TCCAAAAACACATTCGTCATAATCATGCATGATATCAGAATTAAGGTCAACAGTAACACTATCCCAAGTAATACCACCATCATCGGAGTTCGTAAACATAATGTGCCTGTAAAGCTGTTCATTCGGATTGGCGCCTGGAAGTGTTTTTGTTTCCATGCAGGAAGAGTAAGTTACATATACGTTGTTGCCATCTATAGCAATCTGTGGCATGGAAGACATGGAAAGGTAATATCCTCCGAAAGGCCATTGACCGCTTCCTACTACCGGGAAGTCGATAGTATCATTTCCGTTCCAGTCCTGCATATAACCGACCAAATTACCGGCTGCATATAATGCTGCATCATCGGAAAGCGTGGTGGTGTCTATTACAGGCATTCCTTCGTGCCAATATATTAAGTCATCAGTGTAAGGGAGATAAAACGTACTGTCGATAGTAGTAGCGTTTACTCTCATTCTACCGCTACAAACATGAGCATTTCCACTATTGTCTAACGCAATTGCAACAGACCCGTCAACTGTAGGAATTGTTGGAGTGGGGAAAGATGTAAATGTTGGAACAGTATAAACAGGGATTTTTGTCCATGTATTTCCTCCGTTAGTTGATTTTTCTATAAATAGTCCACCCCATTCGGATCCAACAACAAATGCTATCGTATCACCTTTAGGTAGCGCCCATGCATACGAATCGCCACCAAAACCGCTGACAAATTGGTTTACAACAGATGCTGAATCCATACCCGGAAGAATGAGTGGTGCATCCCATGTCGTTCCACCATCGGTGGATCTGATATATACTAATGCTAACTGAAGTCCTTCATAAGTATAAACGGACCCAGTTGGAGCCTGATCAGTACAGGCAATAATATGTATAGTGTTACCTGAAGTAATAACTCTGGGCCAAAGTAATGCTGTTGTACCGCCAGATGTTGTTGGTCCGACTAAAACAGATTCATTCCATGTTCCGGTGCCTTTTGTTGCGCGGGATGTTATCTGAAGTCCGGTAGATCCATTATGTGAAACTACAAGTTCGCCGGCACCAAGTGGGCAGTAAGAAGGCCAACCATTACGGACAGTTTCAATCCTGGCTGTCGGTTGAGCTCCCCATGTTGCCCCGTCAAAATAGTTGTAGCCGGTTCCCCTGTCAGAAAAAGCAGCATCGAGTTGTCCATATGTAAAAGTAGCCCCGATGGTGCCATCCGGATGTACAAATAATCTGTTTTGAACCGACGTGTTTGTCTGAAGGTCATATCTTGTAGTCCCGATAATGGTTTCTGAAACGGCAAGGGCATTTTGGGTCTTTGAAATAGAATTGCCGGTAACTTTATGAGCGACTTTGTTTGGCTGAGGCGCAACATACGGATTTTCCACTGCAATTGGGCTTATGGGTAGATCAACAGCGCCCTGCATTCTGATCGCAGTTTGGTTTTTTAAATGAGCAGGGATGATTCCCATGTTTTTCTGAGCAAATAATGAGGATATTCCCACCCCCAATACTAATGTGATTAGTAAGATTTTTTTCATTTTAATTTGGTTTTAGTTTAAAAAATAAATGGTTTTTTTTATAACAAGATGCAAAGTTAATAAATAAATTTAAAATCAAATTAAAAATTTAATAAAAAAATTACCTAAATTTATTCATAGCGCTGTTTGTCTTTCTTTATAAATAAAATCAATTCTTTGTAATAAGAATTTACATCTCTCCATTTAGGCAGCAAGTCAAAAATGCTGCATTTTGCCCTGCGCGAAAATAGAAAGGCAATAATGATAGCGGTTACACTGTAATAAATTGAGGTTGTAATGCCGGCGCCAATGATTCCATAAACCGGTATCAGAAGCAGTCCGCAGGCAATGGTTACAATAAGTCCTGCCAGCATTACAAACGCAGTGATGTGGTACTTCCCTGTACCTGAAAAATAATGTCCTGCTAAAAAGGTGATATTAAAAATGAGCACGCCGGGTGCAAGTGTCCACATCACTTGGTTAATACTTCCGAATTCACGTCCAAATATAAAAATATAAAAACCAGAGGGCAGAAGTATCAAGGGGATTAGTACGATAAAAGTAAGGAACAGGCTGATTTTGATTAGGTTTATGGTGAGCTTTTGTGAATAAGAATCATTCTCCGAATTTACGATGCGGGAATATTGAACCAGCGTAATACTTGAACTGATAAGCCATACCGACTCAATAAGTGAAACTCCGTTCGAATAAATGCCTACATCTTTTGCTCCATTGAAATATTCGATGAAATAATAACTGCCGCGAAAGCTGAGCATGTGGGCTATGTTTCCGATCTGGTTCCATATTCCATATTTGGCAAGTCCTTTAAGTGCATCACGAAAACTATTGTCCTGTTTGGCTGCATTTTTATTTTTCAGAAAAGGAACAATAAAATAAAAACTCAAAATAAAACTTACGCCAAAACTGAAATACAGGGCTTTTATATACGACAGTATTTCAGGTTTACCCAAGAAATAAAAATATATTATTAGTGTGCCGATGATCAAAGCAGCCTGCAGCAAACTGATATAATTGTTTGTTTTTATGCGCTCTTTGCCTAACAGGATAGACTGATTTATGGATGCAAATGAATTAATTGCAGTGAGCAGAGTTACATGTAAAATATATTCTGTGTTGATGATGTTTATACTTTTCATCAGAACAAAAAATACTGCGCTCACAAATATCGACCAGATGTAGGAAGGAATAATCAGACATGATAAAGGATACCTTGGTACAAGATAAACAATTGATGGTCCTCCGATTAAATTCGAAAAAATAAGTATTAGTACAATAGTAGTGATAATAATTCCCTGCTCTCCCTTTCCTGTTGCCCCAAGGTATTGTGAAATAGCAATGGCAATAAAAAGGTTGATTATGGCTGTAAGCAGCCTGGCGCTGAACGTATTTATTATTTTTTTTAACATTCCTTATCGGTTTAGTATTTCTGAGTAAACATCCAGAAATTTTTTACCTACGCTTTCATAACTGAAATTATTTAAGGCATATTCGTGCAGAAATTTTTTATCATAAGTGTCTGCATTATCAAGCATTTTGTTAACTGCATGTAAAAGGGCTTCTTCATCTTTTTGTTTAATAATAATACCATGTTTGTCGGTAAGATGTTCGCTGATGCCTCCCACATCTGTTGAAATAACAGGTAATCCGCAGGAATAAGCCTCAACAATAACACATGGAAGATTCTCATAATTGCTGAACAATAACAGGAAATCTGACTGCTGCATCATTTTTGCTACTTCATCCGTTTTTTTTTCGCCGTGAAAAAATACATGCCTGTTAAGCAGTGTCATGTTTTCTGCTTGAACGATAAAGGGTTCCTGGTTCCCATCGCTGATAAAATGCAGCGAAAAATCCTGTCTTATCTCCGAAAGTTTTTTTATCACTCTCAGTATGCCCGAAATATTCTTATGCGCATCAACAAACGATGAAATATGCAGTATCTTTTTAATAGAAGTATTTTTTTTCTGAACTATCGAAAACAATGTAGTGTTAACAACATTAGGCAAAACCCTGTAATTCCCTCTAAATCCTAATGCTATCATAGCATTTTTCAGATCTTCGGACACCGGTAGAACCATTGATGCCTTTTTAACAATTCTTTTTGAAAAATATTTTTGGACGAATCCGATTTTTGTATGAGTTTCCGGCTGATAGCCTGTCCAATTTTCTGTAATTACAAAAGGAATTTTTTTGAACGTATTTAAAAAACAAAACACCAGCCCTACAGGGAATAATATGTTCGCATGAACTATATCAGGAGCGCCTTGTTGTTCTGTGATCATTTTAATGCCCTTGCTGTATGCATTCAAATACCTGCAAAAACGAATCAATATATTACCGCTCTTTTTACAATAAATATATATGGTTTTTATGGAGTTTATTTCCTCAGACAAAATTTCCGGATTTTTATCATGTAAATTATCATCAAAACAAACGTGTAAAACTGTTACATCAGCATAAAGCGAAACAGCTTCGGCATGCTTCTGAACAAAATTTCCCAGTGTTGGTCTAACCCTGTTCGGATACCAGCTGGAAATAAAAAGCACTTTGATTTTTATATTATTTTCCAAAAAAATGTTTTGTGATATAAATTACAAATTTAGTTTTATTTAACTGATGTTACGCAAACATAATAAATGAATACAAAATTTAGAGGTCAGGCAGAGCCGTCCTTCTTTCGGGACGAGTCCCTGCCTGCCGTAACGGCAGTTCAGGCAGGGAAGCCCGACCAATACATAGTCACTCTTCGACACAGCCGCTTCCTCATAAGCCCACGCAATGGCTGGCTCTGAGTGACACTAATAAAAAAATAATATATGCGTAACATCAGTTATTTAAGAAAGTGTTTGTTTTTTTACCGGAATTTTTCTAAATTTGCATCCGTTAATAAACGGTGGATGTAGCTCAGCTGGTTAGAGCATCAGATTGTGGTTCTGAGGGTCGTGGGTTCGAGCCCCATCTTCCACCCATGATTATTAAGCGTCATTTGACGCTTTTTTATTTGCTTAAAATTTTTATTTCAATTCGCCTGTTTCGCTTTTGGCCTTCTGCTGTGGTGTTATCGGCTATGGGATTGATCGAACCATAACCTGCATAAGTCATTCTGGCAGCTTCAATTCCTTTTGCTACAAAGTAATCATATACTGCTTTGGCTCGTTTCTCAGAAATGATTTTATTGGTTGTTGTGTTGCCTGTATTGTCAGTAAATCCATTTATTTCAATCTTCATATTTACATTATTCTTCATTACCACAACCATACTGTCAAGTTGAGGATATGCGATTTCCTTTATCGTTGATTGCCCTGCGTCAAATTTAACCTTATTCATAATAACAGCTTGGGTGGCAACTTTAGCGGTGCCGGTTGATTCTATTTTGTACGACAATTTAAAGGTGTCATATGTCATCTTCAGGTATTTGTCCTGTGCAAAGTATGCGAGGATCGGCTCCAGATCCTGTGGTTTCATGTAACCTTGAACAGACGTAACCATCTGCATCTTTTCATCAAGGAATGTCATAGAAGGGTACGACATCCTGCCTTTAAGCAATGAACTTGCCAATTGGTGCGGTGAGCGGAAACCGGTGGGATTTGGGTTTACAAAAGTGTAATTATTAAAAATGATTGTATCTTTTCTTTCTGCATTAAACTTGACGGCGATAAAATATTTATTCATTAAACGTATGATAGTTGTGTCGCTGAATGTGGTTTTGTCAAGCTGTTTGCACCAGCCGCACCAGTCGGTATATAAATCAATAAAAACTTTTTTCGGACTTTCTTTGTTTAACGCTACAGCTTCTTCAAAACTGTGCCATTTGATCTTTTCAACGACGGTATTCTGAGAAAATAAACGTGGTCCGATGAAAGTGGAAAGTACCAGAATCGCCGTATATTTTATAAGTTTTATCATAAATAAGTTTTACTTTTTTTCGTTCAAAAAACATCAATGCTTATACTATTCCATGCATCATCTTCACTAATCTCTTAGACATTAAAAGTATTATAATTCCAAGTAATGCGACAAAAGAAGCGATGCTGACAAAAATTGTCATAGTCCCGAAACGTTCAACAAACTGTACCATGAAACCTGCCAGGAAATTAGCTAAAAAGATACTAAAAAACCATGTTCCCATAAACAAGGTGGCCATTCTCACAGGCGCTAATTTTGAAACCATCGATAGCCCTATAGGTGAAACACAAAGTTCTCCAATAGTATGAAACAAATATGTCATTACTAAGAAAATTAAACTTGCTTTAACAGTTGTGTCCGAATTATCTCCCCCCCGCTGCAGAACAGCTCCTATCATAAAAAGGAAACCAAGTCCAAGGACAATCATTCCAAGCCCCATTTTTACCGGTATTGAAGGATTTTTGCCTTTTTTTGTGAGGTACAACCATAATGCTGAAAAAGGGATTCCGAAAATTAAAATCAGGAAAGGATTAATTGACTGAAACCATTCGGTAGGTATTTCCCAGCCACAAATTTTTCTATTTATGAAATCTTTAGCATAAAGATTAAATGTACCACCCGCCTGTTCAAAACCCATCCAGAAGAATGTTACAAAAAATATCACAATAAAGATTACTCCAATTCTGTTTTTTTCTTGTTTTGTTAATGGTATCTTTTCAACTTTGTTTTTGATATTTTGCTTGTGTATTGCATGTTTCCCTAAATCTCCTAAATATTTTTGCCCTACTGAAATGTACGCGATTAAGCCTAACATCATACCAAATCCGGCAGTCATAAAGCCGTATTGATATGCCTTTTCATTTAGTAATCCAATAATTATCGGAGCCAGAAAGGCGCCACCATTAAAAAGAGTATAAAAGATAGTATAGGCGCTATCTTTTCTTTTATCTCCTTGCTCATACAGATCACCAACCATAGAAGATGCAGATGGCTTAAAAAATCCATTTCCAATCGCTAATAAAGTCAAACCTGTAAAAAATAAACCTTTCCCCTGATCTAATGCAAGGGTGAAAAGTCCGAACATAATAAGGAAACCACCAATTAAGATGGAACGTCTTTTCCCCAGGTATCTATCGGCGATAAAGCCTCCTGGCAGGGATAAAAAATAACACATCCCTGTAAAGATTCCATAAATAATACCTGCAGTACCCCTGTCGATGCCCAATCCTCCAAGATGCGAATCTTTATTTGCAGGGTTAAGTATATCATTTGCCATATAAAGAATAAGGAATGCCCGCATTCCATAATAACTGAACCTTTCCCAGATTGCTACAAAAGAAATTAAGTATAATCCTTTGGGATGTTTAAGTTTTATTTGTTGTTCCATATCGTTGATTTTTTTTGCTAAAGTATTAATTTTATTAATGTTTTATAAAAAATATTTTTTTAGTTTACCGTTAAATACGGAGATATCTTTTCATAAATTTTATCAGTTATCAGGGCAGATTTTTTAATATCGGAAACGCTTGCAAATTTGCCATGTACATTCCTTATGTTAATAATGGAAAGCGCAATATTGTATCCTATGTATGGGTGCGGTTTAAGTTCTTCAAACGACGCGGTATTAATGTTTATTGTGGTGATCAGAAAGGAATTTACCGAAACATAACTTATAAACCCTGCATAGCGGGAGCTATCCATCCCGTTTACTTCCATGAGCTGTTCTTTTTTATAAAATCCGCCTAATTTGTTGCGATAGACGAGATTTTTTTTTGCATACCAGTAACCAATTCCTTTTAGCTTTTTAAGATCGGTAGTATCGGCTGAATTCAATTCAATGATTTCTGTATTCTTATCATTTATGTATATTACCTTTTCTTTTTTATCAAAAGCCTTATTTTTATCAGGAATTGAAATGTATGGTTCAAGTACAGTATAATCACTTTCTGTTATTCCGTAAATTTTTTTCAGGTCTTCTTTTTTAAAGAATTTGCCGCCTTTTGCTTCAAAATTTTTTATGATCTTGATTTGCTTATCACTTAATCCCATTTCTTTCCATTTTTCTGCAGGAAGATTATTGGGATTAAAATTGAAGGGATGCAGCATATTTTCAGCAACAGAACGATTAACATTATTATAGTCGAATTCTTTGTACTTAAAACTGTCCTTGTTTTCTTCCGTCGTTTCCTTCAGTGATCTTTCAAACTTTGCGATGTCTTTCCTGAAAGCAGAAAAATCAACATTCTCTTTTTGAATAAACACGGGTATTACATAAGGAGCAATAATGATGATCACCAGCATAAGCAACAGTATAAGTAAGCCGTTGCGTTCTCTTTTGTTGAATGAAAAATAATCTTTGAAAAATTGCTTCAATTGGATACTTTTATATTTCGCAATAGTTTTACAAAGGTAAATTTATTATAAAATATCCGGTATTTTTTTCGATGAGATATTTTTTATAATATTGTAAAGAAATTTAGATGGGTTTATCAATTTCGTAAAAATGGCAAAACGATTATTTATTACTAAGTCTATTCCACGGCTGATGGAAGAAACAGCCGATGATGGTCATGGACTTAAAAGAACCCTGACAGCGGTAAGCCTTATCGCGCTTGGAATTGGAGCTATTATAGGTGCAGGTTTATTTGTTCGTACTGCTGCTGCTGCTGCCAACAATGCAGGTCCATCAGTTACAATCGGCTTTATTATCGCGGGAATTGGTTGCACTTTTGCAGGCTTATGTTATGCGGAATTTGCATCAATGATTCCAATTTCAGGGAGCGCATATACCTATTCTTATGCGACTATGGGCGAAATGGTGGCATGGATTATCGGATGGGATCTTGTTCTGGAGTATGCTCTTGGCGCCGCCACAGTGAGCATTGCATGGAGCGAATATTTAAACAAATTATTAGGATATTTCGATTTACGAATCCCGTATGAATTAAGCCATTCACCGTTTGAAGCGCTTCGGAATAGCGGTGGCGAAATTATAGCGCATGGTATAATTAATATTCCTGCACTGTTTATCGTATTTCTACTTACACTTCTTCTGATAAGAGGAGCGAAGGAATCTTCTTTGGTCAATGCGATCATCGTTGTTACTAAGGTTACGATTGTAATACTGTTTATCGTTTTTGGCTGGTCGTTTATCAATCCTGCAAATCACACACCTCTGATTCCTGAAGCAACTACTTTTGTAGATGATCAGGGCGTACCGCATAATTTTGGCGGAATATTAGGAATACTTGGCGCTGCCGGAGTCGTATTCTTTGCTTTCATAGGCTTTGATGCCGTATCTACGGCTGCCCAGGAAACTAAAAATCCGAAGAAAGCAATGCCCATAGGCATTCTCGGCTCATTAGCAATATGCACGATATTGTATATTTTATTTTCATATGTACTCACAGGTGTTGCCAGTATTAATGATTTCAGAACAGCAGGAAAAGAAGCTTCTGTAACTTATGCCATTCAAACTTACATGACAGGATACGGATGGCTTGCAAAACTTGTTACTGTGGCTATTCTTGCAGGATTTTCTTCTGTTATACTGGTGATGCTGTACGGACAATCGCGTGTATTTTATTCCATGAGCAGGGACGGATTAGTGCCAAAAATATTTTCCGATGTCCATAAAAAATACCGCACTCCTTATAAATCAAATATGCTGTTTTTCCTGTTTGTAGGCGTTTTTGCATGCTTTGTTCCTCAGGATATTGTTGGCGATATGACAAGCATAGGTACATTGTTTGCATTTATTCTGGTATGTGCGGGAGTGTGGATTATGAGAGTGAAAAGCCCTGAACTGCAAAGACAGTTCAAGACACCGTTTGTACCATTAATACCCATTCTTGGAATAATTGTTTGCGGAGCTATGGTCTTCGGGCTTGGCTGGGCTAACTGGATGAGATTGCTCGCATGGATGCTTATCGGATTTGTATTTTACTTTACTTATGGAATCCGAAAAAGTAAACTCAATAAAGAACTAAATGATAAAAACCTCAAATAAAACTTCTATGAAAAATCGACTGCTATCATTAATCGCAATTGTTTCCATATTATTTGCTAATAGCATATATGGCCAAAATTTCGTTGACGTTACAAAAAGTAACAATGGACAAACCATCAATCTTTCCACTGATCAGGTATTAGAAGTAAAACTGCCCAGAATTTCATCAGCCGGATATACCTGGTGCGAATCAATTACTTCTACTGATAAAACAATCCAGCAATCAATTGCACAGATTGGAAACGGTGATTTCATACCTGATGCCGGTTCAGGAACATTTATAAATAAAAAAGGCAGAATGGTTGGCCAGTCTGGCACTCAAATTTTAAGGTATGTTGGCGCTTCGCAAGGAACTACTGTACTTACGTTAGAGTTAAGGCGTCCGTGGGAAAAGAATAACCCGGCTATTGATAATTATACTATCACCGTAGTATCAGGTGGAAAATATACAGGAAACTATACACCTACCGTGAAAGAAAAGCCTAAGCATATAACTTCAACACCAAAATCAGTTCCTTCCAAATGGGATTGGCGTTCACAATGCACACCTATAGGAGACCAACAGCAGTGCGGAGATTGCTGGGCTTTTGCCGGAGTCGGAGTTTTAGAATGCAATATTAAAATAACCGATAGCGTTACCAGGGATATTTCGGAAGCATACCTGACAAATTGTGATACTGCGTATTTTGGCTGTAATGGCGGGGGTTGTCCACTCGATTATTGGTTAGCGCCCAAAGGCGCTGTTTATGAATCTGATTATCCATGGACAACTTCATTAGGAAATGGAACTACCGGAACATGCGGAGGACCTTTCACATATCATGAAACAATTAAAAGTTACGCCTACGTTCCAGGCGAAAATGCTAATGATATACCGCCTGATGCCAATATGAAAGATGCCATATACAATTATGGACCAATTTGGGTTGGTGTTGCTGCAAGCAATGCATGGAGCAGTTATACAGGTGGAATATTTACTGAAAGTGATACATCTGTAGATCACGCCGTTGTGCTTGTTGGATGGGTTGATAGCGCTGCGGTTTCCGGCGGAGGATACTGGATTTTAAGAAATTCATGGGGTGCAAGCTGGGGTATTAATGGATATATGTATATCTCTTATGGTAGTGACGCTGTTGGAACTTATGCAGCTTACATTGTATATAAAGGTAAGGATAATGATTTCCAGATGTTGGATATTACATACCCCTTAACCAATTGTGGATATACGAATGTTGAATATATTTCTGCACAGATAAAATACAATGGAGACAGTGTTGTGATTCCCGCAGGAGATACTTTACCCGTTGCATATAGAGCGGATGGCGGTGCAATTAAAAATGATACTATTATTCTGCTTAACCCTATGAGCGGTGGTGATACACTTGATTTTACTTTTCATTCAACAGCCGATTTTTCTGCACTTGGAATTCATACCATTAGTTGCCGGGTAAAATATAAGAACGATACACTAGCACTTAATGACAGCATAAATGGATATACGTTCGAAAATAAAATGCAACAGAACATTGATGTCGGAGTATGCAAAATAAACGGTCCCGTTTCGACTTGTCATATGACCAATGCTGAGCCGGTAGATATTGATGTGAAATTCTATGGCTGTGATTCATTAGCCTCCGGTGAAACCATAGTGCTTGCATACAGCGTGAATGGCGGATATCCAGTAAGAGATACAATTCAAATACCTTATACAATCATGCCGAATGGGACGTTTAATCATGTGTTCACTAATACTAATACTGCCGACCTTTCTGCTCCCGGTAGTTATACAATTGTTGCATGGACTGAATATAACCCGGATACATTGCATGCAAACGATATGTTCTGCGGGTATGTGGTTAAAAACCCTTCAAATATTGGATTTGACACAATTGGTTTTGAAGAACCTGATATAAATAGTTTGATCCTGATCGAGACCGCTCATTATTCACATGCATGGGTTTCCGCCACTGCACATAATACAGGAACTAAAGGATTACAGATGACCGGAGGTAATTTTATGGATTATATAGATATTATTCAAATTCCCATTACCTGGAATAATGATGAATTTCTTTCTGCAAAAGCAAATTTTTGTGTTGATGCCACGGGTTGGGCGTCTGCCAACATGCGCTTCGATCTGAAACAGACCAATGGAGGAGATCTTTATACACAGTATCAAGGACCCGGTGATTACACCAAAGCAAGTAACCTGAGGATACTTGTAAATGGTGTTCAGATAGGTGGTACATACAACCCAACTGATACACATAACGATCCGTGGGTAACACATTTTATCAACATTGATTCAATGGCAGGAAAACAATTTACCGTAACCATTGAAACACGTAACTTTGCAAAAGATACTTCAATTATTATTCCACCTGCACCTTACCCTATACCTTTTGTACTTGATAATGCATATATTGATAATGTTTGCTTCAGCCCGATGTCACAGCAGGATGTGGAAGAATATAACCCTAACTTATCACTTGGTGTATATCCAAATCCTTTTAATGACGGGTTTACCGTGAAATTTGATGCCGACTGCCAGGAAATAGTTTTAATAGAAATTACTGATCTGCTTGGAAGGTTTGTTAGCAAACAGTTATGGAATATAGGAATTGGAACTAACAGAACAGATGTTAACCTGAACGATCAACCTTCAGGAATGTATCTGCTAAAGCTCCGTTCTTCAAAAGGCTTTGCAGTGAAGAGTATTGTGAAGCAATAAATAAGGAGTTCCAATCAGTTAATAAATGTTTAAAAACTTATTTCTATAATATTTCATCTCCATGTCCCTATTTTTATAGAGAAAACAGAGTTTAAAGACTCCTGAGAAAAGATATTTTTTATTTAAAGATAAATATATATTAATAGCTTTGTTTTTTTATTTATCTTTGCAACGTTAATTTTTGATAATAGTTTTTAATAAGGGTTCCGCAACCATATAGTTTTGAGTTTCCGCTTAAGGTAATAATCCTATAATCTGCTCTCCCGTTCAAAACTCAGATCAAATCATTTATTCATTTTTAAATTTTATTTTATGAACATTTTTGTTTCCAATTTGAGCTTCAGAATCAGCGACGATGATTTAAAGCAACTTTTTGAAGAGTATGGTGAAGTAACATCTGCTAAAGTAATTACCGACAAATTCTCAGGAAGGTCAAGAGGTTTCGGTTTTGTTGAAATGAAAACCGATGAAGAAGGTACCAAAGCCATCGAAGAATTAAACCAGGCCGATTATGACGGTAAACAGATTCTTGTTTCCATTGCAAAACCCAGAACGGAAGGCGGCCCAAGAAGAAGATCTTTTGACAACGACAGAAACAGCGGCGGCGGCGACAGAAGGAACTTCAGGAGAAATTAATACCGATTGCACATTCAATATAGGGCATCTCTAAAAACTAAATTAGAACGTCATTGCGAGGAAGGTACGACCGAAGCAATCTTAATCCCGAAATTTCGGGAAAGCAAATTACATAAGATTGCTTCCCATTTCGTTCCTCATGGTTCGCAATGACGATGAGGTTTTTAGAGTTACCCTTAAGTATTTTCAGGTCATTATTTTTTCTTGCCTACCCTGCCTACCGGTCAGGCAGGCGGCGGGCAGGTTCGCTAAACTTTTCAGCCATAATTATCGCCTTATATGCATTGACGGTTCCACCAGTTTTGCATAGTTTCGAAAACTTAATTTTCTTCTTTCCCTGAGTTTTTTTGTTCGGGCAATATACTTTTAGTTTGGAATGAGGTGTGGCGGATTTCAAAATAATTTCTTTTAATTGTACAGCGGTCAATTCAGGATAATACGACCAAACAAGGGCTGCAATACCTGATACAACAGGGCAGGAAAAACTTGTGCCGTTTGCTATGTGATACCTGTTTTCCGGTAATAGAGACATTATTTTAACACCGGGAGCAAACAAATCAACACACTGCCCATAGTTTGAAAAATAAGCTGCAAAATTTTTATCAGGATTCCGTGAAGAAGCGCCTACTGTTATTTTATTTTTTGAAAAAGATCCGTCAATAAATTTCATATTCGGGAAATGCGGAAAACTATCATTATTTACGCCATCGTTACCTGCTGTATGAACCAATAAAACATTATGTTCTTCAGCATATTTTACAGCATCGTCAACAAATTTCTTCTGAGGCGAAAAAGCTTTCCCAAAACTCATGTTGATGATGTTGGCGCCATTATCAACGGCATATCGTATAGCGAGTGCAACATCCTTATCGCGCTCGTCACCATCAGGAACAACTCTCAATGCCATTATTTCCACATTTTCAACTATGCCATTGATGCCAATATTGTTATCCCTGTTCGCAGTAATAATCCCTGCAACCAGAGTTCCATGTCCTGAATCCGGTCCTTTCACATTGTTGTTTCCGTATTTAATATCTGTAATATCTTCGGGCTTATCGCCAACGATTTTTCTCGGGTTAAGTTCAAGGTTAAGAAATTTACCCAAATATGTGCTGTCATATTTTATTGTTCCATTCAAAATATCGCGTGAAAGCCCTTCCTTGTATATAGAAAGTAAAAAATCTTTTGCCTGTTTGATATCATTATTTTTGGAACTAATGTTATTGACATCCTGTTGAGTAAACGTATTTTTCCCCAGTAACACTTTGATCTTGCTCTCTGCAGCATTTAATTTTTCTTTCAATGCTTCCATTTTTTTTATCTCTGACCGGTATTTTTCCAATTCCTGATTATATTTGGTTTTGCAGATAAGATAGGTTTTATAGTCGTTTTGCTGAGAGGCAGGGATTTCATTTATTGATGGTTCGGCTATGCTCACCACAGGTTTTATATTTTTGTAGATAAGATTTCCTTTTTTTACGATCCTCACATATTCCAAATTTTCACCCGTAATGTTTTCCCCTTTTGCATTACCGATGAAGTTCCAGCCATAAACATCGTCAACATAGCCATTGTTGTCATCATCAACGCCATTATTGGGAATTTCATCTTTGTTTGTCCATATTTTACCTTTCAGATCAACATGTGCAGTATCAACACCGCCATCAATAACTGCAACAACAATTTTTTTCTTTGGAGATTTATCTTTTAATAATTCTTTATAAGCACGATCAACAGATGCTCCTTGTATCTTATCAATTTCCGGATCGAGGTTGTACCAGTTAAGGTAAGTTTTATTTAAAGAATCAACGGTAGTATATCCTTGCGCCTGAATTTTACTGCTTATAAAAAATATAAAGGCTATACTTAAGATTTTTAAAAGATTTTTTTTCATATTTTAATTAGGTCTTTTATGAATTGTGTTGGCAATCAAAATATACCACAGATTATTCACTTACTTTTAACTGAATCAGGTATTATTGGTTTTACAGTCAGAGCATTTTCAATCTCAGTATGCCTTATTTTTCCACCGGTCAGTGCGGTTTTTACTGCCAGCAGAGTGGCAATAAATTGCGCTGTCGCCTGTAAAATAGGCTGCTAAAGATGTAATGCCCGTAATCACTGCAAACCAAAGCGCTGTGCGTTTTAATTCTTTGCTATTTTGAACCAGTGCAAAAATCAGAAGAAGCATCGTGAAGCCTGCGCCAACAATGGTAATATGACTAAGGATAAGATGTAAATGTGCTCCGTTCATAACAGAAAGATTAAAAAGCAAAGATAAAATATTCCTGTAATTCTGTCCCTCTCTGAAGAGGCTGTTTCAAAAGCCTCTGTGTAACTCAATTTACTTTGTGCACTCTGTGTTGGAAATTTTGTAAATTCTTCTAACACAGAGACCTCAGAGTTTTAAAAAAATCTCCCACACTGATATAAAGCATGAGAGATTTTTTTTTATAATTTTTGTCTTAAAAATTTCCTCGCAGGGCAACAATCAGATTACGTCCGGGAGCGCTAACTCCGGAAGCAAATGCCCTATAATGAACGTCCATAATATTTTCAAGGCCTGCCTGTAAACTTATAAATTTATTTATTTGGTAGCCTGTCATAATATTTAAAGTGTACCATGATGGAAGACCATTAACTGTAGCAGTTGTAAAATTGTCTTCTCCGGTAATGTTGTAATCTTCAACTTTTTTCCAACCGGCATACCTCACATAAAACTCCGATTTGAATTTGTCAATTTCTAATTTGAACGAAGTTTTACCAAATATTGGAGGAATATGGTCGAAAGGCATATCATTATCAACAATTCTTCCATAAGTATATGTAAGATTACTGTTAATAGAGAATGTTTTGGTAATCTGAGCTTTTATATTTGCCTGTGCACCATAAACATTAGCGTTTCCATAATTAACATTAGCCTGTACCTGACATAAAAAACCATCGTACATAATGGAATCCTGTCCGTTGAACTTAAAAGGTTTTGCGGCGATAGCATTTTTTAGAAGAGTATAAAATACAGTTCCTTCAACTAATATATTTCCCGAAAATAATTTGCCGATAGTTAAATCAGCATTATAAGCGTATTCAGGTTTTAAATCAGGATTCGGAACAACAAGCAATTGGGATTTACCTTTAGAATCGTTTACTTTAGTCAGATCATCCACGTTTGGTACTCTGAAACCTGATGATCCTAAAAGCGATACATTCCAGCCGCACCCGGGTTTCCATGCAAGGCCTAAACTTCCGTTAAATGCACCGTTTTTTTGCACGATTTTTTTATCAAATGGGAATTTCATTATAGCCATCATAGTATCGCTGTATTCAGAATTCATAGTAATATAGCTATATCTTACTCCCTGTGAAAAATTAATTTTTTCCCCAATTTCCCAATTGTGGCTTAAGAATGCAGCATAAGAACTCATTGTACTTCCATTGTCAGGATATCTGGAAGAAATATTCTTTGTAATTTCAGAAGTTTTAATGTTTTCTGCATAAGCAACAGACTTGACTTTGTTATTTACAACCTCTAAACCGTAAACAAGTTTATTTATTTTAGTTAAATTCTTAGACATATCAACATTTAAAGAAATGACATCAACAGTTTCTTCACGATATTCTTTACTTGATTTCCCGAATTTACGTTGAATTCTGTCTTCTGAAATATTTTGGTACGCTGCCGTTATATCTGCCGTATTGAAAAATCCTTTTTCTTTTATATACGATGCCTTTAATGAGCCAAAAGCACGTGTCTGAGGACCATAATACCATTCAGCATAAGGCGCTTTACCAGTAGCATCAGGTACAAGCCTGTCGTATCTGGGAATATCACTGGAATTTGAATACTGTAAATTGAGAATATACGCACCCGAAGCATTTGGTTTAAATAATATTTTTTGCAATATGTCGTATTGAGAATAGCCGGTGTTCTTTTGAAGATTATATTTAGAATTAACAAGCATACTGTCAACGCCATTAATTCTTTCAGGATATAAGAGGCATTTTCCCCAATTACCATAAAATGGATTTCTAACGCTGCCAGTGGTGAGATCACCCAGGTCTTTGTAAGAAATACTTGTGAGAGAACCCCATTTTTTACTTCCGATATTTAAAGTAAAACCACCTGCTTTTTCAGTATTTGCACTTGAGTATCGAGTAAACACGTTTCCGGTAATGAATATTTTATCGTTATTTGACAATCGGGGATTTTTTGTGTAAAAATGCATTACGCCGCCAATAGCATCACTGCCATAAATAACAGAACCAGGTCCAAATAAAACTTCGGTTTTTTCTAAAACATTAGGATCAACTGTGATAACACTTTGAAGGTGTCCGCTTCTGTAAATTGCATTGTTCATTCTAACTCCATCAACAACTAATAAAACTCTGTTTGCTTCAAAGCCTCTTAGAATGGCGCTTCCACCACCCATCTGGCTTTGCTGAATATATACATTTCCAGTATTTGCAAGCATATCCGCTGATGTTTGAGGATTATTAAATGCTATTTGTTTTGAACTTATTACCTCGATTTTATTTGGAATGTTCGATTTTGGTTGTTCAATTTTATTAGCAGACAAAACTACTTCGTCCAATTTAACAGCATTATCTGTCAATTTAACTATGTTGTTTTTGTTTATCTCTGAATAGGCTATAACAACAGGTTGATAAGCAATATGAGTAATATAAAGCGAATCTGACTTTGGTAATTTCGAAATATCCGCGTTCCCTTTGTTATCAGTAGAAGCAACAAATGATTTGCTTTTATTTGTAATGCTTACATTACTTATTGCCTGTAAATCGGATTTGTCTATTATTTTTATTGTTTGTGAGAACAGGCTATATGGAATTCCCATAAAAGCCAATATAAGTATGGAAAATATTTTTGTTTTCATGATAAATATAAATTATAAATAAAATAAATACATACATCCAACAAAGATTTCGCAAATGAAATCCCCGGATATAAAAAATGAGTATTGAAGAATAATGATTATATTAAAAACGGGATAAATTTGTACATAATAGGTATATGGTATAAAGTTATAAAGGTATAGGTTTTGTGCGCCTTATATCTCTATTCCTCTATACCAATTGTAACGTATAATTTTATCCCACGCACAGTATAAATCTAACAGGCTTTGGGCGGCGGTGAGAGGATGGGAATAAATTGTTTCTGTATAAGCGAAACGTATTTAAAATGAGTAGTGGCTTGAGTTATATCACAACATAAAAATCCTGGTTTTTCAGGTAATGCTTCTTTTACAATACTTTTTGTTAAGTTATTCGATTTGTCTTTTGCAGGTGTACCTTGCCTGCCGGCAGGCAGGTTCTGGTCGGTGTTACGTTTTATATGTTCATTGATGCCTGCAAATAATTTCTCTTCCTGTTTATCGTTGATGCAATAAAAAATAGTATTGTTGCCATCAGTTTTTTTCTTCACAATATCATAAAGTTTATCGTTATAAATAAATTCATTTTCTTCCACAAACCTGAATCCTGATCCTGAAGCGCTAATTTCGCTGTTTGGAACAACCACTATTTCCATTTCATCATCGCGCAGGTTTTGCTTTATATATGCCTTCATTTCTTTACGGGCATTGTATCGCATTAATTTAAATACAACAAAATACCCTGAAACATTGAACAGAAAAAGTATAAGAAGTAATATGGAGAAAACTGTTCTCATATAAATCAGTGCGAAAATAAGAATTATTTTAATATTGAGTCATTAAACCTCTTGCGTGAGTCATTAAATATTATTTTGATCCCGACAAATCGGGACAAGTTGTGTTGGAAATATTAATTATTAACAAGAGTTCTATGTAATAACCCCTTAACCTGGCATAGCCAGAACCAAAAAGTGTAATTTAAAATATTTGAACAAACGAGCAAACGAACATTTGAACAATCGAATTATGAAAAAAGAAAAAAAGGATTTTGATTTGGAACAACGACTTAATGTACAATTGTTCGAATGTTTGTTATTCAAAAATATTTTGCCAGACTAATGCAACCAACAGTAGCTGTAACAGTATGATTTTGTCAGACCTATAAATGAGTTATAAGTAAGGCGTAAAAACAAAACCAATGACACCAATGACCGACTTCAACGGACACCAAAGAGGGAACCGATATAGAAAAATGACACTGAAAATATTCGGTGGACACTTTCTCAGCAACCCGACACTTTTGCAACTCGTGGACACTGGTGGAAATTCCGCGCAAAGAAGACCACCTATTCCGCGTTAAACTGTGCCACTAAAAATGAATTTCCCATTGAGGTTTTTTCTATGCTGTTTTTCATGATTACAAATATAGTTTATTTTATCATATAA
>Ga0265292_1001613_pt1 | contig 19145 bp, 12 predicted proteins | sample Munlanlewell296A_FD_189080 | JGI IMG/M metagenome (GOLD analysis project Ga0265292, IMG submission 189080) | Leachate microbial communities from a municipal landfill in Southern Ontario, Canada - Leachate well 296A | ecosystem: Engineered > Solid waste > Landfill > Unclassified | place: Canada... | reverse complement strand
CAGGCCATCGTATCATCGTCGCGGTTGAGCGGCTGGGCGTACCCTTCGGCACTGCTGGCGCAGGACGCAAGTGGTGGGAGTTCTTCGCCCCGTAATGGAACCGGGACTATTTCGGAAGGTTCAGGTATATTGACCGCCAACTCTCCGGCACCCTTTGGGGGGGAAATAGGTTCCAAAGGTAGTGTTTCGCGCGGCGCAGGAGGCGGTTCCGGCGCATGCTCTGCGGAAGCAGAAGGCTGTTCGTCAGCCGAGCGCAATAAATCAGGAATTTCCTCTGAGCGGTTTTTGGGCTTGGTCAGAAGTTCTTCTTCTTTTGCAGCCTCCTCGGTCGCCAAGCCTTCCAGCCAATCCATCGTATCATCCTCGATTTTGAGCGGCTGCTCGGTTCCTTCGGCATCCTTCGGAGACGCAAGGGGTGGGAGTTCTTCGCCCCGTAATGGAACCGGGACTATTTCGGAAGGTTCAGGTATTTTGACCGGCAACTCTCCGGCACCCTTTGGGGGGGAAATAGGTTCCAAAGGCAGTGTTTCGCGCGGCGCAGGAGGCGGTTCCAGCGCAGCAGAAGCAGAAGGCTGTTCGTTGGCCGAGTTCAACCAATCAGGCATTTCCTCTGAGCGATTTTCGGGCTTGGTCAGAAGTTCTTCTTCTTTTGCACCCTGTTTAGCCGCCAGGCTTTCCAGCCAGGCCATGGCATCATCTTCAATTTTGAGCGGCTTGGATTCGCCAGTCGGCTGGAAGGTTGTATCCTCATCCGGGTGAGCCGCAGAGATCAGCGGCTCAATGGGTGCCTGAGTAGCGGGTCCCTTTGGGGGCGGAGCAGGTTGGGTTGAAACCGGCGGTTCTTCGGTTTGGGGATGTTCCAACGCCTCGGCAGCAAAAGCCGCCGCGGTCCCTGCAGAAGCGCCGTCGCCTATTTCTTTGAGCCAATCGGGGAAGGCACCATTATCCTGCGATGAGGCCGCGGGTTGGGATGGTTCGGGATTTGGATCCGCTGCGGCAGTCTCTAGTCCAGCCAGCCAGTCAGGAGCATCTCCTTCGCCCGGAGATAGAGCATTGGCCGGAGCAGGTTTGGAACCGGCATTCTCTGCATCGGTCACTTCCTTCGGCGCCATGGATTTAAGCCAGTCTGGAATATCGGCCTGAGCAAGTGGTTCCGCTGGTTGCTCCGGGCTAGAGTCCACTGGCTCTTCCTGCGCTACATCGACGCGGCTGGAGTCTTGCCACCTTCGGGCGGTACGAATCCAATCCGGAGCCGGTTCGGCGCGTTTTTCGTCCGCCAGCTTGATACCCAATGAAGAAGCCCCGTTCGGCTGTGGCGAGGCTGGGGCAGCACCCGCCTTGTATTCCAGTCGTTCCAGATTCACAGCCGCGTCGGCCACCTGCTCAGTACTGAAGGCGGAACCGGTGACGAAGGACGAATACGGGTCAAGCATGCGCAGGCGCTGGCGATAGACCTGGGTGTTTTCGGCACGCGCGGTCCCCGGGAGCACATCCACCAGGATACGCAAAGCATCCATGCAATACGTGTATTTCTTGAGCAAGTTGGCAGCCATTTCGGCAGCCTCAACCTTTTGCCCGGCACGGTAATAAGCGCGCGCCAGCATAACCTGCAAGTCAGGCCGGTTGGCATCCTCAACCAGCACAGCACGGATCTCGGCGATGGCCTGATTGAAGAGTTCCCCTTTCGAATACATGTTAGCAAGCGCATCTCGGCTCAAGCGGATCTTGGGCGGCTCGACGCCGTCTCGCCGGCCGTACAGGCGGCGAATTTCACCCTGGATGGCTGGATTGGAGGGTTGGTCTTCGAAGGCGCGCTCCATGTGCCAAATGGCATCATCCAGTTTGCCTTCATCATCGCGGATGATACTCATCCCCACATGGGCTACAAAATCATCCGGCACAGCCATCAAAGTACGCTGGAAGATATCGGCCGCGTCGGTGTAGCGTCGGGCTTCGAGGAAGCTCTTCCCCAGCAGCCGGTACGTCTCGACGTGCATTGGAAAAGTTTTGAGAATGTGCAGGCAATGAGCGACGGACTCGTCGAGTAGTCCACCCTCGATCATGCCTTCGATTTCACGATTATATACACGCAGAGATACTTTGACCATGGCGCACTCCTGGGTCTATTATGCACTAAATTTTAAAATTATGCAATTGCAATTTATAGTAAAATCGGGCGATTTCTCCTCCGACTCAGGTTACTCATTCATAAAAGAGAGGCAGCGCAGCGACCGGCTTATCGCTCCACCCAAACGCCGCCCGGAGACCTTCCCGTACTTGGGCCAGCTTCCTCGCGTCGTTGGCGTAGATGGTAAACAGCGGCTCCCCCTTCTCCACCCGTTCCCCGACCTTGCGATGGATGATGAACCCGACCGCATGATCCACCGGGTCGCCTTTCCTGGCACGACCGGCGCCAAGTGCCACAGCCGCTTCACCGATCATGCGGGCATGGACCCGGGAAAGTGTTCCGCTCCGATCAGCTTTCACCACCTCGATAAGTTTCGCGCTTGGGAACTTTCCCGGAACATCCACAAAAGACACGTCTCCACCCTGGGCACGGACCAGGACGCGGAACTTCTCGAAAGCCGCGCCCGAGGCGATAGCCGCCTCCGCCATGCGGCACCCAGACTCGAGGTCCGGGGCACGCTGCCCCAGCACCAACATGTGTGCGCTGACGTGCAGGCAGTGCTCGTGGAAATCTGCCGGGCCACGGTTGTGGAGCGTGTTTATTGCCTCAATCACTTCCAGCGAATTGCCCACCGCATTGCCAAGCGGCTGGTTCATATCCGATAGTAGAGTCACCACTTCACGCCCGGCCAGTCTGCCGATGTCCGTCATCAGGTTTGCCAGTGTGCGGGCTTCGTCGAGAGTCTCCATGAACGCTCCCAGGCCAACCTTGACATCCAGCAGGATGACCTGCGCCCCGGCGGCAATTTTCTTGCTCATGATGGACGATGCAATCAGCGGGATGGACTGCACCGTGCCGGTCACATCCCGCAGGGCGTACAGTTTTCCGTCGGCGGGAGCCAGGTCGAGCGACTGGCCGGTGAGCACAATGCCAATGTCTTTTAACTGCTGTTTGAATTCGTCGGTGGTGAGATTAACCCGGTAGCCTGGGATGGACTCCATTTTATCGAGCGTCCCGCCGCTGAAGCCCAGCCCGCGCCCCGACATCTTGCCGACCGGCAAGCCACAGGCAACCACAATCGGTAGGACAACCAGGGTCGTCTTATCCCCCACCCCGCCGGAAGAATGCTTGTCCATGGCAATATCCACCACGCCGGTAAGGTCGAGGATTTCACCGGAGTGCGCCATCGCCAGGGCTAGATCGGTGGTTTCGCGCGGCGTCATGCCATTGAGCAAGACCGCCATCGCCCAGGCCGAGACCTGATAATCAAGAATTTCACCGCGCGTGAAACCGTTCACGAAGAATTTGATTTCCTCTCCGGTCAATTCCTCTTTTTCACGCTTCTTGATAATAACGTCAACTGCGCGCACAGGACACTCCTTATCAACAATGCGTATTGTAACGTATTTCATGATTGTCTGAAAATCTTTTGCCCTTCTGGAGTATCCTCGACTGTCCAACCAAAAACTGCAATCTTCTGGCGGAGAACATCCGCGGCCGCCCAGTCCCTACTGAGACGCGCCTGCTGTCGCTCTTCTGCCAGGCGAGCAACCTCGGCAGGTGCTTCGTCCGGACCCTGAGCCTGCGCGGCGTTTTGGACCATCTCCCATGCCGCGGCCTGAATCCCAACCTCAGGTAACTCAGGGCAATAGGCATCCCCCAACTCTTCAACAGGGAAAACGCTACCCGCCGGATAGATTTCGGGGTTACATTCGCGCAACAGAGTCACCGAACTGATCCCATTGACGGTGCATTTCCCGGCCTCGAAATCAATGATAAGACCGGTGTGCTCGTCCAACCCGACGATGGTATGACCGGGTGGTAGCATGTCACACCATTGGGTAAAGCGATCCATGCCAACGAAACAGCGGCTGGTATCCGTATCCGCGCCACCATCAGTGTTATTCCAGTGCGGGATGAACGAAAGCGACAGCCCAAAATCAGCAAACAGCCCCAAGCCAGGGACGGCGCGCACGTCTTCGCCCACTTTGTATATTTCGTAAACCGGTAGGGCATATTCGCCAACGGCAATCGTCGCCGCGCTGGCAAAAACCAGAGCCGCGCCCTGCCGTTGGCGCACCCGCACCAGGTCCCAGGCCAGGGAGCCGGTCAACTGGCGGACGGCATAAGTCGGCGAGCCGGTGCCCATGAACATCAGGTCGGCGCTCAAGAGCGTTTGAAGCGCATTCGGCTCATCCGGGCTAAAGGGCGTGCCGCGCTTGCGGGCCGGAACCACATCCACGATCGGGTTGTAGTTCTGCAGGTGCGTTTTGAGGAACTCCCCCACCCGCCATGCCCCGTGCTAGAACCGGGACTACGGCGCAACCTGCGGTGAGTTTAATTCAAAGCCCGCCGGAGTCTCCAGCAAAGCAATGTGAACGGGTCTGGGCAGTCTCTGGGCAATGGTTTCGAAGATGCGTCCCCCGGCTAGGGAGGTCTCGCCGGAACCAAGCAGGGCAATCGGGCCAAAAGTATTGTGCAATGCAATTACCTTTCCAATAATCCTCTGACCGTCTTCCAAACCTGGTCGAACATTTCCACGGTCAGGCGGCCGGTCTGGGTGTTCTGGCGGCTGGGGTGATAGGAACAAACCAGCGTAGTCCCGGTTCCCGCACGGGGCCAGGAGGCAGAAGGCAGTTGATAAATGACATTATGAGCGAATAACATGGAATGGTCTTTGACTGAGAAGTTGCGCAGGATGCCATCAAAAGCAACCCTCCCTAGCGCGACGATGACTCTCGGCTGAATGAGTTCGAGTTCGCGCTTTAGATACGGCTGGCAATTCGCCATTTCCTTAGGCGTGGGTTTGTTATCGGGCGGCGCGCAGCGGCAGATGGGAGCGGTGTACAGGTCGGTGAGCATCAGCCCGTCTTCGCGTGAAACAGAATTGGGCTGCGATGCGAACCCGGCGCGGTAAAGAGCCGGGTAGAGGAAGTCGCCCGAGGCGTCACCGGTAAACTGCCTTCCGGTCCGGTTGGAACCGTGCGCGCCGGGAGCCAGGCCAACCCCAAAGACACGCGCCCGCGAGTCGCCGAATCCGGGCACGGGCTTGCCCCAGTAATCCCAGTCACGGTAAGCGCGCCGTTTCTCGCGCGCCACGCGCTCGCGCCATTCCACCAAACGCGGACAGCGCCGGCAAGACAGGAGTTCGACATTAAGTTCGTCGAGGCTCATAGGATAAACAGAGCGTCCCCGAACGAATAGAAGCGGTACTTTTCCTGCATGGCGACTTCGTACGCGTTGAAAATATTTTCGCGTCCAGCAAAGGCGCTGACCAGCATGATGAGTGTGGACTTGGGCAGATGGAAATTGGTAATCATGGCATCTACTAGTTTAAACTGATAGCCGGGCAGGATGTATAGAGAGGTGGGGCCGGTGAACGACTGGACGATAGACGATGGACCACTGACCGTCGTTCGCGGTCTATTGTCCATCGTCGCAATTCTTGCACTTTCCAGCGCGCGGACAGACGTTGTACCGACCGCGACCACCCGCCCGCCGGATTGACGCGTCTGGGTGAGGGCCTCCACAGTTGCCGGCGGAATTTCACACCATTCAGTGTGGATTTGGTGTTCTTCGGGGTCATCTTCCATTACCGGGGCAAAAGTATCCAATCCGACATGCAGGGTGACTTCGGCGAAGTTAACACCCTGCGACTTGAGTTCATCCATCAGCTGCGGCGTGAAATGCAGACCGGCGGTCGGCGCGGCCGCGGAACCGGGGTCACGCGCGTAGACGGTCTGGTAGCGCTCCGGGTCCTTGAGCGGTTCGTGGATGTAGGGCGGCAGCGGGACGTGGCCCACTCTGGAGAAATGCGGCTCGATGGGCTCTGCAAAACGGACCCGGCGGCGAGAACCTTCCAGCACTTCCACAATTTCCGCGGATGGACCGTTTTCGATGGTGATCATCTTGCCAGCCGATAAGCCCTTCCCGCCCACCAGACATTCCCATGTTAGCAAATCTTCCCGCCGCAGGAGCAGGACTTCGACGCGGCCGCCAGTCGGTTTGCGAGCATAAATCCGGGCCGGGATGACACGCGTCCGGTTGACAACCAGGAGATCCCTGGGATGCAGATATTGTCCGATCTCGCGGAAAACGCGGTGTACCAGCGCCCCCGTGTCCCGATGCAGGACCAGCAGGCGTGATGAGTCGCGCGGCTCGACAGGGGTCTGGGCAATATATTCAGGAGGCAGGTTGTAGTCAAAATCTGATGTTTTCATAATCTGAAAGCGGGATCCATCCGAATCAGTTACACCGCTGGAAGAAGCAAGCCTTGGAGAACTTCTCGCAGTTGTTCGAGGATGAGCGCAAAGGCGAGAAAGCCACGCAAGCCGAGCATGCACGGCAAATCAACCCAATTGTATGCCGAAATCGGCCGTTTGAGCGCCCAGCCGTGTTGGCTCTAATAATAAATCTGGCATCAACCCTGAGTAGGAAGACTCGGCTGGATATGCTGGAACCTGGTCACTCGCAGGTACCCCTCAAAGCACAAGCAGAACTCCTGGAAGTAAGTTACTCCAGCCTGTTCTACCAACCTGTGCCGCCTTCGCCGCATGAAGTGGCGATCAAACACCGTATTGACCAGACTACACAGCGCATCCCTACAATGGCTCACGGCGGATCTCTGTGGTGCTGAATCGGGAAATTCCTGTTTCGCGTGCGGGGCGTGATCCCTTTCCACAAGGCCGCGACAAAAGCCTGCGGCGTTGTCAACGGAACAGGAATCGGCTGATTGATATACGCATAGCCGCGTTCTTTCGCCAGAAACCGCCAGGTGCGGTCGAGTGCGCCGTACTCGTGGTCGGTGCTCAGCACTTCATCGCCCGGCCCGAGGCTTACAGGGTACTGCGTAAATATTTGAACCCACAAGGTACTGCGTATATATGTGAACCCAAATTGTTGTAATTGCTTGTATTTTGATCGTTCAAAATTCACGTATTTATGCAAGAAGCAGTAGAAACGCTTTGCAGATCTCTCGCTGTGGGTCAGGGGGTGGGGATTGGCGTGTCAGTGGCAGGAGGGATGCTGGGTGTCATTTCTGTTGGCAGCGGTGTGGTTGTTTCTGATGGGGTTATCGAGGGTGTCGCCATTGCAGTCCAAGTTGGGCTGGGAGTGTAGGTGGGGGTGGGGGTCGCGGGAGGCGTTGGGGAGGCGGTCAGCTCCGCTTCGAGAGTGAGGACAAGATCGGAGCGGGAGGCCGGAGTGAGCAGAAAAGTGATTACATTCTGCAAAAGGCTCTCAATGGCCTGCCGCAGGGGCAACAGCACAGATTTTCCTCCAGTGGGGGCAGTGGTCCAGGGGATCACCTGCTCCCATCCTATTTGAGAGGAGTGCACTCTACTGTCGTCTCCGAATTCCAGCGCCAGCGGGATATAACTGATCAAATCGGGCAGAGTCATACTCGTCACAATGCTGGATTGATATTTATCATACCACTCAGGTAGATGAACCAGATTACCCCCTCTCAGCAGGGCTATAGTCAGGGCATGGAACATTTCCTGTTGGCGCCGGTTGCGGTCAATGTCGTTGCTGCCAGTGCGCGTACGCACAAAGCACAGCGCCTGAAAACCATTAAAATGAAGGTCGCCGGCCGGGACATCGCCACACCACTCATCCTTAACCGGTGTGGATATCGTGATGTCAATGCCTCCCAAATCGTCAATAAAACGACTGAAGTCGTTCAGGTGTACCAGCAGCCAATCTTCTGGAACCAGGTTGAAGTTGTATTCGAGCGTGAGCAGGAGCAGCTCAATGCCGCCAAGCGGGTAAGCCAGGTTGATCCTTTCCATGCTGTATCCCGGGATATAGACAAACAGATCGCGGGGGATGGAAAGCAGGCTGGCTTTGGCCAGTTCCGGGTTGTAGAGCAGCAGGATGATCGTGTCGGTTTGACCGACATAAGGTGAGTCGCTGTCCGTGCCTAAGAGAAGGGTTACTTTAATCTCAGGAGGCAGTTGGACCCCGCGAAACGGTGGCGGGATTGCGGTTACGGTCGGAGTGGTGGGCGCGGGATAACCTTCCCAGGCCGGGGGCGTGCTGGTCAGGCTGGGCGTGAGAGTCTGTCGGGGAGGCGTGGCGGTTAAGGAATTCATCCCCAGAAGAGTGGGGGAGGGCATCAACGCGGAAGAAGGGCTGTCTCCAGGCTGGCCTGCTGGAGAAGTGCGAATGCATGCCGCCAGGAAAGCAAGGGAACAGGCGATTCCCAGACCAAGATAAAAGATCCGTTGCCAGGGCTTCGCGTTATTCAAGACAAAAGTCATCCAACCTCCACAAAGATTTCGGTAGCAATTCTCATTATAGTATTACCGCTCAACATTTGCACGATCCGCGAGAATCTTTGGGTTCGTGTCGCTGCGACATCGTCCCCTGTTCTTGGGGAAGCCACTCTTCCCTGGCACCGCCCGCCATATCATCCCCACAGGGGGCACCGTCCCGGTGTCCTTCCGGCGGAACGTCCCGGTGTTCTTCCGGCGGAACGTCCCGGTGTTCTTCCGGGAGAGGGCAGGTGTGGCGAAGAAGACCAAGCCCTTGTTGGAAATAAAGCTAAATAAGTATACAGCCTTTACACAGGCTACTACACGGAGAAAGCCGATTCACGTTTTCTGGTAGAGAAGATACCCAAGTCTAGAAGAAAGTGGCGGCGAAGTCCAAACATCATTTACTCCACCCCGTGCAGGAACCGGGACTACCGCCCCGTGCAGGAACCGGGACTACCGCAAATTATTCGATAATGTTGATTATAATCAACCCCGTGCTTTCCATCCGTCGTTTCTTCAACAATCCGGCCATTCCTCAGGAATATCGGCGGAATTTCATCCACCTGTATTTCGACATCGCCTGGTTTGGCATTCTAAGCGGCAGCGCGATCAATTTCTTGAACGTATATGCTGCCCGCCTGGGAGCCAGCGGTTTCCAAATTGGCCTTCTCGGGGCGATGCCAGCCGTGGTCAGTCTGTTTCTATCCATACCGGCCGGGAACTGGCTGCAAAAACGACCGGTGGGCAAGGCAGTCTTCTGGACGGCTGTGCTTTCCCGCCTTGGGTATTTTCTATGGATTCCTCTGCCGTGGCTGTTTGGGAATCAGGGTCAAATCTGGGCACTCGCCATTATCACGCTGGCGATGGGCATCCCAATGTGCGGGTTGAGTGTCGGCTTTAATGCCTTGTTCGCGGCAGCCGTCCCGGCCGAATGGCGCGCTTCCGTGGTGGGTATCCGGAACGTGGTGCTGTCGCTTACTTTCATAATTGCTTCGCTCGGAACTGGCTATATCCTCGACCATCTGCGCTTTCCGTTCGGATACCAGGTCGTCTTTGGGATTGGGTTCCTGAGCGCGGCGATGAGCACCTTCCATTTGTTCTTCATTCGACCACGTACAGAGCCATTTGCTGCAGCAGTCCCGGACCTAAATATCGTTCCAGATTTGGAAAAAAAGAATCACCGCCTTGACTGGCACACCACCCTTCGTCTTGATATCTGGCGCACACCCTACCGGAAAATCCTGCTGGTACTTCTGGGTTTCCACCTGACTCAATACATCGCCTTTCCGCTTTTCGCGCTCTATACCGTTAACGAACTGCATCTGACAGATGCCAATATCGGACTCGGCACGGCGTTCTTCTATCTAACCGTCCTGCTCGGTTCAACACAGCTCAGCCGTCTGGAACACAAAGTTGGGCATCACAAGCTGACCGGATGGGGAGTGGTCGGGATGAGCATTTACCCGATCGCCATGGCGCTCTCGCATAACGCCTTGCACTATTATCTGCTCTCAATCACCGGTGGGGTTGCCTGGGCACTGGTCGCTGGAGCCTATGCCAACTATCTGCTGGAGCGAATCCCGGAAGACGACCGCCCCTCACATCTGGCCTGGTACAACATCATTCTGAACGCGGCTGTGCTCATCGGCTCACTGGCAGGGCCATTCCTGGCCGGGTACATTGGGATAGGCGTAGCCCTGATCGTCTTCGGCGCGCTGCGCCTGTTGGCCGGAGTTGCCATCCTGAAATGGGGATAAACGGTTTTCTCCGGCTAATTACCATGTTACAATCTTACAGAGTACTGCGTAAATATCCGAACCAAAATCCCGTTATTTCCGAGCCTTTCGATACAGAAAAGTTCCTGGATTTATGCAAGAGCAGTAAACGAATTGGTCATATATGCCTGAACACGTCAAATCCGTTGCCACCAACCGCAAAGCCGGTTTTGAATATTTTCTCTTCGAACGTTTCGAGGCTGGACTGGCACTGAAGGGCAGCGAAATCAAATCCATTCGCGCCGGTCAGATCAGCCTGGCAGAAGCCTACGTCCGCGTGGACGACACACGCGGCGCCTTTCTTATGGAAGCGCACATCGCCCCGTATGAACAGGCCAACCGCTTCAACCATGACCCGAAACGGGCCCGCCGCTTGCTGCTCCATAAGAGAGAGATTCGCGAACTGTGGGATGCTGTCCGTCAGAAGGGCATGACGATCGTGCCGATACGCGTCTATCTTAAAGACGGCCGCGCCAAGCTCGAAATCGCCATCGCCAAGGGCAAGAAATTACACGATAAACGCGAAGCCATTGCCAGGCGAGACGCCGAACGCGAAATGGATCGGGAAGCGCGCTAAATAGTCCGTTCGTTTAGCCGCTTAATAATCTGGCAGCGCCCACCAGAGCCTGTCCTAACGAGAGGCCTCCATCATTCGCTGGGATTTGGCGTTGAATATAAACCACGAATCCATCCGCACGCAGCCCTCGCACTGCACGTTCCAATAGAGCCATATTCTGCCAGACTCCCCCACTTAACGCAATTTCTTTCAGGCCAGTTTCACGCCTGATTTGCCCACACGCCCGGCGGACCATATCCGCTATACCATTATGGAAACGAGCCGACACTACGCAGGGACGGGCTCCGCTGTGGATGTCTGCCAGCAGGGCAGTAATGGCTGGCCGGGCATCCACCGTCTCGTTCTGGACCTCGAACCGGTATGCGCCCGATTCGGTTTTGTCCAAGGCTGACTCGAATTCAATCGCCGCCTGCGCCTCGTAGTTGACTTTTTGCCGCACCCCCGCCAGCGCCGCGGCCGCGTCGAAAAGGCGGCCCAGGCTGGAGGTCTGAGGAGTATTCAGGCCGCGCTCCAACTGGACACGCAGCGCCATACGGTCCTCGTAGCATAGTTCCCGCGCGGGAGCGAGTTCTTCATCCCATTCCAACCCCAGCGACCAGAGCAATGCAAGCGCCGTACGCGCTGGGCGTTTAATCGCCGCATCGCCGCCGGGGAGCGGAAAATAAGCCAGGTGGAATTTGCGCTCGTACCCGGCGTAATCAGCCACCAAAAACTCCCCGCCCCAGATGGCCCCGTCATCGCCATAACCTGTCCCATCGAAAGCCAGGCCAATGACCGGGCGACTGCCGTCCATTCCGTTATCGGCCATGCAAGCCGCGATGTGGGCATGGTGGTGCTGGACACCAATCGCCGGGAGATTCTCGCGTTCGGCTCGCTCCAGCGCGTAGCGGGTGGACAAGTAATTCGGATGCAGGTCGTAGGCGATGGCTTCGGGTTGGATGCGGAACAAGCGTTCGAAATGGGTAATGCCATCTTCAAAGGCACGCAGGGTCTCGTAATTCTCCATGTCGCCGATATGATGACTGAGGAAGGCGTAGCGTTCGCGGGTGAGACAATATGTGTTTTTGAGTTCCGGGCCAGTTGCCAGGATGGATGGGACTTCAAATGGAAGTTGCAGCGAGTCGGGGGCATAACCGCGCGAACGGCGAAGAAAGTAAATAGGGAATAGGTAATCAGGGATTAGGTGATTAGGCAATTCGGTTTCCTCATTACCTAATTCCTGATCACCTAATGCCCTCACCACCGAGTCGTCGCATCTGGTGTGAATGTCGCGGTTGTGCATCAGGAAGGCATCCGCCAAAGTAGAGAGGCGTTCGCGGACTTCATCGTTTCCGGTGGCAATCGGCTCTTCAGACAGATTGCCGCTGGTCATCACGAGAGCAGACAATGGACGATTGACGATGGACGATGCGGTCTGCGGTCCATCGTCAATGGTCAAGAGCAGGTAGTGTAGCGGTGTGTATGGGAGCATAACGCCGAGGGTATCCTGCTTCGGCGCGACCTCGGTGGCAATATTTGACTCTGGCTTTCGGCGGAGCAAGACGATGGGCCGTTGGCGCGATACAAGCAGTTCACACTCGGCATGGCTGACTATGCAATGTTTTTCAATGGTAACAATATCCGGCATCATCAGGGCGAAGGGCTTGTCCACGCGCAGTTTGCGGCGGCGCAGTTCGGCCACGGCTTCGGCGTTGGTCGCGTCGCAAGCAAGGTGGAATCCACCCAGGCCTTTGACAGCCAGGATTTTGCCATTCGCCAGCATCTTCTGTGCGGCGTGGATTGCTCTATCCCCTTCCACCGTCTGTCGTCCATCGTCCATCGTCCATTCCAGCCAGACCTTCGGCCCGCAAACGGGACAGGCCACCGGTTGGGCGTGAAAACGCCGGTCGAGCGGATTCTGGTATTCGGCGGCGCAGTCCGGGCACATTGCAAACGGCGCCATGGTCGTGTTGGGACGGTCGTAGGGGATGTCGGTGATGATGGTGAAGCGCGGCCCGCAGTTGGTGCAATTGATGAACGGGTAACGGTAGCGCCGGTCGGCAGGGTCGAAGAGTTCGCGCAGGCAATCGTTGCAGACGCACACGTCCGGGGAAATGGGCTGGAAGGCGCCCTCCACCGCTTCAGAGTGGACAATCTCAAACGCGGTAAACAGGCCCGGGATCCCGACGGTAGTCCCGGTTCCAGCGGAGTAGTCCCGGTTCCCGCGTGGTAGTCCCGGTTCCAGCACGGGGGACGGGGCACGGGAAAAAGAAACGTCGAACGTGTCCACCCGCGCCAGCGGTGGGAGTTCGGTCTTCAAAGCAAGGATAAACGCATCCAATGTTTCCTGAGTCCCGTCCACTTCGATATCCACCCCCGCGGACGTGTTGCGCACCCAGCCTTTCAGGGCATAACGGATCGCCAGGCCATAGACAAAAGGCCGGAAGCCGACGCCCTGCACGATACCGGTAATGTGGAGGCTGGCTTTGCGCAAATCAGACATGCGTCCATTATACCTATATTAATTTCCCCATTTTCCGGGTTGTTCACTCTGCGCAATGCTGAGAATGAAGCGGCGATGTTCCGGCTTGAGCGAAACATACTCCGAATTATCCTCGCCGGTATCGCCGTTCTCGACGATCAGCACCGAGGCGTCCAGGCTCAACACAATCGTGTGCCAGGTGTGAGGCTTGACGTTATAGATTTTGCCCACTTCCATCACCTGCGGATACAAATTTGCAACCTGCGACTCCCCATCACCCAGGAACAGGATACCCTGTCCGCGGGTGAGTACAAAAACCTCATCCGTTTCCGGGTGGCGCTCCAGTGTGTCAATCTTCGCTGGATGAAGGTCCTCTATGTAATTCAGCACCGCCACCCGCCAGGTCCCAAAATAAACCAACGGTTGGAATCCTTCGCCGGTGTAGTCACGAATCTCAAGCAATTTTTCATCCAAAAAGTTCATTTTCCTCCAAGCCAGACTTCCACAAACTGTTCTGCTCCATCCACGCTGGGTTGGATCAGGTTGCCGCTGACCTCGTGCCCGTTCACCGTCATGCGAACAACGCCGCGGCAAACATGGTCGGGATTGTGGACAACGATCCGGTATGTGTGTGACCTGAATCTGCGCAGCGCAGAAAAGCCGTCCCAACCCGACGGGATACACGGGTCAACGCGCAGCCCATTATACTCGGGGCATAGGCCCAGGATATACTGTGTGGCACTGAAATAGGCCCAGGCCGCCGCGCCTGTCAGCCACGAAGTGCGCGTATTACCGGGGCGAGGCGAATAAACTGAATAAGTCGTTTGTCCCTGGACGTAAGGCTCGCTCTGCCGGATTTCAGCGCGGGTATTATAGGCGGCCGGCATGGAAGCACGGTAATAAGCATAGGCCTGGTCGCCATGTCCCAATATGCACTCAGCCATCACGCCCCATCCCTGGGTATGGTTGAAGATGCCGGCGTTTTCCTTGATGCCCGGGTTAAAGACCACAGCGCGCATGACATCAATGGACGTTTTTACAAACGGCGGAGCGGAGAGCATCAACCCATAGGGCGTGGCTAGGCGCTCCTGGACTGTTTGCATGCAGCAGGAGGCCTGTTTCGATGTAGCCGCGCCACTGATCACCGACCAGGTCTGGGTGTTAAGATAGACTTGGCCTTCGTCGTACTCTTTGGTTCCATATACAGTACCGTCCTCCCCGATAGCCCAGATGAACCAGTCCCCATCCCAGGCACAGGCCTGGATGCTGGTGTCCAGTTTTTCGCGCTCGCAGAGTGCCCAGGCGGCTTCCCCGGGTTTACCCAACCGCCCGGCAATCTCACTATAGATGGTCAGCCCTAACCGTACCTGGAAGGCAACGAATAAACTCTCGCCGTAGTAGCCCAGCCGCAGGCAATCATTCCAGTCAGCCAGCAATCCACAGGGCAGGCCGTGTTTGCCGGTGCGCTCGAGGTTGAACTCCAGGGCACGCCGCAAATGGCCGAGCACGCTGGCTTTGCCCTTGTCAGCATAGGGCAATATTTTGCTGTAAAATTCCAGGTCACCCGTCTCTCCCACGTAAGCCGGAACGGCATTGAAAAACCACAGGCAGTCATCAGAGCGGTATTCTTCCGGCGCCGGAGGCGTCTCATATCCGGGATGATGTTCAAACGGTTTAACAATGGGCATTGCACCGCCATTGGATACCTGGCCGGTCAGCATCACTTCCAATCGCTGCCTGGCCTCGTCCGGGATGGCCGCGGTCACCCCAAGGATATCCTGCACCGAATCTCGGAAACCCAGCCCGTCGCGCTCGCCGTTGTAGACCAGGCTGGCGGAGCGTGACCAGGCAAAGGTCACCAGGCAGTTGTACAGTCCCCACACGTTGACCGTGTGATTGAACTCCTCGTCCGGCGTCTCCACCACCAAACTGCCCAGTTTTTCGTGCCAGTGGTCTTTTAGCCTTTGCAATTCAACTGCGGCGCGTTCCAGAGAACCGAACTCGGACAGCGTTTTCTTACCCGTGGTACGGGCGTCACCAATGCCCAGCATGACCAGCAGTTCGCGGCTACCGCCCGGTTGAAGGGTCATACTCGTTTGCAGGCTTCCGCAGGCATTGTCTCCGTAGACGTTGCTATTGGAACAGCTTCCCCTCTCCACCACCAGCGGACAATGATAGCCGCGATAGGGGCCAAGAAAAGCCTCGCGACTGGTGTCAAAGCCTTCCACGGGAGCGCCAACCAGGCCCATCCAGGCGTGACGCGCGATGTCATGGATGAAAAAACCTCCGCTCTCGGGCGTCAGATTGTCCTGGATAGCAATGCGCAGCAGGTTGTTCGCAGTCCGCTCGCCGCGAATGATAAAGAGCGAATACTGCAAATTGACCTGGTCCTGGTAGGTATCCCACTGGTTGGTAAACTCACAAAACGAGAACAGCGAGAGTTCGCGCCGGCGGTCGCTCTCGTTGGTGACCTTCAGCCTCCAGTACTCAAACGTTTGCCCCACTGGGACGAAGTAAGTGGTCTCGGTGGCAATCCCCGCATAGCGCGATTCGATGACAGTATACGCCATGCCATGCCTGCAAGTGGACTGGTACTGATCAAGCGGTTTTCCCACCGGCTGCCAGGAGGCTGACCAGTAGTCTCTGCTCTGGCAGTCACGCAGGTAGATGTAACGCCCCGGCTGGTCTAACGGGACATTATTGAAATGCAAACGCAGAAAACGGCCGCGCGCCCCCGATTGGTAAAATCCATAGCCACCGGCATTGTTGGTGATGATTGCCCCATACTCGGTCGAGCCCAGGTAGTTGCTCCACGATTGGGGTGTATCCGGGCGGGTAATGACATACTCTTTCGTTTTGTCGTCAAAATATCCGTATTGCATCAGGCGATCCTTGCAAGCACGCGTACTTCCCTGGTTCCAGCAGATGGGATGAGGATGACCGTGCCCTCGACGGGCTTCCCGTCTGCCTCCAGGCAGACGCTGTTACCGGGTCCGCGGCGCTCCACTTGGATCAGGTAACGGACGCCGCGGAAGTGCCGCCTCGCCTCAAAACCCTTCCAGCTGGATGTCAGAACTGGTTTAATTTCCAACCCGTCGTACGTTGGCCGGATGCCCAAAATCCACTGCGTGATGGCGACGTAATTCCAGGCGGCTGCGCCCGTCAGCCAGGAGTTTTTGGCTTCGCCATGCATTGGAGCATCCTTCCCGGCAATCATCTGGGCGTAGACGTACGGCTCGCAGCGATGCAACTCGCTTAAATCTTCCCGCGCCGACGGGTTGATACGCAGGTAGTAATCGTGGGCACGGTCGCCGCGTCCGATTTTCGCTTCGGCAATCATAACCCATGGGTTCGTGTGGCAGAAAATACCTGCATTTTCCTTATATCCAGGTGGATAGGATGAAATCTCACCGAGGTGGAGGTAATAGCGTGTGTAAGCCGGTTGGTGCAGGACAAGGCCATGCGGGGTAGCCAAGCGTTCCGACACCGAGTCAAGAGCCTGAGCCGCGCGGCCATCCTCCACGCCAAGGCCGGCCATGATGCATATCCCCTGCGGTTCGATGAAAATTTGTCCTTCCTCACACTCTTTGGAACCAACCGGCCTGCCAAAATCATCGTAGGCGCGGCGGAACCATTCCCCGTCCCAGCCTGCGGCCCAGACAGCTTTTTCCATCTCTGCAATCTTTTGAAGCAGGGTGTGGGAAGGAAGCAGGGGGAAGTCGCCGACAGTTCTCCCCTCTTGCTTTGCAACTTCCAATTTTTCGCCCAATTCCATCATTTCCCGCGCGGCCAGTACAAACAAACCGGCGATAAATACGCTTTCCGCTACTTTGCCGTCTTTATTCGTTGTCGTCTGGAAAGACTGGCCAGGTTGATCAGAGAAACAGTTCAGGTTCAGACAGTCGTTCCAGTCGGCGCGGCCGATCAGTGGCAGACCATGCGGACCAATGCGCTCCAGTGTGTACTGGATCGAACGCTGCAGGTGTCCATAAAGCGGCTCCTCCGTTCCAGCCTGGTTGTCATACGGAACGGGCATGTCAAGGATGCCCCAGTCGCCCGTCTCTTTGATGTAAGCGGTCACAGACAAGATCAGCCAGAGGGGATCGTCGTTGAAGCCGCTGCCGATGTCATTGTTGCCGCGTCTGGTCAGCGATTGGTACTGGTGATAAGCGCCGCCGCCCGGTAGTTGTGTGGCGGCCAGATCGAGGATGCGGGTGCGGGCTCGCTCTGGGATCAGGTGCATAAAACCGAGCAGATCCTGATTGGAATCGCGAAAGCCCATGCCGCGCCCGATACCCGATTCGAAAAACGATGCTGAACGCGAGAAATTGAACGTTACCATCACCTGGTAGGCATTCCAGATATTCACCATGCGGTTCGTGTGGACATCCGGCGTGGTTACTTGCAGTTTGTCCAGTAACCCGGCGTAGTAGGTCCGCAGCGCCTGGAAAGCCGCCTCCACTTCGCCGGCCTGCAAATAACGGGCGATCACCGGTTTGACGGTGCGCTTGTTGATTGTCTGCGAATCCGGTGGGTTGAATTTTTCATCCTGCGGGTTTTCGTGGTATCCCAGGACAAAGATGATCTTCTTTTTTTCTCCCGCCTTCAACTGGACTTTGACATGCTGGGCACCAATCGGTTGCCAGCCGCAGGCGATCGAGCCGGACATCTGACCTGTGTCCACAGCCCGAGGCGCGTCCCAGCCCCGGTAGGGACCGAGGAAGGCTTCGCGTTGGGTGTCGAACCCGGCCAGCGGCTCGGAGCAGGCAAAGTAGGCAAAATGGTTCCGGCGTTCGCGATATTCGCTCTTGTGGTAGATTACACCTTCAACAACTTCAACTTCGCCGATGGAGTAATTCCGCTGAAAATTGGTGGCATCGTCCTGGGCGTCCCACAGGCAGAATTCTACAGCCGAGAAAACGGACAGGTTTGCGGGTCCTTCACGCTGGTTCGTCAGGGTCAGTTCCCAGATTTCCAGGTTTTCACCGAGGGGGATAAAGAAGCGGGTCCGGGCCTCGATCCCGGTCAGTTTGGAGCGGAGGATGGTATACCCCATCCCGTGGCGGCACTCGTATTCGTCCAGCGGACGGCGCACCGGCTGCCATGATGGCGACCAGAATAAAGGGCCGGACGAATGCAAAGCAGTATCATCATCCCGTAGGTAAATGCAACGTCCACCAGAATCCAGGGGTGCATTGTTGTAGCGGTAGCGGGTCAGACGCCGCAAGCGGGCATCTTTGTAAAAGGAATATCCCCCGGCAGTATTGGAGATAATCCCGAAGTGATTCTCACAGCCCAGGTAATTGATCCAGGGCAGGGGAGTGTCGGGGCGTGTTATGACGTATTCACGTCGCTCGTCGTCAAAATATCCAAACTGCATGTTATCCTCTCGGCGATAGTGTAGGTTTAACGAAAAGTAATCACCCTCGTGCGACCTGGCTTCAGCCAGAGATGGCTGCCGAGAAAATTTACTGCCAACCGTCCGGGTTAACAGTTCCAGAAACCATGGACCGGCTAGTTATTTTGACTTACTTGCGCGAGCAAACCATTCACCAAATCTTCAGGCAGCATCGGCAGAGCACCCTCCTGGAAGAGGAGAATGTCCAGCAAAGGCATTTCCATTAAAAAGCCCATGGTGTCCATGCCAACGGCACCATCTCCATCCTGGCCCCCGCCGAAGGCCGTCCGCATTTGCGCTGCCATTTGCTGGAAGAGCGGTTCGAACACACGCCTGCCGCGCGGATCCTCCATCCAGTCGCGCAGGGTCGATTCGCGATTCAGCAGGCAGGGAAGCTCCAGCGTGGACTGCAGCGTGACGGTCTGGATGCAGCGAATGTCGTTCACCGAAGCGCCGATCAGGATATCGAACTCCCCGTCCTCGGTAATCCACTGCTTGTAAGCCGGGTGGTAATAGGCGAAAGCCCGGAAATCGAGCGCCAGGGTCGCC